>ERZ808252.209-NODE-209-length-61197-cov-3.970397_pt1 | contig 61197 bp, 55 predicted proteins | sample MGYA00521242_ERZ808252 | MGnify/ENA primary metagenome ERZ808252 (study PRJEB31516, sample SAMN03275581) | gut metagenome | biome: mammalia-associated habitat; material: feces | host: Papio cynocephalus | place: Kenya | collected 2012-08-07 ... | reverse complement strand
CAAGCAATATCCAACTAGAAACCGTCCAAGAAGCAATCGAAGCGAAAGAAAAAGAATATCGCGCGTTATTGGATGAAAAGTCTCGCTTAGAGGCTTTAAGGAGCAATGGCTGCGACCGTTCTCAAATTCAGCTTCTTCTTAACGACAAGAATTGGTGGGCAAAATATAACGAAACCAAAGAATACGTAGAATCGTTAAAAGAAAAAGCCGGCAAAGTCGAAAAGATGCTCGATAATGAGAATCATCGTCCGATTGAACTAGAGAAAGAAAAAGAAGAGATTCAAAAGAAACGCGATGAGCGCTTAGCCGAGAAGTCTCGCTTGGAAGCGACAAACGAATACCTTCAAAAATCCATCACGGAAACTCTCTCACGTCGCGAGGAAAGCGATACGCGCTTTAAAGATTTCCTGTCCGATCCTGCTTTACGCGAAGAATTCGCTGCATTCGAGAAAAATAACGATCTGACGCTTTCTCAAATTAACGCCAAGATAAAAGAGAATAACGAAGAAATTCAAACCAAGAGAGCGCGCCTTATTAACGCGATGCAGAATTACGTCACGACCTTCCATTTCGATGCGACGGCGAGTATGGACTCTCTCCCCTCCTTCTATCAAGAACTCAATATCTTGATGAGCCGTGCGCTTGTAGAAGATAAAGAGAAACTTGAACGCGCCAAACTCGAAGCGACAAGCACCTTCGAGAACAACTACCTTGAAGCGATCCGCGCCAACATCAATAGTGAGGAAGAACACATTCGCGAACTCAATAAACTTCTCGCGGATAAGCCGTTCGGTACCGATGGAGACACGTATCGTTTCATTGTTACGAAGAGCAAAGACAAGATGTTCGGAGATTATTACGACATCTTCAAAAGCGATGAAAATTTTACGCAAAATGACCTCTTCACCGAGAATCTAAGCGACCGCAATCAAGCGCTAATGAATGATCTCTTCCATAAACTAACTAGCGATAAGGATGACGAGAGAACACTTCAAGAAATCTCCAAATTCTGCGATTATCGCCGCTTTATGAATTACGATATCGAGATCACTAACAAAAACGGGCGTTCCTTGTTCTCCAAAATCAGCCGTGAAAAATCGGGTGGAGAAACCCAAACCCCGTTCTATGTCATCATCGCTGCATCCTTCGACCAAATCATCCGCAGTTCCCCTGACCGCAGAAGCCATGGCTGCGTGATTATGCTAGATGAAGCCTTCAACAACATGGATACTGGCCACATCGAAGGCATTATGCAGTACTTCGAGCAGCTTGAAATCCAGCCTGTCATCGCCGTTCCTACAGAGCGTGGCAAAATCATCGCGAGATACGTTGAGACCAATATCCTTACGATTAAAGTCAATAACGTCATTGAGGCTCGCCCTTTCATCTCTTTAGAAGAAGATAACGAAAAGCCAGAGTTCTTAGATGAATCTCTTGAAGAAGATCAAAACGAAGAAACTTCGACAAAAGAATAAAGAAATTGGGCCATTAAACGCATCGCTTAATGGCCCTGTTCTTTTTCATGATTAAACAAACAAAAAAGCCCTCCAATGAAGGAAGGCTAATGCGCCAAAGAATAACTATTTACGAAGTTCAAGGGAAGCGATGAGTTTAAGATAGGCATCGCGGTCGTTTTTGGCAAGATAATCAAGCAAACTATGACGTTTGCCGACGAGAATAAGAAGGTTACGTCTAGCAATCGCGTCTTGTTGATTGTTTTTGAGGTGCTCAGTGAGCTTTTGGATTCTCTTGGTAAGAAGAGCGACTTGCACTTCCGTAGAACCAGTGTCGGCAGCGTTTTTGCCGAACTTCTTAATGACGACGTTAACTTCTTCTTTGTTTAAAGCCATTTTTCTTTTTCTCCTTTAACATGGACTTGGCTCTATCAAGGTCAGATCAAGGAGTACTGGTCTTGACTAAGATAGGCTGCGACTAGAAATATACTCTTTCCGAATGGCTCTAGCAAGAATAAGCGCAGTTTTGCTGCAACAATAATGTTCCTTTTCTCTTTTGAAAGAGAAAGAGAGGGCTTACAACGATTTTTGTATTGCGCATAAGCGCGCGTGAGATATAGTATTTCTTCGCCTAGAGGTAGGAGGTTTTTTCATGAAGATAAGAAACATTGCGATTATTGCTCACGTTGATCATGGGAAAACCACTTTGGTTAATAGCCTTCTCACTTCCAGTCATACATTTCGCGATAACGAAGCGATTCAGGATCGAATGCTAGACAGCAATCCTCTTGAACATGAGCGTGGTATCACGATTCTAGCGAAGACCACTTCTATCAAATACAAAGACTACAAAATCAATATCGTCGATACACCAGGGCACGCCGATTTTGGAGGCGAAGTTGAGCGTATCATGCATATGGTCGACGGATGCTTGCTTCTTGTTGACGCTTACGAAGGAACGATGCCTCAAACGCGTTTCGTTTTGAAAAACGCCTTAGAGAACCATATCAAGCCAATTGTTGTCATCAACAAGGTCGACCGTCCAAATGCTGACCCTCAAAAAGCCGTCGATGAAGTGCTTAATCTATTTATCGAACTTGGTGCCCCGGACGAATTCCTTGATTTCCCAATCGTTTACACTAGTGCGTTAAACGGCACTTCTAGCTTGTCTGCTGACCCTTCGACCCAGGTGCCAGGAATGGATTGCGTTTTCGAATCCATCATTAATAACATCCCCGAACCACGTTGTGAGCCGAATGGCCCCTTTCAATGGCAACCCGCGCTTCTCGACTATAATGACTTCGTTGGCAGAATTGGCGTAGGGACAGTGAAACGCGGAAAAGTACGCGTTGGCGATACCGTCACGGATATGCGCCTTGATGGTAGCAAAAAAGACTTCAAAGTCATGAAGCTATATACCTTCTACGGCATGAATCGCAATGAAGTGCAAGAAGTTGAAGCCGGTGATATCTGCGGGTTAGCAGGATTGCCCGATATGGGGGTCGGAGAAACAATCTGCGATCCAAAACATCTTGACGCTCTATCTCCACTTCGCGTTGATGAGCCCACTCTTCAAATGGAATTCGGCACAAACTCTAGCCCAATGAGAGGGCAAGATGGCAAATTCGTAACGGCCCGCGTCATCGAAGAAAGGCTTTATGAAGAAACTCAGCGCGATGTTTCACTCAAATTCCACCGCATCCCCAATAGCGAAAAATGGGTCGTATCTGGAAGAGGCGAACTTCATCTTGGAGTTCTTATCGAAACCATGAGACGTGAAGGATACGAGATGGAAGTGAGTAAACCGCAAGTCATCTTAAAAGAAATCGACGGCGTAAAATGCGAGCCATACGAAGATCTTCAAATCGATGTCCCTAACGAATTCGTCGGCGATATGATGACGAGTTTAGGAGCACGTGGTGCTTCCTTAAGCGATATGGACGATAACGGCATTACCACCCGTTTGAATTACATCATCCCTTCCCGTGGATTAATCGGATTTGTCTCTAATTTCCTTACGATGACTAAAGGCTATGGCATTATTAACCACACCTTCAAAGAATATCGTCCAATGTACCAGCACGATGTTGGCGAAAGAAATATCGGCGTGCTTGTCTCTACCGATAAAGGTGAGGCCACTTCTTACGCACTTCAAAAAGTGGAAGAGCACGGAACGATGTTTATTGTTCCAGGCGACGTTTGCTATGAAGGAATGATTGTTGGCGAGCATCGTTACCCAGTCGATTTGGCGGTCAACTGCACAATGCAAAAGCCAATGACCAACGTCCGTAGCAGCACCCGTGAACTTATGATTGTCTTGAAAGCACCACGCAAGATGTCGCTTGAGGCGTGCCTTGATTACATCAATAGCGATGAGCTCGTTGAGATTACGCCTCACGCAATTCGCATGAGAAAGAAGATTCTCGACACAAGCGAACGCAAGAAATTTGATGCGCATCAAAAAGCAGCAAAAGAAGCGTTGAATAAATAACATAAAAAGATGCATATCGCGTATTACGATATGCATCTTTTTTAGTCAATTTAGCAAGGATTTTTCAAATTTAAGGCGGAATTGCGGAAATTTCCACGAATAATGTTTGCCGTTTCTTTCGCGATTAAGTCGATGTTGCTTTGGAAAGAAGAACAAATGAATTCTAAAATGACGCCACGCAAAGCGCGCACGTAAAAGAAAGTGACCTTATCGACAATTTCTTCGCTTGTTTCTGTTCCTTCCACCTCTTTTTTGACGTAGTAACCCACAAAAGAACACAGTAATGCGTTCAAAAGCAAATCAGACGACCTTTTGTCTAAACATTGATGAACGTTTTTAACAACTTGCTCACTGTCTATGAATAAGGAGAGCAAAAAGCGGAAGTCTTCTTCAAAACTATTACCAAAGTTTTCTAGATTAACAATTCTTTCGCCTTCTTTCTCCGTCGCATAATAAAGAAGATCGTTGATATCTTGAAAATGATAATAGAATGTTTGACGATTAACTTCCGCCTCTTTGCTGAGTTCCCCTATCGTAATCTTGGAAAGAGGCTTCTTGAGCAGGAGCTTACGTAATGAGATCGCCAAGTCCTTTTTTGTTGCGTCTTTCATTTTTTTATTTCCTTAAAAATATGATTGTCTTAATCATATACTACGAAACAACAAATTTGTACATATTTTTCATATCAACGATAAAGCGAGACTTCATCCTTCTTTAATTGTTCAATTAATTCTTCTAAAGATGCGAATTTTCTCTCTCCTCGTAAGTAACTAACAAACTCTAAATATAAAGTTTCGTCATAAATATTTTCATGAAAATTCGTAATATAGGTCTCAATCGTACGATGATCCAATAAACCGAACGTGGGATTATCACCAATATTGGTCATGGATAAATGGGGAATGCCCCTAACATAGGCAAGCGTTTTATAAACTCCAGAACGAGGAATGACATACGGGGAAGGTAAGGACAAATTAGCGGTCGGAAAACCGATTTTATTTCCATTATGAAAGCCATTAATCACGGTTCCATGAATTTCATAAGGTCTACCAAGAAATTCATTCGCTTCTTTGATTTTGCCTTCTTCTAGAAGATGGATGATCTCTTGTGTCCCGATTTTTACGCCGTTCATGGTTTTTAAGGAAATCACATCAGTGGGATATTTTTCGCTTAAATCGTTAGCGGTCCCTTTCCCTTCCGCGCCAAATGAATAATCCTCCCCTACGACAAGCAAGGCTGGATTTAAGGGTTCGATATAGTCATGAATAAAATCGTCTTTGCTCTTTTTTAATAAAGTTTCACTTAATGGAAGAACAAAGACGTAGTCAAAGCCATATGATGCAAAAATCCTAATTTTATCTTCTAAAGAAGTAAGTATTTTTGTACTCTTTCTTTTTAAGAATACCGCGGGGTTATGGTCGAATAGCATTACGCCTAGTTCCCCTTCGCCATTCCTTTTCGCATCTTTAACAAGTTCATAATGTCCTAGATGCACTCCATCGAAATTACCAAGCAATAAGGTTAAATGATTGCTTTGTGGTAACTCATCGACCCCCAAAATAATCTTTTGCATCAGAATAGCCCCCTAAGCGAAGTATAAGTGACACCGCTTTCTTTTTGATAAACAGAAATGGCCTTATTATTGACTGTGAGCAAAACTTTTTCTCCATAATCATTAGGAAGTATCATCTTTTTCCCATCCTTGACCGCTTTTTCTAAAGAAGGGTTAATTTCATAATGTTTCATCGATGTGATGAAAGGGGTAGGGTCAACGATGGATTCTTCTTTAACACTATCTTCATCCACTGCATTTTCCAAAGAAAAATTTCCAATAGAAAGACGCTTCAAGCTTTTTAAATGACCAATTGTTCCTAGTCTTTTTGCAATATCTTCCCCTAATACGCGGATATAAGTACCTGTTGATACAGTCGAAAGAAAATTAATTTCGTTTTTATAAATAGAAACAAGCTCAAGGCAATCGACATGGATTGGCCTTTCTTTCCGCTCCATCTCGATTCCTTTATGAGCGAGTTTATATAGAGCAACACCATTAACCTTAATCGCGCTCGTCATCGGAGGAACTTGATAAGAATCGCCTAAAAAAGATGCAAAAACGCGCTCAATGATTTCTTTGTTTAGCGGCGGCACATCTTCTTTTTGAACGATTTCTCCTTCTCTATCTCCTGTGGAAGTCTTTTCTCCCAAAATGAGAGTAGCAAGATACGTTTTTGGCGAAGCAGTTAAAAAAGGCAAGAACTTAGTTCCTTTATTGATTGCGATAACGAGGAGTCCACTTGCGAAAGGATCAAGCGTCCCAAGATGTCCAATCCGATGAGTGTGAAATTTCTTACCAAGTTCATTATCAACACTTCTAGAAGTTACGCCGACATTTTTATCAAAAAGTAAAATACCATTTTCCATTGCGGAATCATTATAATGTTTTATCGAAATAGCGTGAATATATGGGTAAATACATTCGTAACATCTTAGCCTCGCTCCGCAAAGCGGATGAAGACTATTCTCTCATTCAAGAAAATGACAAAATCTTAGTCGGTGTATCAGGCGGAAAGGATTCTTTAGTTTTGCTGAAGGCCCTCTCGCTTTATTCCTATTTCTCACAAAAGAAATTCGAATTCCAGCCCGTATTTTTGGATTTAGGATTCCCAAAAAGTGATTTATCGGGGATTAAAAACTATATTTCAACTTGTGGAAAAGCATTAATGGTCCATGATTCCACCTTCGTTTATAGCGTTCTTCTTTCCCATCAAAAAGAAGGGCACCACATTCCTTGTTCGATATGCTCGAGAATGAAAAAAGCCGCAATGAATGAAATCGCTAAGGAAATGGGTTTCAACAAAGTCGCTTTCGCTCACCATAGCGATGATGTTTTAGAAACGCTGCTCATGAATATGATGCATGCTGGAAAAGTCGCAACATTCGAACCGAAGATGTACCTAGAAAAAAGCGGAATCACGTTTATTCGCCCTTTGTATTATGCAAAAGAAGATGACATAAAGTCGCTCATAAAAGAAGAGAATATCCCCGTGCTTGAATCTACTTGCCCCGCAAATAAACACACGGAAAGAGAATGGGCAAAAGAAGCATTAAGCGTACTCTATAAATCGCATCCAGAAGCAAAAGTGAATTTCCGTAACGCTTTAAATAATTATGCAGCCTTTTCGCTACCATTCTTAAAACTAGAATACGCAATTTCGTCTACTCCTTATTCCTTAAAACCAATACTAAAAGGGGGCGAACTAAGAGAAACCGGCTTATCAAAACACAAAGAAAAACAAGGCGAAGAAGCTTTTTTAATCAAAAAAGGTTCGAAAACTGTCGGCGAAATCGCTTGTCGAAAAGTAATGAACCATCGAATTGAAATATATGGCCTAAAAGGAGAAAAGGAAGCGAAAATTGCTGCGATTTCTAAAGTAGAAGCAATTAAATGCAAAGTCATTATCCCTGCAATTTTCGTCTTAATCGGTCAAAAAGAAAAATTCGCGGAAATGTGTGGATATAAAAAGCAATACGATATTTATTCTAAAAAAACGCGATACATGAAACGAATCAGCAAATAGCCCTTCGCCTTATAGATAGAACTAATTCACGAAACGTTCAGGATATTAGATTTTTTGTAACTGTGAGTCCAAACAAGGCATAATTTTTTTATGAGAATAATGACAGATGAAGAATTTATGACTTTATCAATAGATGAAGCTGAAAAACACATTCAAAAAAGAATTGATCCACAAGCTGCTGCAGCGATGGAAACGATGATCGATTCTTTTTCGATGCAGAACGATCCTCATGTTGGCTGTTTTTGGTATGATACGAATACAAATTCACTATTCGGAGTGGACGCCCCTTTGGCTAGAGATGTCCCCTACTATTTTTTTCAAGAATACAATCAAAACATTAAGACCGGACATATGCTTCATAAAAAAATATGGCAAAAATATCATTTTAGAGGTCAAGATTCTAGATTTAATGGTGATTTCAAACAAGTTCCGCGTGGTCGCGTTTTTGAGTTTGAAAACGATGGTTTTGTTGTTTTTACCGGAAGTTGGATCAAAGACTATCCAGAAGCAAAAGAAGCGATTTTATTTGAATTCGAATTAGACCCTAAGAAAACATCTTTTAGAATCGATCATCATTGGGACATCGGCCAAAGTTGGGGCAATGACGCTAACGATTTATAAAGTTTCTCATTATGGAGTCCAAGAATAAAATCATTCATGCGAATTGTTTAGCGAATTCTTCTTTATGCTTATTTTTATCGCTGCCCTATTTCACTTCCATAGCTTTTGGATACATCAAAATTCTAAATTTAAGGTAACTATTCCATTTTCAAGAAGAAATATTTTCGCCATTTCATTATTTTTCAAATTCATTAGCCACTTCTTCCAGCAATGAACGGATTGGAAGATGCTGTGGGCAAGACTTTTCGCATCTTCCACATTTAATGCAGCTGGAAGCTTTCCCGTTTGCCTTTGTATAAACTTCGTTATAGTAATAATTTGCATTCCAATCGTGATAGATTGTCTTGGAATTAAGGCAAGAAAATAAATTTGGAATCGCAATTTTCTTAGGACAGCCATCCACACAATATCGACATCCGGTGCAAGGGATTAAATGCATAGATTTAAATGTCTTGCATACTTGTTTTAGTGCTTCCATTTCTTTCTCATTCAAGGATTTATAGTCTACCGCAAATGATAAATTGTCTTCCATTTGAGATAAATTGCTCATTCCAGATAGGACCATGAAAACGTTTTTGAATCCCATCGCGAAGCGAATCGCGTAGCTAGCGGGGCTCCCACCATGGAGCTCATCGATGTATTTTTTCGCTTCGAGAGGAAGATTCGCTAAGTTACCACCTTTTACTGGTTCCATGACAATAACCGGTTTATTGTGTTTTGCGCATACTTCATAGCATAAGCGGGATTGGACCGCTTTATCATCATAGTCGACATAATTTAATTGAATCTGAACCACTTCAATCGAAGGATATTCATCAAGAATCTCATCTAACACCTCGGCTTGATCATGGAAAGAGATGCCAACATGCTTAATCTTCCCTTCTTTTTGAAGCTGAAACACTGTTTCATAAGCTTTGCAGCGTTTGTATTTTTGAAAGAGATCCTTATTTTGAGCGTGAAGCAAATAAAAATCAAAATAGTCTAAGCCACAGGATTCAAGCTGCTTATGAAATAAAGGAATGATGTCCTCTTGCTGATTAAAGCAGCTTTTCGATAGTTTATCCGTAAAAATAAAGCGGTCACGAGGATAACGTTTTACAAGACAATCCCGTAAAGCGGTTTCGCTTTGCCCTTCTAAATAAACACGCGCCGTATCGAAATAGTTGAATCCTTTCGCTAAATAAAGGTCAATCATCTTACTAAATTCATTGTAATCGACTTTCCCATTTTTTAAAGGGAGCCGCATACAACCAAATCCAAAATTCTTTTTCACTTCTTTAAAAGCGTTCATGCTTCCTATCCTTTTATCGCTCATTAATATTTAGTATAAAGGATAAGGCAGTTTATACAATCGACTTTGATGTCTTCGGGAATGAAAAATGTGACCTTCTTCTGGTCACATTTCTTGCGGCTATTTTTTATCGTTTTTCAAAGAAGCAAGTTCGTTTTCTTCTTTTTTGAGTGCTTTATCTAGGGATTCGGCTCTTTCGAACTGATCATCGTAAATAAAGACAATATCGGGCACTTTCCATAAGTCCATCTTTTTGGCTAAGGAAGTGCGAACAAAACCTTTGCAACGATTGAGCTCTTCAAGATTTTGCCTAGGATATTTCGCCCCAATAAAAGAGACATAGACTTTCGCTAAACTATTATCGCTATTGACGTCAACTTCATTCACCGAAGGGATGCCAATATGCGGATTTTTTAATTCAAAAGTCAAGATATCGCTGATATTGCGCGCGATTAGGGCCTTAATTCTTCCTTTGCGGTCTGCCATTATTTCTTCTCCACCATCTCATAGCCTTCAATGATATCTCCTTCTTTGATATCGTTGAAATTCTCAATGGATAAACCGCATTCATAGCCTTCTTTGACTTCTTTCACGTCGTCTTTGAAGCGTTTAAGAGAACCTAATTCTCCTTCGTAAGTGACTACGCCCGCTCGAAGTAGTCGCACTTTTTCTTTTGCTTTCAATTCGCCAGAGATAACATACGACCCAGCGACTGTGCCAACGTGAGAAATCTTATAGATATGGCGAACTTCTGCTTGGCCAGTGACTTGTTCAATAAGCTCAGCTTTATACATGCCCTTTAAGGCGGCATTAATATCATCGATCATTTGGTAAATGATTCGATATGGTCGAATTTCAACATGCTGTTCTTTCGCTTTTTCGGATACGCGAGCATCTGGGCGAATATTAAAAGCGTAGATAATCGCTCCAGAAGCGCTTGCCAAAAGGACATCGTTATCGCTAATCGCCCCAGCGGCAGCGCTAATGACATGAATATGAACATGGTCATTACTGCATTTTTCTAGTGACGCTTTTACTGCTTCTGCGCTTCCCGCGGTATCGGCTTTCACAATGACATTGATATCCTTGATTTTTCCAGCGTTAACAAGGTTATTCAAATCCGCTAAAGATAAGGCGGCATTCCCAGCTTGATTTTGCTCTTTCTTTGCCAAAGCACGGCGTTCAGCGATAGCCTTGGCTTCTTTTTCGGTCGGAAAGGCCATGAAACGGTCACCAGCGCTAGGAACTGCGCTTAATCCCGTGACCGAAACAGGCGTAGAAGGAAGGGCGACTTTCACGACTTTGCCGTGTTCGTTGGTCATTCTTCTGATTTTGCCATAGATTTCGCCTACGACTACGTAATCGCTATTGTTGAGGGTGCCGTTTTGAACGAGTAAGGTCGCTTTTGGCCCTTCTCCTTTATCAAGATTGCTTTCTAAAACCGTACCAATCGCATAACGTCTAGGATTGGCCTTAAGTTCCATCATTTCTGCTTTAACTAAAATCGCGTCAAGCAAATCGTTTATGCCTTCACCAGTCTTTGCGGAAAGAGGAATCATCATGATGTCTCCACCATATTCTTCGGCAATGACATCATGTGCCATGAGCTCTTGCTTTACGCGTTCTGGATTAGCGCCTGGCTTATCCATTTTATTAATAGCCACAATGATTTGACATTTCGCGGCTTTGGCATGATCGATTGCTTCTAGCGTTTGAGGCATAACCCCATCATCGGCAGCAACGACAAGGACGACAATATCCGTCACCTTTGCCCCACGAGCTCTCATCGCGGTAAAAGCGGCGTGCCCAGGGGTATCGATAATGGTGATTTTCTTGCCTTGGTATTCTTTTTGATAAGCGCCAATCGCTTGCGAAATCCCACCCGCTTCATGAGAGGCGACATCGCTATTGCGGATAGCGTCAATCAAGGTAGTCTTACCATGGTCAACGTGACCCATAACCGTAACAATCGCAGGACGCTCCGTAAGATCTTTAGGATCATCAACGATTTCTAAGTCTTCGAAATGATCAGCATCAACGATTTTCTCTTTTTTGAAATCGTAGCCAAATTCAAGGCAAATCGTACCGATGGTTTCATCATCAAGAAGCTGATTGATGGTGACCATTTTCCCTTGTACAAAAAGGAATTTGATAATTTGAACGCTAGGAATATTGATTGCTTTGCTTAAATCGGCCACCGAAAGAGGCTTAGAATAAACGAAAACGCCTCCGTTAACTTTCGCAAATTCCTCTTTCTTTGTGTTATGAGGATGAGAAGAGAAGTTTTCAATCCTTCGCTTCTGATTGTCATTCTTTTTGGAATGAAATTGCTGCGTTTTTTTCATCGTATCTCCTTTCGTTTTTTCTCTAAAGAAGTGGCGGCTTTCTTATCGATAATAAGAACGTAGCTCACTTCACTATATCCAACTGCGCTTCCTAATTCCCCTTTTGAATAATCTTCGTATAGAGGGGTGGAAGAGGTTTTACAAAGATGAATGATTTCTTTTTTTGTGGCTTCGCTTGCGTCAATAGCAAGGAAAGCGACTCTCCCCTTTTTTGATAGGCGTGCGCTTTCTCCGATAATGGCTTTATTTGCCCGGAATAATATCCCGATAAAACCAAGCACATTATCTTTCATGAGATAGCCTTTCTAAAAGGGAATTAATCTCGTTTGCTTCGATAGAGCAATGAAATGCCTTATTGAGGATTTTGCCGTTTTTTAAAGCATCGATATTCGTTTCGCTATATTTTAGGTAGACGCCTCTGCCAAGTTTGTTTTGAGAGGCGTCTATTATAATTTTCCCGTCAATTTTAATTAAGCGGAGCAAATCATCTTTTGGGAATGCTTTGCCGGAAATGATGTCTTTACGATAGCTTATTTTTTTATTTTCCATCGTCATCGTAATAGCTATCGTATTGATCGAGATCCTCGTCATCGTCCATATTGTCAAGATCAGCGTTCATGCTTTCTTCTTGTTCAATTTGGTCGAGCTCTTCTTGGGAATAAATCGGCATTGTCCCTAACGCTGGAGCCACTTCCGTTGGCTTAACGCGTTCAACTTCTTCCTCAGTGATTTTATGAGGGCGTTTGGCTTTTGGAGTTCCACGAGTAGTTGGAGAGACTTTGCTCTTGGCTTGTTCGAGTTCTTGCTCGAGTTCTTGAAGGCTCTTAGTCGTCTTAACTTCGGCGTGAATCACTTCTTTAACGGGCTCTTCTTTCTTTTCGGCAGTAGTTATGACTGCTGGAATTTCTTCTTTTGGAAGAGGTTTTTCTTCGCTAGGAGCGCTCGTAGCATGAGTGAGCACCTCTTCTTGAGTTTCAATAGCATTAGTAGCAGGCTTAGAAACGGTTTGTTCTTTTTCGCGTTTTGCGGCTTCTTCAGCGCTTTTACGTGCATAAGCTTCTCTCTCTTCTTGCTTTTTGGCTTCTTCTGCCTGTTTTTGAAGTTCTTCCGTTGGAGTGTATTCGATATTTTCGGCTTTAGCGATAGATTCCTCTACGATATCAATGTTCCAGCCAGTTAAACGATTGGCCAAGCGAGCGTTCGCTCCTTTTTTGCCAATGGCCAAAGAAAGTTGCTCATCGCGAACAACCGCGGTCGCTTTTGGGCGAGGGGTAGCGTTAGCGTCATCAATGTGGACGCCGAGCACTTGGGCCGGACGAAGAGATTCAGCGATAAATAAGCCTGGGTTCTTGCTATAAGAGATGATATCGATCTTTTCTTTATCGATGCCATTGCCTAATTGAGAGACGATCTTTTGGATACGGCTTCCGCCTTGTCCAATGCAAGCGCCAGTCGCGTCTACATCGTTATTATTGCTATAAACGGCAACCTTGCTTCTTACCCCAGCTTCGCGAGCGACGCCTTTAATAATGACCGTGCCGTCATAAATTTCATGAATTTCTTCTTCGAAAAGGCGCTTTAAGAAGCCTTCGCTAGAACGGGTAACCTCTATTTGAGAGCCGTGACTTGGCTTTCCGTCATCTTGAGCTTGTTTTACTTCCTGGATATAGACTTTGATTGGCTCACCGATATGGAAGAATTCGTCGCCGATCATTTCTCGACGCGTTAATTCAACAGTAGTTCTACCAATATTGACGGAAATGCTGCGGTCATCTGCTTTTTCGACAGTTCCCGTAATCATCTCGCCGATATGATCTTTATAGATATCGAACAAAGCGCTACGCTCAGCTTTACCGAGTTCATTGCGCAAATTCCCTTTTACGGCATTTGCAAAAACTTTGGAGAGCTCAGAAACCGTCGCTGGAATCGGATAAATATCCCCTTCTTTCCAAATGGGAGTGGTTAATCCTTCGTTTGCGTCTTCAACGTCGATTTCTAAATAGTCATCGGTCACGTCTTTGACGACTTTTTTTAGTTGAGCTAGATAAACAGTCCCTTCTTCGAGATTAATCTTGACCTCAACTAACGCATCATCTCCGCCACCGAGGTATTTGATGTATGCTTTTTTCAAAGCTTCGGAAAGAGCCTCCGTAACGCTTTCGACCGTTAATGCCTTTGAATTCGCGATATCGGTAACCGCGTCAATGAGCTTAGGCATTTGAATCGCATTTTTCTTTTTGCTTGGCATAATGTTTTCCTTTCAAAATTCAATGGCTAATCTAGCCTTATCAACATATTGTCGCTCAAGGCGAATTTTTAGTTTTTTCGCTTTTTCTTTTATTTCAAGAGTGAGCGAATGAGCGTCCGCATCGAGTAATGTCCCCTCTATTGAGTTTTTTCCTTCATAAGGGTGAGAGAGATGAATATTTATGTATTTTCCTATATATTCGTGGATTCGATATGGATCAATCGGCTTTTCCGCACCAAGAGACGAAACGTCTAAGGTATAAGGGCCATCAATCGGGTCGTTCGCATCTAAAATTGGATTAATAAGATCGCTTACTTTCACAATATCATCAAGAGATATTGGTTCATTGCGGTCAACCACAATCGATAAGACAAGCCCGCCTTTGTCACGAAAAAGCTTAATGTCAGCGATTTCATATCCCGCTATAGAAAGCGGTTCATCAATCAACGCTTTGACTTCTTTGATTCCTTCCATCAAAACCTCCCTCAAAAAACAAAGAGTGGCTATCACTGCCACTCCTCAGTTTAGCTTTTAGCAGAACCTCTTCCGAGGATTTTCCGCACAAAAATAATAATCGATGCCTACTGTCTTTGCAAGATGTTCGTATGTTTTATTCGATATGATCGCCATCATTAAAATAAATGACGCCAAGTGTACCAGGACCACAGTGACAAGAAACTGTGCCTCCAGCTTCGGTGTTATAGACTTCTTTAAAGCCCGCTTCTTTTAAGCGTTTTTTGCACCACTCAATCGCTTCTTCAGTTGCACTGCTATAGGTGATAAAAGCAATAGAGTGATCCATATTTGGGAATTCCCTAAGGGTTTCTTCGGTGTAATCTTTTACCCAACGATTCATCGGACCGCGGAATTTCTTTCCTTGCCCCATTTTGCCGTTTTTAACAACAATCTGCGGACGAATGCGAAGGAGATTCGCGCCTAATGCCGCTAAGCCAGAGCATCTGCCGCCTTTAAATAGATAATTGACCGCTTCAATAGCGAAAGAAGCTTGCACATATGGGATTCTTTCTTGAACACGTTTCACGATTTCGTCTATTTCTAAACCTTTATCAGCAAGCTTTTTTGCATAAATCGCTTCCAAAGCAACACCAGTGGAAAGTGATCTAGAGTCAACCACGTAGACATTTTTAAATTTCTTCGCGGCCAAACATGCATTTTGATAAGAAGCACTCATCTCACTAGAAATCGTGAAATGAATAATTGCGTCGAAATCGTTAAGAAGTTTAGCGAAATGTTCTTCCGATTGCGCTTCATTTACCGCACTAGTGCGAGCGAGTTTCCCTGTTTTATCGGTATAGGCAAAAATATCCTTGCTCGTCACTTCGCCATCAAAATGTTGTTCCTCGCCCATCACAATGGTAAACGGAACAACGTGAATGTTGTATTTATCAATCAAATCTTTGGTTAAATCGAGAGAAGAATCGGAACTGATTGCAATTTTCATCGTATATTTACCTCGTGAATATGCTCGACATTTTACTAGAGTTTTACTGATTTATCCACTTCTTTAATCTGAAGACAAAGAGGGGACTTTATCCGTTAAATGGTCTTACGCTTTTTGGTTTGTTGTTTAAAACACGGAAACGTCTAATTCATAAATAGATGCCTACTTTAATTTACAATGACTTTAAACGCGAATCTACCACCACAATACTTATAGATTTATTCTTCATTGACTTTGTGCTATTGGAGCTAACGCTCACAAAACGCCAATAGTTAGAAAGTGGCATTCTCGTCGACCATAAAGCATGTTTATTATCTAAACTTGGAAATAATTCGTTATAGGACAAAGCAAAATCGATATACTCAGCATTTTGATCTTGCTATAGAAAACACTAATTCTTTTTCTTCTTCAGCGAGAAGAAAAAGAATCACAAAATAAGCTAATATAGGAAAAAAGTCAGAAACACTAATAAGCGAGGAAAACGGAAGGCTTAGAAAATGAAAGTGAAAAGGACAATTGATTAATTTTGTACTGAGATTTAAGTCGGGCAAAATAAGTACTTCGATAAATTTACTCAGGTAAAAAAGAAAACCTCGATAAAATCGAGGTTCATTATCATTTGGTGACCCAGCCCGGAATCGAACCGGGGATTCAACCTTGAGAGGGTTGCGTCTTAACCTCTTGACCACAGGGCCGCGCAAGTATTTAAGCACTTAGGCTAAATTCTTGCAAGAAAATTAAGCGAGCACTTTTTTCGCTAAAGACAATAGTCTTTCTTTCACGCGTTTCTCACCCAAAATTTCAATTATTTCGTGGAGATTAGGGGATTGTTTGGAAGTCGTTAGAGCAATACGAATAATCTCCGCAAAGTCGCTGACATTCCCATGGTATGCGCTTGGATTAGCTTTATATTCGCGGTTATTAATCGCAAAGCCTAAAGAAGAAGCAACTTCTTTTAAGGCATTCCACCATGTTGGTTCATCCACTCCGAATAACATTTTATTGGCGGAAGTGAGAAGCACTTCGCTAATGGTTTCTTTCGTTAAATTTGGATTCCACGGAAGTGGATTTTGAATTAATTTTTCATATTCTTCATCAAAGAAGAAACGAGTAGCAGGCGCAATATCGCTATATTTGGCGTAGTCTTTGCGAGGATTTGGACGATCTTTTTCAATATCGAGGATCTTGCCAAAATAAAGAGGGTCCTCTTCGATTTTTTTATAAAGCTCAGAATCGAATTCTTTGCTCCATTCGCTTACTTTTGGTAGAAGGGTTTCTTTTCTTTCTTTTGCGAGCACTTCTTTGCAGAAATAAACAAGTTTGTCTTCGTCAAACAAAGCACCATCCAAAGACATCTTCGAGAGGTCGTAATGGAATTTTGAAAGATCGAGCGTCCTATTTTCGATCGTCCACTCCTCGAAATTGGAATTCGCGATGCTCATAAGATAAACCAAAACGCCCATTGGAGGATATCCTTGTTTCAAGAAATAAGAAACGGCCGCTTCTGGGTCTTTTCGCTTAGAAAGTTTGCGCTTATTTCCATGATCAAGTTTCATGATAACTGGAAGATGAGCGTATTTAGGGGCCTTCCAGCCCAAAGCACGGAATAATTCTAAGTGAATTGGGGTAGAAGGAATCCATTCTTCCCCGCGCGTCACTAAAGTTGTACGCATGAAATGATCATCTACAACGTGAGCGAAATGGTAGGTAGGAAGGCCATCAGCTTTATAAATAACAATGTCTACGTCATTATCGCCTAAATCGATGTCACCACGAATTTCATCATGGAAGGTGATCTTTTTTTCATGATCGCCATGGCTCTTAAAACGAATGACCCATGGGGTTTTTGCGCGAATTTTTTCAATTTCTTCGTCAACAGAGAGGTTACGGTCACGAGCGTATTTCCCGTAATATCCAGGGATGATTTTATTCGCTTCTTGGAACTCACGAAGTTTTGCTAAGTCTTCTGATGTTGCAAAATCAGGATAAGCTAAGCCTCTTCTCACCAATTCCTTGATCACGATTTTATAGATATCTGCCCTAACGCTTTGCTGATATGGGCCATATTCCCCTTTATCACCAGTTATAAAATAGCCTTCATCTGCAACAATGCCAAACACCTTAAGCTGTTCGATTAATTCTTCAGCGCTTCCAGCGATGGTGCGTTTAGTATCGGTATCTTCAAGACGAAACATATAAATACCATGGCTATCATGGGCAATCGTATGAGCAATCATCGCCGTAAACAAAGAGCCAGTGTGCAAAAATCCGGTTGGGGAGGGCGCAAAACGAGTCACTTCAGCTCCAATAGGTAGATTTCTAGGAGGATATCTCTTCTCTAAATCCTCAATCGTTCCGGTCACTTCCGGAAACAAGAGTTCTGCTAAATCGTTTGTATTTGCCATAATTCGCTCCCTTAAAGCAAAGTGATTATAGTCTAATCGTCTCTTTACTTCTATGGATTCTTTCTTTAGAAAGAAGATTAAAGTAAAGAAAAGGCAACCTCGTCTTTTCTAAATCGATAGAATCATTAAAAGCATTCGTTGAAGGATTTCCTTTCTTCTACCATGGCGCGAAAAGTTTGTATTTTTCGCCCTTGATTCAACGATAGCGATTCTCTATAATTACACGTGCTCAAAGCAAGTGCAGGTGTAGTTCAATGGTAGAACGCAACCTTGCCAAGGTCGACACGCGGGTCCGATTCCCGTCACTTGCTCCACTCGAAAATCATGCCGATGAAAATCGGCATTTTTTATTGCTTACTAGGAACTTAACAAAAAACTCCGAGAGTCAATTCACTCGTCGGAGTCCTTTCCATTTTCTTCATCGTCTTTCTTTGCTTCGATATCTTCCTTTGCTTTTTTGCCTTTTGCGATCTGTTCTTCGTAATACTTCATTTCTTCCTCGCTTAATTCATTCGCCTCCCTAGCAGCGAGAAACGTTTCTTCGGCTAAATGGATATAATAATCAATAAACGTCGATTCAAACTTTTGATTCAATAAATTCAAAAACCAAACGTAATAAGATAAAAATGGCGAAATTGCTAGAAATCCGAGCCCAATTCCAAAAGCAACAATACCGATTGGAGAAAGATAAGATAAGAGATAAAACCAGCCGATTGCGACTCCGGCAGCGTCAAAAAGAAGGAAAAGAAGGAATAGCCACCAAGTAGAAGAAATATAATCATGGAAATATTCGCTTCTTTTAATCCGCAAACCACCCTGAAAAATATGGTTTGATAAAGCGGTCGGACCATAGCCAAAATTCAAGCGGAAGAACGGGTTTAGAGAATAGCCCAGTAAACGCGCTAAAAAATTCAAAGTGAAAAAGACGTAAGTCAATAAACTATATAATAGGAAGAAACGTGAAATATCCGGGTCATTTGCGAGTAAATAGGCTGCCGATTCATAATTCCTTTGTTCGAGATACCCGCTAAAGTTCGCGAATGCAGAAACGAATTCGCTCGATAAAGAAGAAAAAATAGGAACGATGCAAAAATAGAGGGCAATCCCGAATAGGACAGTCCAAAATAAAGATAAGAAGAAATTCCGTATGACGCGATAAGAACCATAAAATGGGGTATGGAAATAAGACAAAAAATAGGCAATCGTCCTTTGGTTCGATAGTTCATTATCTTGATGCCCATCGCTTAAAGAAAGTGTATAGGCGAAACATAGTGGCAAAAGAAGAAAGGGAACGCTGATCCATAAAGTGAATGGGAAGAAAACTCCAAAGGCGAGAATCGCGATAAATAGCAAAATGAAACCAAAAGTGATAGGAAAAGAATAAAGAAATCTCTTCTTGAAAAGAGAAAATGCCTCTTTGGAAAGAGAGCCACTATTATTATTTGTTTTTTGCATATCCCCTAACCTTCTCTTCATGTAAAGCAATCATCGCATTTTTTAATTCCGTTCCCACAAATGGGTTGACATTGTCTTTTTCATAGGCTGAGATAACTTTGCCAAGTCGCGATAAAGGCGTAAAAATCGGCTCGCCACGATGATTTTCAAAAGGTGTCACAAAACAATCATCATTCACCAAAACAATGCCGACAAGAAAGGATGTATTAATGCCGCTTGCCTTAGAAAAACGGTCCACCGCAATTTTCGAAAGCATTAAAGGGTTTTGGATTTTGATTTTCTTGCCGTTTTTAAGATAATTGACCCAATGTGCATCGTCATTTCTAGCGCTGACTGCACCTTCAAAATAAACATCAGTAATCACGTAAATGTATTTATCTCCGCCTAAAACGTGATCAATATAAACATAATCGCTACCACCAAGCTTATAACGGACGTCGTTAACAAGATAATAGTCGTGTATCCTAGCTTCCTTCATCACGCGGTGATAATAAAAGCGGGTGACGTTTCTTCGAATAATCCATCCTTTTAAGGGACGATAAAAGAAGAGCACCAAGAAAAGAAGAGCGCATATTAAACAAAGAGTAATAAAAAGAGTCAGTTTACCAAAATAAGGCATATCTATTTTAGTCAGCGAAACGTTCAGCGGTCGCAATAGCGACTTCAATCATATTCTTGAGACCTTCTTGCCTCTCTTCGGGTGAAATTTGGGCAGTTCCATAGATAAGATCGCTCACCGTGCAAATGGCTAAGGCTCGTTTTTGCAAGATAGCCGCTTGTTCATAAAGAGCGTAGGCTTCCATTTCGGTTCCTAAAACACCAAGCGACTGCCATTTTTTCCAAATCTCAGGATTTGCGTCATAGAAAGTATCACTAGAAAGAATGTTCCCTACGTAATACGTCGCGCCTTTCTTTTTCGCTTCTTCGCTTGCGGCAAGAAGCACATCGAAGGAGGCGATCGCGCTATACGTAGCTCCGCCTAAATTATGTTGACCCATCCAATTGCTATTGGTGCAAGCCCCTTCCCCCAACAATAAATCACGGCATTTTACATAAGGCTGAAGCGCGCCGATTGTACCGACGCGAATAATCGTACCAACATCATACTCGGTGTAAAGTTCATGGGAATAAATACCGATGGAAGGCATTCCCATGCCGCTAGGCATAACGGAAATCTTTTTCCCGTTTTTGGTAAACCCAGTAAAGCCAACCATGCCGCGGATGGAGCAAACTTCTTTGACATTGGTGAGAAAATTTTCGGCAATCCAACGCGCACGTAAAGGGTCACCTGGCATGAGAACGACCTTGGCAAAAGCCCCGCTAATAGCATTGATGTGTGGTGTTGACATAATATCCTCCTATAGTTAGTTTTAACTCGTAATATGCTTAAGATTAGTCTAACACAAAAAGCATAGACCTTTCTCTACTCTTATCTAATATCTAATCGAAATCCAAAAAATATCAGGCATTAGTTTTATGAGTATTAGTAGCCGTAGCCATGTCTTCTTCGAAAATTCTCAACAAATCATCTGGAGCAACGGGCGTCAATTCGCCTTGGAATGCAATCGAGATTCGGCCTGTTTCTTCGCTCACGACAATCGTAACGGAATCGGTACTTTCGCTAATACCGTATGCCGCGCGATGGCGGGAACCGTATTTTCCAGTCAAAGGACGATTGGTAGGTGTGAAGTAAACGCTAGCAGCCACAATCTTATCCCCGCGAATAACAACCGCGCCATCATGAAGGCGGGTGCCGGGATAGAAAATGGTTTGAATCAATTCGGAACTTACTGGCGCATTGAGTATCGTCCCGTTTTTCATAATGTCACTTAAATCATCGTTTCTTTCAAATGTAACAAGGGCACCGATTTTTTGTTTGGATAAAATGCGAATCGCGCTTTCAACTTTCTTAAAAACGTCTTCACGGTCATAAATCGCTTCAGGCTGTATTTTTTGTTTCTTATGGAAAAAATCAAAAGAAGCCTTTCCCTTTAATACGTTCGCAGTGAATTTGCGGATCTCAGTCATATTTGTGAAGCTTGTCACAAGCGTACCAACTAAAAGCATTGATAAAGCTGCGCACATGAAGAAATCCATGTAAAAAATCCATGCAATCAGAATGAAGAATTCATTCGCGATCACAAAAATCCTAGGGACCTTGCGCTTAACGAGCCAAAAAGCAACAATATCAAAAAAAACAAACAAAATAAGCCCAAAGACTAGGGATAAAATATTATTAATAGAGCCGAAGTCACGAATCATAATTGATAATTTAGAAGTTTTCCTTTTCCGTCAGTCATTGACTCAAAATGCTTCTTACATCTCTATGTTATCAAAAACGCTATTTCCTGTTAAGGAAGAAACGAGGAAACAATCCATTATTTTTAGAAACAAAAATTAAGAAAGAATAAAACTGCTACTTCGCTTTGGTGAATTTGCCTTTGTTTGCGCCTTTGCTTGGCTTGAAAACAATTCCTTTTTCGGTGTTACCCGCCATATTTTTGGTGTAATCAAGCGCTTCTGCTTTTGTGGAAAATAATTTAATGGCACGGTCACTGCCAATGATCTTAACTTGCCATTTCCCATCTTCTCTTTTGTTTACCATATAAGTGTTTTTCTTTTCCGCCATAACCATTACCTCTTTCCTAAATCATAAGATGAAATCGAAAAAAGAACAAACTTAATCTTGTAAGAAAAGAAGATACATCCGTTCTTAAAATAAAAACTTGGCCACATTTGTAGTAGCCAAGAAGCATTCAGCTGGAGCACCTGGCGGGAATCGAACCCGTGTAACCAGCTTGGGAAGCTGGTGTTCTACCATTGAACTACAGGTGCAGCGGAATAATTATAAATATTTTCGCCTTTATGTCCACAAGAAGAAAGAAAAAAGGAAGCCGAAGCTTCCAATCTTTCAAGTTGGTGGGTGTTACAGGGCTCGAACCTGTGACCTTCTGTACGTCAAACAGATGCTCTCCCAGCTGAGCTAAGCACCCAACCTGCGTTTTTGCGCTCGAATATTATAGGCAAGGCATTTCTCTCTAGCAAGGGGGTAAATGAAACTTCAGGCAATTTCTAGAATCATCTTATTGGTAAGGACAAATTTTATTAAGACAAAAGGGAAGACGATAATATTCGCAAGTAAGTAATCAAAATTATTCCAGGAACTGATTTAAACAAAGAAAGCCCCGAAAATTTCGGGGCCAAGGTTCAAATTGGTGCCGTCTAGCGGAATCGAACCACCAACCTACTGATTACGATTCAGTTGCTCTGCCAATTGAGCTAAGACGGCAGCCCGATTAATATAAACCCTTTGTCTTTTTCTCACAAGATAAGAAATAGGAAATCACTTTTTATTTTTGGAATTTCTTTTTAAGGAAGCGGATGAAAACGACAATTTCATGGAAGAGCAAAGGCGTTAAGGCCAAGGCGTAAACATAGAGATAATCTAATGGATCATCGTGGAGCGGATACACTTTGAAGAAACTATTTAAACCTGGGATTTCAATCACCATGAGCTGTAGTCCCATCCCTAGGAAGAAAGCAACCCATAAAAGCGGGTTTTTATCTTTGAATACGCGAATCACAGAATGCTTTGTGTCGGTCATGCCTAGCATATGGAAGAGTTCCGCCATCGATAGAGCGCAGAATGCCATGCTTTGGCATTCTTCTAGCGCCTCAACGGAGCTAGATAAATAAGCGTTGATGTCACTTGGAGTGAAATAGCCATTTGCCCATGGTTTGATTAAGAAAGCAACCAAAGTGGCAAGGCCAATAATAATGCCGTATCCGAAAGTGATTGAATAACCATCGTGAGCAAAAAGCGATTCTTTTGGATCGCGAGGTTTTTCATCCATGATGTCGTCTGGCTTCTTGTCGCTGCCTAAAGCAATCGCGGGCAAGGAGTCCGTAATAAGATTAACCCATAGAAGATGTATAGCAATCAATGGAGCGGGCAGGCCAATCGCAATTGCGATAAACATGCATACGACTTCTCCTATATTGCTTGAAAGGAGGAAAAGAATGGTTTTGCGAATATTCGCATAAATCCCACGCCCTTCTTCCACTGCTTTTTCAATGGATGCGAAGTTGTCATCAGTAAGAACCATATCAGCAGCGCCTTTTGCTACGTCAGTACCGGTAATCCCCATCGCAATGCCAATATCGGCCGCCTTTAAACTTGGGGCGTCATTGACACCATCGCCAGTCATCGCGGCAATGAATCCATTGGCTTTAATCGCTTTAACAATCGCCACTTTGTTGGAAGGAGAAACGCGCGCAAAAACGCGAATCGTTTTAACTTTTTCTTGTAATTCTTCTGGTGAGCATTCATCGATTTGATCGCCCGACATGCATTCATCTTTGTTTTTCGCAATGCCTAATTCTTCCGCGATAGCAAAAGCGGTGTCTTTATGGTCACCGGTAATCATAACAGTAACAATGCCAGCTTTTTTAAGCGTGGAGACAGCGTTTTTCGCTTCAGGGCGAGGCGGATCAACCATTCCGACCAAACCAACGAAAGTAAGATTTTCCTCTTCGATCTCTTTGCTGCCTTTTTTATAGGCTAAGGCTAAAACTCGGAGCGCTTTTTCGCTCATTTTCTTAGCGGCATCTTCAATGTTTTTCCGGTCAGTTTCGTTAAGATCGCGGACTTTTCCACCGATATTAATGAAAGAGCAATGCTTTAAGATTTGATCCATCGCGCCTTTTGTGTAAATGATAAATGAGCCATCTTCTTTTTGGTGAGCGGTCGACATCATCTTTCTAACACTATCGAAAGGAAGTTCATTGACTCGTGGCTTTTTTTCTTCTAGCGAAGATTTTTTCATGCCCAAGCGATTCGCCATCTCAACAAGGGCGATTTCGGTAGGATCGCCATACGCCCCTTCTTCAATTTTTGCATCGCTGCATAAAGCCATGCCTTCTGCTAAATAAGAAATTGAAGAATCAAGATGCTCTTTTTCGAATAATTTTTCGTCAGTATAAGCGGCAACAACCGTCATCTTGTTTTGCGTCAAGGTACCGGTTTTATCGCTGCAAACATAAGAAACGCCACCCAACGTTTCGACGCTTGCGAGGCGTCTAACAATCGTATTGACTTTAATCATCTTGCTCATGCCATTAGCGAGAACAATCGTAACGACTGCAGCTAATCCTTCTGGGATCGCGGCAACGGCAAGTCCGACCGCATCGAGTAAATCACTATCCCATTCCTCGGCAATCGTCCCGCGAATCGCATCGTAAGTCAAAGAAACAGCCAGCATAAGCACAACAATAGCAAGAGTTAAGTATCCAAGGAATTTAGAAAGTTGGCTCAGCTTTTTTTGGAGCGGCGTGTCTTCGGTTTCGTCATTTGAAAGCATCGCCGCAATCTTGCCGATTTCCGTATTTTTGCCTGTTGCGATAACAACGCCTTCTCCTCGGCCATACACAATCGGAGTGCTACTATAAACAACGTTGAGGCGGTCGCCAACACCTACTTCTTCGGTTAGAACAACGTTAGGGTCTTTCTCAACAGGAAGCGATTCGCCTGTCAAAGAGGATTCGTTTGCCTTTAAAGCAAACCCTTTAATTAACCGTAAATCCGCAGGAACCGTGCGTCCTTCTTCTAAAATTACAATATCCCCAGGAACAAGCTCTTCCGCTTTCACTTCTTTTAAGACGCCATCGCGACGAACTGTCGCTGTTGGGGAGGAAAGTTTTTTAAGTGCTTCTAACGATTTTTCTGCACGTGTCTCTTGCACTGTTCCAATGATCGCATTTAAGAAAATGACGCCGAAAATGATAATAACGTCTGCGAAGTCTTTAAAATGGATGCCTTCGTTAGCCTTTAAAGCACTTAAAATATTTAACACCAAAGAAACGATGGCCGCCCCTAATAAAATAAAAATCATCGGATCTTTGAATTGCCCTAAGAAAACAAAAAACCAATTTTTCTTTTTTTCTTCCGCTAATTTGTTAGGGCCATATTTCAAAAAGCGCTCCTCGACGTCTTTTTGACTTAATCCCGTTTTTTCATTGACGCCCAAAATAGAAAGCGTTTCGTTAATGGAATGATTTTCGTGCATATAAGAGTCCCTCCTTCTAGCAAATAAATTCCACTAGAAGGTCTTGCGTGGGATATCCCTGCTCTTCCCGGCCATTAAAAATAAGGCGTGCTGACGAGTTGAGCAACCGCTACTCCCCTTCCCGAGAAGTAGTTTATCACGCAAAAGTAAAACCCTAAAGAATAGAATAAATATTCTTTAATCAGATAGTCTTAGGATGGTGAAAATTGAAGCGATCGCACCAAATGATGCGTAAGAATAAAACAATATTGTGAAGATATTCGTATTAAGGAGAATAAGTAAATAAACGGCTGGCACAGATCCTAAAATCACCATTGAAAAGAATATCGTAAAGAGCACTTTGATCTTCGCGGAAGAAACATATTGTCCTGACATGTATTGCTTCAAACGGATATAGCCAAATATGCCAACGACAATTTCCGCTAGCAAAATCACATAACTTGATATCAAAAATGAGAAAGATAAATATTCCTCGCGTTCTAAAAAAGCCAACAAATTAAGTGGGCTATTAAACAGAAGATCGAAAATAAAGGTGAAAATTTGATAAAAAAGAAGCGACCACGTAAACATCAGCACAGCTTGGAATGATGCAGGGCTATTTTCTTTGTTCCCCCGATACAAAAGGTAAAACAAATAAATCGCATACAAATAGAAAAGAATATTCCAAAACGTCATGATGTTTGGCGCATTGGTAGACTGAACGAGTGAAACAAGAGTTGTTACGAAATCCCCAAAAGCGCATAATGCGGCAAGAACCGCGAAAAACACCGCAAAATATTTCTTATAGTGATATTTGAATTTCTGTAAAAGATTTCGAAAGGCCATAACCGGATTATATCACTATCGAACTGGATAAGAAACGTAAAGGAACCTAGCCCCAAAAGCATAGAGAAAAATCAAAACATCAAAAACTAAATATCTCAGCAAAATGCGATTAAATTCCATTGATTAAGAGCAATGGATTAAACGTGACTCAATAAGGGGAAGCGCCAAATAGAGACGCGCTCTTTCTCTTTGATTCCTCCAGCCTCTCTCGCGGCTTTCATTTGTTCTTCGCTATTTCGATAGGTGAATTCTGGCAAAGCATAACCGCTTTTTAATCCGCATCGAAGCAAAACCCCATATTTTTTCACATCAAGTTGCTTAGAAGTAGTAATCGCTTCTAAAGGCCCGACCTCACTAACAACAACGTCCAAATAGGGATATTCTTTTGCGTCAATCGGATCGAAATAAAGGTCGCTTTTGGCGGCTTTAACAGTATTCTGAATGATTTCTTGGGCTACATTAATTTGCGTAGGAACGATTGTTGCGTATTGGGCACGCAAAACATCAAACTCATAAATAGAAATGACAATACCGGATTTTTTCTCAACCAAAGGAAGAGAAACATCGATTTTTTGCGCTTCCGTATGATTCAAATATTGGTCAAGCGTCAAATAAGCAAGTTTAAGATATTCATCCGCTTTTTCTTTTTTCTCTTTCAAAGAAAATAGTGTTTTCGATACATATAAATCGCCATAAGCGCGTGAAGCGTCTTCCCCTAACACGCGATATCCATAGACGCCATACCCAATCCCGAATGGCGCTTCATGACTATAAAAGGTAGTAGCAATATTTTTTCGGTCGAGTGTTCCTGCTAGTAGAGCAAAGACGCGGTGCCCACATTCTTTAGCGTTACGAATGAGCCGTTTGTCCATGGTTAATAAGCTTCCGAAATTAGCATTTAAAAGGATGCGATTCAAAGCTTCTTCGTAACGCTCACCCTCTAAGGAATAGCCATAAGGACCGTCTTTTCTTAAACAATGAGACATATCGCCACTTGCGATAAAAACGACACGTTTTCCCGTGTTTTTAGCCGCATCAGCAATAATTTGACCCATTTTATAATGAGAAAGGAGCGAGAGCCCACTTAAACCAAGACGAACAATTTTATAGTTCGAATATACTTTATTTAGAAAATAAAGCGGAACCATCGTGCCGTGGTCTAAAGCAGGATCTTCCGCACCTTCATAGCCAGCTGGGAATTTACGATTCGCAGCAATCCGAGAGATTTCCTTTCGTAAGATATCGTCGTAATGGAAGCGGAAATGAACTTGCATCGCCTCATAATCGCGAAACGAGCCCGTCGCAGTTTCCCCGTCAGCAATTTGAAAGAAATCGCGATAGGATTCGGCATGAGGAGAAGCAATAACGATAGTCTCGGGATGAAGGGAAGCAATTTCCTCCGCAACGCGCATAAAACCATCCGCTGTCTTCGCGACAAGGCGTTCTTCACCTCTACCAATTTCAGGGATAACAACGGGGCAATGGGGAAGGATATAACTCGCTAAAATGGCCATAAAGAGATTTTTTCACAAAAAGAGGCAAAAACAAAGAGCTACAATTGCTTAGCTAATGATTGCGAAAAGTCAATTTTGTGCATGAGGTTAATCGCATATTGGCCGATTTCTTGAAGAGAAAAATCGCTTTTTCCTAAAAAATAGTCTAGGAAAGCGCCAGAAATTCCATTTGATAAGAACATAATTAAGGCTTTTCCTTCGCGGCTCATGACTTCGCGACCTGGATTGTTTAGGAAAACGTTGCATATTTTAACTTTCACATCAACAAAAACATAATGTGGCACGCTTTGAACGAGCTTGGTAAAAAGAGGCTCGTTTTCCCTAAACGAGGCTACTAAATCTTCAATAAAGGCATCAAAGCGCGGTCCTTCTTTCAAAAAAGAGGCTTGCCACTTCTCCGACAAAGAGCACATCATCTCGGCTTCGATTTGGCTTAAAACGTCTTTGACATCGCTATAGTGATTATAAAACGTGCCACGATTGACGCCAGCGCGCTTCACGGTTTCACTCACGCTGATTTTATTGATGTCTTTCTTTTCGCTCAGTAAATCGATAACCGCATTTTTGATCAGCTTTTCGCTACGAATGGAATTTTTGTACATAACGCTCTCCGCAAATGAACGGCAAAATAATTTTGTTCAATTGTTCATAATTTTAATTCATAGAGAAATACTATCAAGTCAATAATCCATCCGACTTCTAATCGGTGGACAATCGCGTAAGAACAAGCCATGAAAGATCTATTCATCCACTTTTAGCTTGATAATAGGTCGTATGCCAGAGTGCGCATCAGAAATAAGTTCGGAAAATGAGCCATCGGGAGAAACGGAAATATTGGTGTACCCTGTTGGTGAATTTTTCGTCCACCAAGACGAATTTTCTCCGAAATCGACCACTGCGCGCGTCGCTTTCGCGTAATCGGTATATCTAGCGATACGCTCCTTATCACTATGGAAATATTTTTCGCACTCTTCCTTGGCGAGAAGAGAAAATTTGTCCTCTTCGTAGACATTGAGCATGGCTTTTTTCTCTAGAGGCAAAAAATGAAAATTGTTTTGCATAGAATTGCCTCGATAATCGTTAGTGTAGGTATCGTAAAACTTACCATTTAGCCAAGCTCGTAGCATATTCTTAGGATATGCGTTTTTATCGCGATGGGTTTGGTGGCTAACAATCGCAAATGTGCAATCGATAACGTCTTCGCTGATAAATAGCGCAGTGCCATCGTGATTCTTTTTTAGAAGCCGCCACTTAATAGGCTCAACTCGGTAGAGATACAATTTTTTGTCGACGATCTTAGTTCCGTCATTAAAGTAGCGAGAAACGCTCGGAGACTCCAAAGAAGTTGTTCTATCGTCGTATTCACGACCTTCGTATTCATAATTCCCAGCAGCATTTTTTTGATTTTTGTCTTTAATTTTTTGCGCTAAATTCTCATCGGAAACGACCGATTGAGGATATCGGCCAAAATAAACGAAATCGATGCCTTCTTTCATGCTTCTCACATTGATAGTTTCGCGCTTTTTCCATCTCGCTTCTAATGTGACATTGCTATGGCTAATATTCCAGATCCCCTTCATATCCACTTTTTTATTTCCGAAATACCAGCCATCGAAAGTAAGTTCTAATTTAGGATGAATAGGTTCTGGAAGAGAATATGGAAGGCTAAATTCAAGGCTGCGATCAAGATAGTCGCTGAAGCCGTTTTTAAAGCGAACGGTCGTCTTATTGGGTATGAACTTCGCGTAAAGATTCATAGGGCCATAAACGTGATCGGCATTGAAATCCCATTTTCTAGAAAAAGAGGGATCTTTGAACCAACCTTGGATTTTGATTCCTTTTACTTTTGGTTCATTGGCTAATTGCCCAAAACGTACCTTCGCTGCGTTAATTCGGAGATTTCCGCAAAAGAATTTGACATTAAAACTTTGAAATCTGCGTAAACCAATTTCTCCCGCATCCACTTCCTTTCCGCTAGAAAAATTCAAAATAAGATGCCCGTTACTATCAATCCGGCCAGAAGTAACGACGACTTCGGAAAAATTCTCTCCTTGATTAAAGCCATTCGGAGAATATTCCTTAGCCCATTCCCAGTAATTTTTCGCGCCACCTTTTTTAACGTAAGCGACATAGTCAGAATAATTAGTGTTATTGCGGTAATCGCCTTTTCCATTTGAACAACCGCCACTAGCGAAAATAGACACGCTTGAGGCCAAGAAAAGGAAAAACTTTTTATTCTTTTTCATCATCATTAAACTCCCTCCGCATTCATTGTCGAATCAATCGTGATTTCCTCGGTATATTCCGGAATCTTCCCCGCATTAATGATTTGACCGTTCGTAAGCTCGACAATGAGCTCGTCTTTGCTATTCACTTCGAAAGACTTTATGGTTACCTTGGTTTCTATTTTCTCGATTTTCTTTTTGAGCCATTCTTCATAACTAAGATTCCCGCCCCCTTTGGTATAAACGGAATATTCTTCACGAAGGGATGCGCGTTTGAAAGAATCAGGATGATTATTACAACTCAATAAGGCAAAAGTGCCCATAAGGCCCAAAAGCAAAATCATTAATCTTTTTTTCATAAACGTTTCCTCCGTTTTCTTGAATTATTCAAAGCGTCGAGTAACGACATTAGAATAAAACATTCATTGCAATTTTTATAGAAAAAGAATCGCTATTTACTAGCTTTTTTATGATTTTTCTTTTCGTAATTTAGTCAATATTTTTTTATCGCAAAATCTTATTTTCCATAAATAAAAACCGCAATTTAAAATACGGCAAATCTTTGCTTCAGCATTTGTTTTTCAGAAATTTTTTCTCCGCTTTTCAAGATAAAAGAAAAATGGAATCCATTAAATTGACCCTAATGGAATTTATCGTTTTTTCGTTTTGACAAAATCGCCAATAAAAAGTGAAAACAAATATATATGGCAAGAAAGCAAAGAATAGAATCTGCAATGTAATTCGTTGCATATGGCGTTTATGCAAAAGGTAAGCTAGTTCTTATGATTCTAATTTAAGAAGAGTAAAAAGCAAAAAATGTAGTAAAATAGAGAAATGGCAATATCATTCCATCATTTCGATAAGTGGTGCTTCGCGAATATAGATCTCGCGGAAGAAGTACTAGAGACGCAAAATAAGGCTGTCATCGTGATCGCAGGTGCTTCTAGCTCTGGAAAATCTTTTTCCGCCGAAGCGTTAAAAAGGACCCTTAACGTGCATGGACATAGGGCCACGATTATTTCTCTTGATCAATATAATTTCGGTTTGTCAGCGATTATCCCAAACAAGGTCAATGAGAACATTTTCCATGGCAGCATTACAAACATTGAGGAAATTGAGAAGGTTATTAAGCCGATTCTCCTCGACTTTTCTTTTCAGGACAAATATTGCGAGCGTTGCTTATCGCGGATTAAAAAAGCGATCGCCCCCCTTCTAGAAGCCGCGAAGATTCAAGAATTTATAGACGGATTAGCAAAAGAGTGGAAACTTCTTAATTTTGACGAACCAACCGTTTATAACCTAAAAGAAGCGGCCTTAGACGTCAAAAAACTATTGGATGAGGGGAAAATTCAAGAGAAAAAGTATTCCAAAATCGTCAGCGAGCGCGTTCGCACTTGGCGAAAAATAGACGGTAGGAAATTCGATGTCATCATCATTGAAGGAATTTATGCCTTGGACAAAACCTTCCTTGATGAATTAAAAGGAATCCAAACCATCACCAACTTCATTGACGGCAATGCGAAATCACTTTTCCTTAGGAGAATCATTCGCGACAAAGTATCGACAAGCGCGGACACTCCTTTTACGACACATCTGTATTTTCGTTATATTATTCCTAGCTACAAAAACACCATTCTGCCAACTCGAAAGAACGCTGACGTAATCTTAGATAACAATATGTCTTTTGAAGAATTGCGATCTGGCGAACTCTATGTGACAAAAGACGGATTTACCATTTCTAATCCTAAGGCCGCCTGTTATTTATTGTCACATAGCGAAATCAAAAAACGCCATTACGAAAAAGATTATTATTTTATCGCTCCATCAGAAAGCAAAAATAGCGACAATATTTTACGTTTTCGCCTTCGAAGCAAGGACCAAGGCAAAACCTATGAGCCAGGTAGTTTGGTTCATAAAGGTGCCCCGAAAGTGCGAAAAGACAATAAAATCATCCGCCCAATCAACGTTTTATTGAATGAAGAGGAGATTAAAGCGGTATGGAGTGATGAGATTTCTTGTTTAAGCGATTTCAAAAACGCCGGTTTTTTGATTGAGAAAGTCGAGACAAAAATTAAATCAAAAATCGTATATAAAGGGCAGAATTTAACATTGTTCGAGGTTGATGAAAAAGGGGCATACGTCGAAATCGTACCGCCGATACTTTTAGATGTGGTGAAGGAAATTAAACATATCATCAAATAAAAGCAAAGGAAAAGGAAGGGAAACAAATATGAAGGAAAAAATTGTTGTTTTAGACTTTGGAGGGCAGTACAACGAACTCATCGCTAGAAGAGTGAGACAAGCTCATGTTTATAGCGAGGTCCTCCCTTATTCTATTTCGCTAGAAAAATTAGATGATCCATCCATAAAAGGCATCATATTCACGGGTGGCCCAAATAGTGTCTATGAAGAAAAATCCCCACATATCGACCCTAAAATTTTTTCATTGGGAAAACCAATTTTAGGAATTTGCTATGGTGCGCAGCTTATCGCTTATACCTTAGGCGGAGTAGTAAGCAAGGCAAGTAAAAGCGAATACGGAAACGCAAGTTGTTCCATTAACGACGACTCCTCATTAGTTAAAGGGTGTAAGAAAGAGTCGGACGTTTTTATGTCTCATAATGACCAAGTCACTACCCTCCCACCATCTTTTAAGCGCATCATGAGCACAGCGACTTGCCCAAATGCAGCCTTCGTTAACGAAGATAAGAAAATCTACGCAGTCCAATTCCATCCAGAAGTGACTCATACTGTGGAAGGGCAAAAAATGCTCGAAAACTTTGTAAGACATATTTGCGGATGTCTTTGTGATTGGAATAGCTCCTCGTTTATCGAGACAAAAGTTCAAGAAATCCGCGCAAAAGTTGGCTCTTCTAAAGTCCTATGCGCTCTTTCAGGAGGTGTTGATTCGGCGGTTACGGCTGCGATTTTGTCGAAAGCGATTGGCGAAAATCTATACTGCGTATTCGTTGACCACGGCTTACTTAGGAAAAAGGAAAACGAAGAAGTAATTCGTGTTTTTGGGAATAAAGATAATTTTTCCCACCACTTTATTCCTGTGGACGCCAAAGCACGTTTCTTATCAGCTTTAAAAGGCGTGGAAATCCCTGAAACAAAAAGAAAAATCATCGGTGCGACTTTTATCGATGTATTTACGACTGAAGCGAAAAAACTCCCCCACATTTCTTATTTGGCGCAAGGTACCATATATCCTGATCGAATAGAAAGCGGAATGAACGGATCAGCCACAATCAAGAGCCATCATAATGTCGGCGGCTTACCGGAACATTTGGGATTTGAAGGACTCATTGAGCCATTAAGAGATTTATTCAAAGACGAAGTTAGGGAGGTTGGGTTACTTCTTGGCCTTCCGAAAGATATCGTATACCGCCAGCCATTCCCAGGACCTGGCTTAGCGATCCGCATTATCGGCGAAGTCACCGAAGAAAAAATTAAAATCGTACAAGAAGCTGATTACATTTTCCGCGAAGAAATCAAAAACGCGAATCTAGAAACAAATCCAAACCAATATTTTGCAGCCCTAAGCAACATGAAAAGCGTTGGGGTCATGGGTGATAGCAGAACTTACGATTACGCAGTTGTTTTAAGAGCGGTTTGCACCGACAACTTTATGACGGCGAAACCTTTTGAAATCCCTTATCCCCTCTTAGCGAAAATCTCAGAACGCATCGTTAACGAAGTCAAAGGTGTCAATCGCGTTCTTTATGATTTCACCAGTAAACCGCCTGCAACGATCGAATTAGAATAAATGGAACAAAGCCAAGTCGAAAAAATCATTCGTTGCATTACGCCCCTATTTAATGGTGATAAGACGGGGCACGATATTTTTCATACTCTTCGTGTCTATCATCTTGCCTTAAAAATCGCTAGAGAGGAAAAAGCAAACGAGAAACTCGTTACTCTTGCTTCTTTATTACACGACGTCGACGATCCTAAACTATTCCAAACATTAGATTTTGCTAACGCTAGAGCCATCATGAAAGCTTGCAATATTGAAAAAGAAATCGTCACTATTGTCATTGGAATCATCAAAGAAGTCTCTTTCAAAGGGAAAGACAGCGTTATCCCTGCTACTTTAGAAGGGAAAATCGTGCAAGACGCAGACCGACTAGATGCAATTGGAGCAATCGGAATCGCTAGGGCTTTTGCTTATGGAGGGGCCAAAAATCGCGTGATGTATGACCCTAATGAAAAGCCTCTAAGCGAAATGGACGAAAATGCATACCGCAATCATAAGGGAACCACCATCAATCATTTTTATGAAAAGCTGCTTTTATTAAAAGATATGCTAAATACCGTAGAAGCAAGAAAAATCGCGCAAAACCGCCATGAATTCATGAAAAGATTCTTAGATGAATTCTTTTTAGAATGGGAAGAGAAGGACTAAACCGCTTTTTCTTATCGAAGCTATTTTGACAAAATAAAAACAAGCGATTACGATACTATCGTTATGGACAAGGAAAGCCGCGACGATTATCTATTTGAGAAGAAATGCCTTCTCACACTTCTTTTCCTCTATTATTATGAAGACGTTTCTTTTGATGCCGTTATTCTTCGTTCTTTTGGTTTTCATTTCGACCCCACTTGCAATTTCAAAGCAATCGTAAGAAGCCGCAAAGAGCACATCCATAAATACATTATCCATATTTATCAAAAGAAATATGGCGTGAACCTAGAAAGAATGGACGTCATGGGTAACGTCAATATCGTCAAAGTCCCGAAAACAAAAACGGAAGATGAATATATTCCAGAAGCTTCATTAAACATTTATTTCGATGGCGTTGATTTTTTTGCGGTTGGCTATGTTGAAGGCAAATTCCTGAAATTCTCCACCAGCTCTAATCAAAAACAGGATTATGAAAAGGCTCTTGTCTATCGTTTAAATGAAATAAGCGCAAGAAATGAAACAGCGAATTCTTTCTTATTATGGCTCATGCGGTTTTATAGTTATTCGCTAGAAACCGATTTAGTAATGGGCGCTGGCATTAATAAGGATTACGGTGCAAAAGATTGGAAAGGGCTATTGGAAACCCTCAATACGGAGTTTTTTCTTGGAGACATTGAACGCGCAAAAGGAGTCGCTCATTACGTTGGCGATGCTTTATTCACGAGCTCCATGGTCTTAAAAACGAGCGGGTTTGATACGTACCGTTCTTTAAATGATGCGCTTTATAAATTTAAAGAAGCAAAATCCTTCAATGATCCAGATAGCACATTGTATCGCTGCGTTGACTATATCGCCGCTCATAAAGGCACCAATATCATTACTTATAATTACGACACAAATCTTGAATATCTTTTAAAGAAGCGCGGTCTAATTTATTGCGCGATTTATGACGATAATTCGTTTGTCACAAAAAGCGCGGTTTGTTCTATTTATCATGTGCATGGGTTACTTCCTTATGACCGCTATAACGAGAAAAAATTCACAGACTCCTTAATTTTCAACGAATCCGATTATTATTATTTGTACAACAACCCCTACTCTTGGAATATTGCAAAGCAGTTGCATGATTTTAAATTCAACGTTTGTTTCTTTATCGGAATCTCTTTAACCGACCCGGATATGAAACGAATTCTTGAACTTGCGAACAACCCACTCAAATTCAATTTCATTTTCATGAAAAAGGAAAAAGAATACAGCGAACACGTTTATCGTGATATCTCGACTTATTTCTTTACCTTCGATCTCATTACCATTTGGGTTAATGAATATGAGGAAATCGGAGATTGGTTATCAAAACTATAATGGAAGAAAAATCATTTTACGGGAATGCCCTAGTAGCAAAACGGAGCAAAAAATTCGGCGCTAGCACGCTTGATTTTTTACTTGTCGGAATATTAAGTGTCCTTCTTTATGCCTTAACCAATCTTGTTATAGAGGCCTTACCCGACGTGAAGGCGACCCAAAGCGATATTGCCTTGATTCAAGGTGAGATGAAGTCGCTCATTAAAGAAAGCAAAATCGGCGAAGAAAAGGATGGTTCCTTTGTAGGTATCGACACTTTGGCAAAAAATTATGTCTATCGCTTAACGCACGCATCCCTTCTCAATAACGGAATCAAAGAGAACGATATTTCTTCTTCCATTTCTAATTTGTATCCTCCAATCGCAAAAGAAAGTGATAACGCTTACTCTTATTACGTGGATTTTAAAGAAAGCCATTTAAGCGAATATGAGGAAAAAGGAATTTACGGGTTAACGAATTATCTTGATGAGCTAAGTAAAGACATGCCTTTTGCTTTCTCAATCGAAAATGACTACCCCTATTTAAAGCTCGAACAAGCAAAACAAATTCAAGATTATATCGTGAATCGTAGCGAAACCTATGAACCTGGGAAAAACGCCTACGAAGCTTTGTTTAACCGCTACTCGGCTCTATTAAAAGACGGCGCAAATGATTTTCAAGATCGTTATATTCCCTATAAAGAAAAGGCAAATAAAAACGAAACGTATAAAATAAAAATCTATGCAATAAGAAGAGGCGAAATTCTCTTCTCTTATTTCGTCGCCGTTTTTTTAGGATATTTCTTATTCCCTTTACTATTAAAGAATGGAAAGAGTTTAGCAATGAAATCCTTGTCTTTAGGTTACGTGGACGAAAAGGGGAGATACCCAAAATGGTGGAAATTGCTCATTCACGCCTCAGTTTTATTCTTCGAAGAATCCGTGCTCATGATGATTACCCCCTTCGTTGTTTATGGCGGGAACGCAATTGATTTGGTATATCTGCCATTTTTAGGAGACATTTCTCTATTATGGGTTGGCTTATTCTCGATTTTATTCATGCTGTTTTCTTTCCTTTCTTCGTTTATCGATAAAGAGAAAAAGGCCACAACGAGTGAAATTATTAGCCAATTAGTCTTAAAAGACGGTAAAGAATTTATTGTCGAAGATAGTAAGGAAAATAATGGGCGAAAATTGTAAAGAACAAGAAATAAAACTTACTTTTGAAACGCCAGGGACGGGCAAAATTTTAAGCACGCACTTATTCGATTGGTTTATTTCAATGGTTCTAGGCTTTATTTTACTAATTGGTACTTTTGCGATTGTACCTTTATTTCCTTCTTACCAAAATGCGTTAAAGGAAAGGAATGAAATCCTCGTCTCTTCCTCTTTGTATGTTAAAAAAGAAGACAGAATTATCCCTCTGATAAATTCGATTAGCGGTGACGAGTCTTTATCGCTCAATGAAAAAAGCAAAAAATTGGATACAAGCCTCTCTTATTTTTTTCTAAGTTACATTGATAGAGAATTAGAAGGAAGAGGAAAGGATACCTATTTAGCATTAAAAAAGGAAGCGAAAATAAATAACAACCCTCTCTTCGATAAGGATGGAAATAGAACCTATACCAATCCAGATTATGATAAAGACTATTATTCTTTTTATACGGATACCTATTCGAAAAAAGCCTTAGGGTATTTATCGCTCAAAAAAGGATATTCTTCTTCTAGACATACGATTCTATGGACAACTACATCCTCGATTTTATCAACTTTCTTATTCTCTTTTCTTATTTTCTATTTGATCGTTCCCTTAATCTTCCCACGCGGAAAAAGGACTCTTGGAATGCTTTTATTAAAAACCGCATTGGTGGGTAAAAATGGCTTCAGCTGTTCTTTGCCACGCTTTGTTTTTCACGCTTTATTCGAAATCATTTTCATTATCATAGGCAGCGTGGTTGCGTTTTTGATCCCTTTAGCAATTTCAGTCACGATGATAATTCTAAGAAAAATCGATCATCAATCATTAACTGATTACGTCGCTGGCACATATGTAGTCTCCATTTCGGAGAATAGAGTCTACCAAAACGTCTATGAATACCTAGAAGGAGAGCACAAAGCAAATTCTTCCCGTTTTTTAGAAAACAAGGAAACGAAATTACTCTAAAGGGACAAAAAATTTAAGAGTTTTTATAAATAAAGCGAACTTGCTATAATAAGACGTAATTCGAGAAAGGGTTAACATGGAAATCAGACTTGTTGGCTTGACGAAAAAATTCCCTGGCGATGCGAAGAAGAATACGCCAGACACCATCGCGGTGGATCATTTAAATCTTACCATCAAAAACGGAGAGCTTATGGGCTTATTAGGCCCTTCCGGGTGTGGAAAAAGCACCACTCTTTATATGCTCTCTGGTTTAAAAGAGCCTACCGAAGGCGAAATTTGGTTCGATGATGAGGATGTCACCCATTTAGCACCGGAAAAGCGTGGAATCGGCTTGGTCTTTCAAAACTACGCTTTATACCCCCATATGACTGTTTATAAAAACGTCATGTTCCCTCTAACGAATCTTAGGGTGGAGGAAAACGAAAAGTCTTTCGCTTTAGAGAAATACCGTCTTTACTTAACCTTATTAGAAGACCCAAACCGAATCATCAAAGCAATTCTTGCTAGTGCAAATAACGGCAAAGTCAATCGTGGGTATGCGATTGATGCGCTTACAAACGAATTTCATATTTCTAAATATCTAGCGAAAGAAATATTTAAGTGGAATTTGCAAGGTGCGAATGAAAACACCATTCCTCTTGTCAATGAATTAAAAGAAAAATATCTTTCTTTGTCGTATAAAGAAGAGGAAAAGCTCACGAAAAAAGGCTATACATGGAATGAAAAATGCGAACTTTCAAAAAACGGAACGATTCACAAAATTAAACGAAAATTGACTCTCGATGAGATGGATGCGTTAGTAAGAGAAGCGGCGAGATTGGTCCAAATCGAAAGTTACTTAGACCGTAAACCAAAAGAACTATCAGGTGGCCAACAACAGCGTGTCGCAATCGCGCGCGCTCTTGTGAAAAAGCCGCGTGTCCTTTTGCTCGATGAACCGCTTTCTAATCTGGACGCTCGTTTACGCATTCAAACACGGGAAGAAATCCGTAGAATTCAACAAGAAACCGGCATCACTACGGTTTTTGTCACGCACGACCAAGAAGAAGCGATGTCCATTTGCGATGACATCGTCGTCATGAAAGAAGGAAGGATGATGCAGCTTGATCATCCGCAAGAAGTCTATAAAGATCCGAAAAACTTATTCGTCGCGAAATTCTTAGGCAACCCACCAATAAACGTTTTCCAAGGGACGCTCAATAATGGATGGCTAATGATTGGCAATGAAAAAATCCTATATACGCATAAGAAAGTTCAGGATGGACCTGTTTATATCGGTATCCGCCCAGAAGGTTTCTTAATAGATAAAGAATGCGGCGAAGAGAAAAAGGTGCTAACCCTAAACTGCGAACAAATTATCACCCAAGGGAGAGACTTATCTTTAGTTTGTTCCTCCCCTTATTTTATTGGTAGTAAATTAAAAATCATCATCGATAGCGATATCAATGCAAAACCAGGAAAAATCAAATTCGGTTTACGCCCAAATAAGGTTTATGTCTTCGATGGAAAAACCGAAGAAAGGATATATCTTTAATTCTTATGGATGGCAAGAACAATTGGAAAGCATGGTTATACTTGGCGCCGGTTTTGATTCTCATGTCGGTGTTCACCTTCTTTCCGCTTATTAATACCTTTGTCATCTCTTTTTTAAAGGATTATAACGTCACCACTGGTACAAGTAGCGGGTTCACTTTCTTTAATTATGGCGTTGTTTTGGGAATTGTCGAAAGAAATCCAGGTTCAGGCGTTTTTGATAAAACCTTCCTTTCTTTCACGGGACCTAGCGCGTTAACCAATACGTTATTGATCACTTTCATCACGGTTCCGATTTCCGTTATTATCGCCTTAGTTATCGCAATCGCAATCAATAGCATCAAAGTACTTCAAAAATTTTTCCAAACCGTCTTCTTTATGCCATACGTCACTAACGTCATCGCGGTTGGCATGGTTTTCTCGCTCATGTTCCAACCCGCTGGAATCTTCAACCAGCTCTTCCATCTATCCACAAATTGGATTTCTGATAAAAGTTCATCATGGGGAAGCTGCATGTTCGTTCTTTGCCTTTATATCATTTGGACTGCGCTCCCATACAAGATTTTGATTTTCTTAAGCGGATTGCAAGGAATCGATAAACAATACTATGAAGCAGCTAAAATCGATGCATCTCCAGCTTGGAAAACGAATTTGAAAATCACTGTCCCCCTATTATCTCCGCAAATCCTTTATATTACGGTTACTTCCTTCATCGGCGCATTTAAAGAATACAATGCCGTGATTGGTTTACTTAACCGCAATTATTCCAATTCGCCAAACGTGCCAGACATGTATACGGTTGTCTATTATATTTACGATAAAATCGATGGGAATAATTTCTCCACGCAAACTCAATACGCATCCGCTGCAGCCGTCATTCTTTTCCTTATCATTATGCTATTTACGTGGATTCAAATGGAAGTTAGCAAGAGAAAGGTGGTGTATTAATTTATGAATCAAGTGAATCGAATTACCACTTCTTTGAATATTGTTATTCCTCAAAAGGAAAAAAACATAAAAGACACGCAAAAATTTGACCGCATTCGTAAAATCATTGCGCTAGTTCTTACTTATGCTTTCTTGATTGCCGCTGCTCTTATTGTTATTTTCCCTTTCTATTACATGATTATCGCTAGCGGCATGTTAGAAGATGATGTGCTTGCGGGGCAATTTTGGCCAGTGCAAGGTTCGCTGTTCGAAAATATGACATATAACTACACAGAAACATTATCACGCTTTAGTTACCTAAAATACGTTGGTAACACTTTGGTTGTTGCCATCTCGACGACTTGCCTACAAATGCTAGTTACGATTTTATCCGCTTTCGCTTTTGCGCGATTAACGTTCCGTGGAAGAGATTTATTGTTCAGTGCTTTTTTAGCAACGATGATGATCCCAGGCGAAATGATGGTTATCACAAATTACATCACTATGAGTAACCTCGGATTAAGCGGAGGTGGTCAAACGAGATGGCAAGCCTATTTGGCCATGATTCTCCCCTTCATTTCGAGTGTTTTCTATATTTATTTATTGCGCCAAAACTTTAAACAAATCCCTAACGAATTGTATTTGGCCGCCAAAGTCGATGGGAAAAGCGATTGGGACTATTTATGGAAAGTCATGGTTCCTTTAGCCTCCCCTACATTAATCACAATTGCGATTTTAGCAATCATTGGCTCGTGGAACGCTTATGTTTGGCCAAAATTAATTGTCAGTGCTTCTCCCAACAATATGGATTATTGGCTTATATCAGTTGCCGTGCGTGGGGAAGCTTTGACAAAAGAAATCCATGAGGTGAATATCACACAATACTCTTGGCAAATGTGCGCTTCCGTGCTCACAGTCGTGCCTTTATTAATCTTGTTCATTATCTTCCGTAAATACATTATGCGCGGTACAGGTAGAGCCGGCCTAAAAGGTTAATGGAAGAATAATGATAAAACTTCTAAGGAGGAAAATATGAAGTTGATGAAGAAGAAAACAGTCGTATTGACGCTTTTGACATCATGCGCTGGATTACTAGCGAGCTGCGGTGGAACTGGCACCACTTGTTCTAACCGCGAAAATGCAAGTTTCGTCGACGTAGAAAAAATTACGCCTGTCGAGCCAACGGAAAAAGTCAAAATCAAATGGTGGAACAATTACAAAACACCAGATAAATTAGACGACGAATCTACAAGGACCAAATCCGATTATCGTGAATATTGGTACGCAAAAGACCTAATCAGTGCGTTTACTAAAGACCATCCGAATATTAATGTCGAAATGTCATACCAAGGCAGCTATAGCGAAATTGTCACTAATACAAGCAAAGCTCTAGCAACCGGTGACCAACCAAACATCGTTTCTTGCTATGGTGATTCAGTTGCCGTCTTCCGCAAAGCAAACGAAAACGCTGTCCTCAATATGACGGGTTACGCCAAAAATCTTATCGAAGATAAGGATTTCAACCAAAATTATCTCGATATCGAAAAAGGGATGTACACCACTGGCTTTTATTCTCTTCCATATAGTAAATCTGCCGAAACGCTTGTCGTTAATCAAACAATGTTTGATAAAGTCGGCGAGGGAAAAGCCGGGACAGACACAAAGAAAGATGTGAAAGATGACAAAGGAAACGTTATTGGACAAGCACCTGTTTATACCGCTCCAGTTGCTGCCGCTACTAAAAAGGCTTACTCCATTCCAGAAAATATCTACGAATTAGCAGATTTGGCTCGCACCATCAAAAAAGACTTCCCAATTCTATACGAGAATCAAAAGGATAAAGATGGCTATTTCACCGCCATTCCATTCTGCTGGGATAGCGCTGAAAATATGTTCATTAGCGCTCTTCAAAATAGCGGAATTTCTTATACGGATGGTTTAAAGAGCACTGCCGCTTGCCGTGTTTTATTCAAAAATGAAGATGCGAAAAAGCTCATGATTCAACTTAAAAAGTGGAACAACGAGGGACTAATTTGCACTCAAAATCAACTCCCAATAACCGATGCAAATAAAGGATATCACGCATATTCTAGTAATATGGTCGTTGCTGGATCCATCGCAATGGCGATGTCTAGCACCGCTGGCGCTCGTTATTTTGCAACTGATGGCGGATTCAAAGCTACTTTCCACCACGCTTTAAGCTGGCAAGAAAACGGTAAAGCAAAAGACGCTAAAGTCATTTCTCAAGGCCCATCCCTTTGCTTCTTTGATAAAGGAAAGACCCAAAACGATGCTTCCTTTATCTTTTATCAATATTTAACCAATGCCGAAAACGGCGGAGAACTAGCCGCGAACACTTCTTATTTCCCACTCCGTGAAAAGGGCTACGATAACGCTAAGATCACTGCTGCTTTAGCCGCATCCGAAACTGGTGCAACCGCTGAGGCTAAATATGGTGTTAAGAATTCTACTTATACTGGCGACGTTCTCAATTTGAACAAAACCTACACTACCGAAGGTGCTTATTTCCTTTCTCCAGTATTCGAAGAAAGCAGCGCAACCCGTACTGCCGTTGGCAAACTCGTCGCAGAAGTCTTTGATAACAAAGATGCAACCACTGATGAAACCATCAAAGCGGCTGTCGAAACTGCGTTCAATAACGCCTACACCTCCGTCCTTAAATAGTAACGAATTAATTGAGTGATTCTTATATGAAGCGATGCATTTATTGTGGAAAGAAAATTGAAAGCGATGAGCCAATATGCCCACATTGTGGGAAAAACATGAACTCAAACAGTTTTAGCTCTAGCGACATTCATGCCATTCGCCAAAACGCTTATGGCAAAGTGACGAAAAACGATAATGAGCGGAATGGCGGCTTAACGCTCCTTGTAATAGGAGGGATTTTGTTAGTCGTTGCAATTGTCTTCTTCGTCTTATCTTTCCGCTTTAACACTGCAAAACAAAGGATATTCACTCCCCGTTCTGTCGAATTCATTGTTTCTATCTTATGCGGAGTTTCTTCACTAACCTTAATCATTTGGGGAAGCATCCGCTTAGTTCTAGCGGTGAAAAAGCTCCGCTTCTACAAAAGTGTAATTAAAGAATTCGACAAGCGTTAAATAATTATTGTTACTCATGGACCCTCTCCATTTCACAAGCGAGGGTCCTTTTTCTATAATAATTTTGTTATGGATGATTATTTTGTAAGTCACATCAAAGATCTAAAAAGGGAATGCATAGAAAAAGATTATCTCACGTACTCTTCCTTTTTAGGATTACTAGAGCAAGCTAAACTCAAAAGGGAAATGCCTTATTTAATCACTGATAAGGTTCGTTATTACGCGGAAGAAAATGCCGAAAGAAAAATTTTGGTGTTTCTTCCTTCTTACTATTCGTCTTTAGAAGAGGCGATGGAAGAAATTAAGTTGATATCGTTGTTACTTATTTCCCCCAAAAGCGAAAAGTTTAGCGAAGCGATATCCCATCGCGATGTTTTAGGGGCTTTAATGTCGTTAGGGATCGAACGAGAAACAATCGGAGATATCATCATTCACGAAAAAAGCGCCTACGTGTATGTGCTTTCGTCACTAAAAGAAGAAATACTATCTTCTTTAGATTCCATTGCTCATAACAAAGTAAAGGTAAGTGAATTGCCGTCTTTAATTTGCCCTTATGCCCCAAAATACATAGAAAAAACAATCAGCGTTCCTTCCAATCGCCTCGATGCAATATTAAGTGAAGTGTTTCCTATATCTCGCGAAACGGCAAAGAAACACATTGAAAACGGAAATGTCTACGCAAGCGAACACGAAGTGATAAAGAATGACGTTTCTTTAAAAGAAGGCGAAGCAATTTCCTTAAGAGGATATGGAAAATTCTATTACTTAAAAGAAGTAGGGATCAGTAAGAAAGGAAAACTAAGAATCCTTGTAAAAAAGCCCTTATAAATTATTTGAGGGGCTTTTTGCATTGATTTTTATATAAGGCAAAAGCTTCGTCAAACATCGCCACAAAACCGCTCCGTTCAGATTTTTTAAGCGTTACTTTGCTTACTAATCCTGTTGGTTCAAGGATTTTATAGGCCAAGGAGAACGGATTTTCCCCTTCCACTAAAACATCCACTTGCAACAAACTACCTAAGATAATCATTTTGCAGTTATTTCCAATACGCGTTACCGCAGTTTGAAGCTCATCTAGTGTCATATTCTGCGCTTCATCCACAATCAAAATCGCATCTTCAAATGATCGACCTCTTAAAAATTCGGGCGCTAAAGGGACAATGTCAGAAGGAAGATGCTGATATTCAGTAGGTAAATCGTTAGAGTCATCATTCTTTTTACGAACGCTTTTTGCCGCTAAAACTAAGTCGTCTTTATCGGTTGTATAATTCATCAAGTGGCGGTAATTATCTAATAGACCTCCTAAATATGGCGCGTATTTATCTTCTTCTTTTCCCTTCAAATACCCTAATCGATGGCCAATCTCCACAGGTTCGCGAATGTAATATATGGTCTTGTATTTCTTCTTTATTCCGCGATTCCTAACTAGGTATAGACTTGCGGCCAAGGCAGTGAATGTTTTTCCTGTTCCAGCCGCCCCTTCGCAAAAGACGATAGGTCGTCTACGAGGATCAAGAAATATTTCATGGATGAGCTCTTTTTGCTCTTTATTTTCGGAAAAATCGATTCCGAACATTGTGTATTCGCTAGACATATTTTTATTATCCTCTTTTTCTATCGAAAAGGACAATAGGAGGAAAAGGAACGAGGTGTCTATTATTTTCTAACTAGGAATCGATATAATTATTTTCGATCGAGGAACTCCTATGGAAATTGAAAACATATTAAATTTATTGAACCATTCGTATAGCCCATTCCACGTTGTAAATAACATCGAAAAAGAATTATTAAAGAAAGGCTTTCAAGAATTAGCGGAAAAAGAAGATTTTCGTCTAGAAAAAGGGAAATCTTATTTTGTGAAGAGAAATGGTTCTAGCATCATCGCCTTTACTCTCCCTAAAGGAAAAGCAAATTCTTTTCGCATCACTTCAAGTCATACCGATTCCCCTACTTTCAAATTAAAACCAAATCCGATCATTACCTATAAGAATCTCTTATTGCTGAACACTGAGCCTTATGGGGGCGGAATCTATTATTCTTGGATGGATAGGCCTCTATCAATCGCGGGGAGATTATTAGTAGAAGACGAAAATGGGATCAATTCAAAATTATTTGCAATTGAGGAAAATTTATTAACCATTCCTAGCGTTGCTATCCATATGAATCGTGACGTCAATAGCAATGCTTCCTTTAACCCTGCTAAGGATATGATTCCTTTGCTCGGCAATGTGGAAAAAGATTTCTCTTTTTCGAATTATTTAAAAGAAAAAGCGGGTTTAAGGAGTGAAGAGACGATTATCGCACATGATTTATTCCTATTTTCGCGAGAAAAAGCTCTTCTAACCGGTTTGAATCAAGAGTTTGTGTCTTCTCCTCGCCTTGACGATTTAGGTTCAGTTTACACTTCGCTCTTTGGCTTTATGAACGAGAAAAAGGATAACGATTCCGTTTCTTTATTTGTCTCTTTTGATAACGAAGAAGTCGGTTCATTGACACGGCAAGGGGCGAATAGCACTTTCTTATCCGATATCTTAAAGCGTATTGCCAGTTTATTAGGGAACGATTATCGAACGATGGTCGCTAATAGTGTGATGCTCTCAATCGATAACGGGCACGCAAACCACCCAAATCACCCAGGATATAGTGACCCTACGACAGATGTCGAATTAAATAAGGGGGTTGTCATTAAATATAACGCCAATCAAAAATACACCACCGATGCCATTTCCTCGGCATTAATAAAAGGTATCGCCGCAAAAGAGAATTTGCTCATCCAGGAATACACTAATCGTAGCGATCTAAAAGGAGGGAGCACACTCGGGAATATTTCCAATAGTGAAGTATCTTTATTATGCGCCGATATTGGTCTTCCTCAGCTTGCCATGCATAGTAGTTATGAACTCGTTGGAAAAAACGATATGAAAGATATGATTCATCTTGTGTCTAGTTTTTATGAAACAAAAATTATCTTTACACAGGATGGCTTCGCTTTAGATAAATAAACTATTCAAAATAAGGAGGAAGTTCTTTGATGACCCCTTTTTTCAATAAGCGCTTAAAAATTCTCTTCTTTTTCTTTTCGTCTTTCTTACGAGGATAAAGGGTCGGGATGTCTTTCCCCTCTTTTTTGTCTTCAATCGCAGAAAGAAACATTTTTTCCATTCGCTCCACTTCGATAGGAAGTCCAAATTCCTTGGAATAAGCGATGTATTTTTTTGATAAATCTTTTTTCTCTATAGGATGTTCATAAAACCATTCGATGTGATCTTTTAAGTCGGAAGCATTGCCATGTTTAAATACGCAGTGTTCATCATCAAGGGAAAAAGTATTCGTGGCGGAAAGCTTTGAATCGCTAATTAGAGGAACGGCGCCACACGCAAAAGCCTCAATGCAACCAATCCCCTCAATTTCAAAATCCGAAGCATGAACATATAAATCGCTATAGCTTAAGATATCGCGAAGCTTATCTTGCTTGCAAAACTCAATAATCGGCGCATTGGCGAGTTTTACCTTTTTCGCTAATTTTAATAAGCGATTTTTGTTTGGCCCTTGTCCACATAGAATCAACTGAATATTCTCGTTATATTTGCTTTTAGCAATCGCTTTAATAATCAAATCTTGCCGTTTTTCGCTTGCTAGACGCCCGGTCATCGTGATGATGTATTTGCCTTCTAGCTCTAGAGGGCGAATTGCTTCAACAGGATGAAAAAAATCGCTCACCCCGTTAGAAATAACCCAAGGCTTTAGGCGGGAATAATGATGCTCCTTTAATTCGTTAGCAATCATCGCACTAGGACAATGAACGTGATGGATTTGGTTATACATATAGCGCTTAAAGCTATAATACAAAACATTATTCAAAAAAATCGATTTTCCAATATGTAGGGCGCTTGTGATATTTTGTGGTTGAAGATGGAAAGCACCAGTGACAGGAATGCCTAAAACTTCAGCGATTAAGCGAGTTTCGTTCTCCATTTTAAATGGCAAAAACACGTGAACAACATCCGCGCCTAATATCGCCTGATAGATTTTTTCTTCTTCGCAATAAGCAAAATTGAATCCCTCTTTAGAGATAAGGGGCTGAAAAACAGGAAAATGATAATGCTTTAGCCCAACATAATGAGGATGTTCTTTGTTATCCAAAATATCGGCACCGATAATAATGACTTGGTGGCCTCTTTTTCTTAATTCTTCAGCAAAACGAAGGCAAGTAGCACCAGTACCGTTATTCACAATGTTGGCGCACTCTAAAGCAAATACAATTTTCATAAAATATATGTGATGGCTATGATTTTACACAATCACAAGGCATTGTCATACCCTTTTTAAGAAAGAGAGAGTAGAGCCTTCTCTACAAAATAGAGAGTCTCATTCTTGATAATCGAAGACAATATTCTCCTGCTTAAAGGAAACTTTCGCTTTTGCACCAACCTTAATCGGCATTGAAGGGGGAATGTGCCCTAAATCGATGTCCATAAGAATCGGGACGCCAAAAGTTGATAGAATATCCAATGTCGCGTTTACTTTGCTCACACCGAATATCTCATTATCCCCGCATAAATGCCTTCCCATTAAAAATCCTTTCGTATGAACAAACCAACCTGCTTCCTTTAATTCGAAAAGAGCTCTCCGTAAGGCTAAAGGGGAAAGATCGCATGCCTCCAAAAACCAAATTACACCTTCTGGATGTTTCTCGTTAAAGTCTTTGACATTATCGAATCTAGTGCCGCATAAATTAGCTAAGCAGTCTAAGCAACCGCCAAGCAAAATCCCCTCCATAGGCTTAGAATAAAAATAAGGCGTAATGACCTTCTTTTGCGTTAAACGATAAATCCAAAGAGGGTGAAGTTCATTCCTAGGAGTGATGGAATACTTTGGATATCCTTCGATATGCTTTTCTCCTTTCAATAAAGAGAAGGCGTCTAGTTCCGAGCATCGAAGCTTTTTTGAGAAGAATTGTGGAGAGCAAGGGCCATAGATAGAAATCGAATTCGACAACGTAGCGAGAGTAAATGTAAGATTGGTATTATCGCTAAAACCCATGAACCATTTTGGAGGAAGCCTTTTAATTTCCTCAAAATCGATAAATGGGAGAATCTCATTCATGAGTTCTCCACCCCCTACAGAGAGAATCAAAGACGATTCATCATGGAAAGCGTCCATAATTTCTTTTCCTCGCTTTTGAGGAGAGGCACTGCTCGCGACGCCTTCTTCTAAATGAACGCATTCGCCCTCATGAACACGAAATCCCATTTTTTTAAAATTTTTGATTGCTACTTCATTACGAGAAAGATACGGCTCGGTGGTTACGCCAAAGGAAGGCGCGACTAAGTCGATCAACTCATTTCCTCTTAAAAATGGCGCCTGTCTCATTTTTGATCCTTCTCCTTTTTGTCTAATCCTGCTAATTCGCGAACTACAACACTAGCAATAAATAATCCCGCAACCGGGGGAACAAAAGAGGTAGAACCTGGAATATCTCGCTTTTTAATCTCTTTTTGCAAGGATTTTTCAGTAGAGATATAGTCATAGCGACAACTATCTTTGAGGGATTCAATTGGGTGAACCGCACCTTCGGTACTATAAATCACTCGCAACTCTCTAATCCCTCTTTTTTTGCATTCTCTACGCATGACTTTACTTAATGGATCATAAGAAGTTTCGAACAAATCAGCGACTTTCAATTTCGTTGGATCAAGGCGATTTCCTACTCCCATGCAGCTAATAATGGGAATACCCATTGATTTTGCTTTCTGAACGATATCGAGTTTAGCCGTAACTGTATCAATCGCATCCACGACATAACTAAACTTCGAAAAATCAATATCCCCGGGATTACTAGGCATATAAAAATGAGGATGTTTATGAACGAGGCAGTTCGGATTAATATCATGAATTCTTTTTTCGGCCACATCGACTTTGTTTTGACCAATCGTAGAAAAAGTCGCGTAAATTTGCCGATTGATGTTAGTTAAAGCAACGCAGTCATTGTCGATGATGTCAATTTCGCCGACACCACTTCTAACCAAAGCTTCCGTAACGTACCCTCCTACTCCTCCAATGCCAAAAACGGCAACGCGGGAAGAAGCCAAACGTTTCATTGCTTCGCTTCCAATTAATAGTTCGGTTCGAGAAAATTGATTCAGCATATGCGCTAAATATACCATATTGACGCTAAAAGCGAGATATCAATCCTGACGCCATAAATAAATGAGAAACAAGAGATGACACTGTTCAAATCAGCAATAAATAGCCTTATTTTTAGGAATAGCAGCCTCGCTTTGGTATACTTGAATCAATGAAAAAAACTATCACAATTCATCTATTAAGCGTAAAACAGGTCAAAGTAAATCTTTCTATTATTCTTCCGCTTTTGCCAAAAGATAGAATTGAAAAAGCCGAACGCTATCTATCAGAAAATGACCGGTTATTATCGCTAGGCGGTTCTTATCTAATTGAAAAATATACTGGTTCTACTCCTATTCTCATTTCAAAAGAAGGCAAGCCATTTAAAGAAGGACATCAATTTTCTATTTCGCATTCTGGAGACTATATCGCTTACGCAGAAGATGATCTTCCAATTGGAATTGATATTCAGAAAATTATTCCTCTACGAAAAAGCCTTCCTTCTTTCACTATGAGTGAAGAGGAGATGAATAATATGAAAAAGGACGAAGATTTTTTTAGGCTTTGGAGTTTAAAGGAAAGCCTAATGAAATGTTTAGGTGTTGGATTAAAAGGAGATTATAAAAAGATTATCGCGAGGGAAGGAACTTATCTTTATGAAGGCCATGAAGTCTCTTCAATTTCATCGAGTTCTCTAGATGGTTATGCTTTGGCGATAACGATAGATGGAAAAGAAAGTCTTTGCGTTAGGATAGAATTTGACAAAATCGCGTAAATTCGCTTTCTCCTTTTATTAATAAAAGCAAAAAGCGTATAACATTTCTTGAGGAATTTTTATGAAGAAAATCTTATATTTGATCCTTGATAGCGGCGAAGCTGCGCTTGATGCCTATGAGTCAATTAAAAAGAGCGGCTATAACGGAACTCTTATCGAATCCGCTTCGCTTAGACACGCGCTTGATTTAGGCTACCCAGAAGATAGACATTTCTTTTCTCTTGCCGCTTATGAAGCAAGCAAAGACAAAGAGGAATCGACCTTTGCGCTTTTTATTGTTGACGCGGATAAATTGGAAACACTCAAAGAAACCATCCGTGAGCATACCGATAATTTTCATAAAGTCAAAGGGGCAATGTTTTCAAGAACGATTGACGATTACGAAGGTACAATCTGATGGATAACTTTATTTTCTTATATATTGCCGCCTTGTTTTTGGCTGGTCTTTTCTCCACCCGCCTAATGAAACTCGTAAAACTTCCAAACGTCACTGGCTACATTATTACTGGCATTCTCATGGGGCCGTTTGTTTTTGGTCTCATCTTCAATGGCGGGAATTTTTTGGGTGCGAATAACGCGGAGATTTCCCCCATTTATTCCTATATTAAGGGTCTGAATTGGGTCAACAACATCGCGCTTGGCTTTATCGCTTTTTCCATCGGTTCATCTTTTAAACTTAGCGCTTTAAAAAAGGTTGGAAAACCAGTTCTAGTCATTACGGTTTTAGAATCCCTATTCGCTTCTATCGCTGTCATTCTTGCTTTAATGGCGCTTCATTTCATTTGGCCAGACTTCATTCCTTGGCCACTCGTTCTCACTCTTGGCGCGATTGCCGCCGCCACAGCGCCCGCTGCCACATTAATGGTCATTAAGCAATATAAAGCAAAAGGACCGGTCGTGGAAACGTTGCTACCGGTTGTCGCTCTCGATGATGCGAGCGCTTTAATCCTATTTGCGATTTTATTCCAAATCGCGAAAACACTGGCTATAGGTGGGAATTTTGATTTATACGAAATGCTTGCTAAACCATTCATTGAAATCTTGATTTCGTTAGGAATCGGTGCAATCTTTGGTTTAATTATCTCTTTTGCCTGCCGTTTATTCAAAAGCAGAACCAATCGTTTAATTTGGGCAATTTTTGCGATTTTCGGTTCTGTCGGCCTTTATTATTTATTCAAATTGGAAGAGCTAGGTTCTTTTGAGCTTTCTAGTTTGCTCATGTGCATGCTAGCAGGTGCTTTCTTTTGCAATCTTAGAAGCGATTCCTCGATTACATTTGAATTCATGGACCGCTTCACCGCCCCGATTTTTATGCTCTTTTTTATCATCTCAGGCGCTTCACTAGATCTAACAATCTTTGCAGAAAAAGATGGCTTATTTATTTTACTTGCTGCGTTAGTTTACGCCGTATCCCGTGTCATTGGAAAATGGCTTGGGGCTTATACAGGCGCTAAAACTACTCGCGCTGGAGAAACCGTTCAAAAATATCTTGGTTTTTGCTTAGTGCCGCAAGCTGGAGTAGCAATCGGTTTGGCCACTACGGCAGGAGCGACGCTTAGTGAGACGGATGGAGCAACTACCATTGGTGCGCTTATTGTCGCCGTTGTATTGACTTCGACGCTTGTTTACGAACTTACTGGCCCATTTATCACAAAAGCCGCTCTTACTAAAGCTGGAGAAATTATTCCTGAATCCCATTAAACTAATGGCGAGAAATCGTAGAGTAGCAAATAGGGTGGCTAGTGTTTTCTTTTGAAAACGAACAAGAATAACTCCCACTTTTTCTAGAAAATTTGAGTGGTATAATCACTCGCGCTATGAAAGCGATCGATTTAGGAAATAAGAAAACACTTAACACTGTTTTGCGCCTTATGCTCCCAGCGATGCTATCGCAATTTATCACTGTTTTATATAACATCGTCGATCGAATTTATATTGGAAATCTTCCAACGAATGGAGAAATATCTCTCATTGGGGCTGGTGTAGCGGCTCCTATCACTACTTTAGTAACATCTTTTGCATACCTAATTGTTTTAGGTGGGGCGCCACTATTTTCGATGTCATTAGGCCAAAAACGTACAGAAGACGCGAAGAAAATTTTATCCAATTGCGTTTTGATGCTGCTAGTGCTTTCGCTCATTGTGATGGGGTTAGGATACGCTCTACTTGACCAGATGCTTTATTGGTTTGGCGCTTCTACAACAAGTTTCCCTTACGCAAAAGAATACATGCTCTACTTTTTAATCGGAACAGTATTTGCTTTTCTTTCTTTAGGATTCGAGCAGTTCCTCATCGCGCAAGGAAAATCAATCGAAGCGATGGTTGCCACTATCGTTGGGGCTCTATCAAACATTCTCCTTGACCCCTTATTCATGTATGTCTTCAACCTAGGAATTAAAGGTGCAGCGATTGCGACGACCCTCTCTTGGTTTATTTCTTTTTCGCTATCTTTTGCCTTAATTTGGTTTAGAGGAACAATTCGCCCTTCTTTTGGTGGCTATAGCAAAAAGATTATGGGCAAAGTATTGAAGCTCGGCGTTTCGCCCTTCATCATTATGAGCACGGATTCCGTCATTATCATTGCTCTTAACGCAGTTTTGCAAAATGTAGGCGGGAATAACGGGGATTTCTTAATTGAATGCAGCACGATTGTACAGGCGTTTTTCTCACTGGTGACTGGGCCGCTATTAGGTATTTCAAGTGGAACGCAACCTGTTTTAGCCTACCTATATGGAGCTAGAGAAACGGAACTTGTCAAAAAAGCCGAAAAACAAATCACGATATGTGGCCTTATTTTTACCACCTTGTGTTTTGGCACATCATTCCTAGTAGCAAAGCCGTTTGCTTCCTTGTTCCTTTCTTTCTCTATATCCAGCGCCAATCAAAACGCGGTCATCGATTCATCGTCCCGTTACATTATCTATTACATGATTCCAATTATTCTATTAACGTTCCAATACACACTCGTGGATGGCTTAACTGCAATTGGACAAGCAAAATATTCCATTTGGCTCTCGTTAAATCGAAAAGCAGCCTTATTATTGCCCCTAACGTTTATTTTGCCTTATTTGACAAAAGATCCTAGTGCTACCTTTTTAGCGGAGCCAATCGCCGACGCGATTTCTTCCATGGTCAGCACCATTGTATTCCTTATCGTTTTCCCGCGCATTTTGAAAAAGCAAAAAGAGTCCACTGGTAGTGCATTAGACCTGGCTTGATCGTTTCTAAATGCAATTTATCTAGAGTGATTAAAATAGTCATTCCAACAGAAAATAAGCATAGCCTCAAGCAATCCAAAAAAATAGCAAAAGCATTTATCCCTAGCGTAATCGCTTAAAACGCGACTATTATCTCAATAAAAACCACAATCAAAAAATGTCGCATCTTCAATACATATAATGGTGAGCAAAAGGCGGATTAAAAAACATTGATTTGGAATTTAACGAAGGCCAATTGGCTTTATTCACTTTTCCATTCTTCGATGGTTTGTCTTATTCGTCGATCGATATCGATCCTCGTTTCTTTGCATTCTTTTGGATACTCTTTTGCCGCCTTGAACATAAGCTTCAAAAGCAAAGAAGAGCCAAAAGGAAAAATAGCTTTTAGTAAACTCTCAGGAAAGACAAAATGGGTACCGTGTTTATAAATAATTGCTTCAACTTCGCAAGAGTGGGGAGCTCTTTCCAAGCGCTTTTTGGCCCTAGAGATATATCTAGCAGCATCCCAAAGGCTATCGTCTTCTGCCGCAATTAAAAGTAACTTCCCCCTAATATTTTCAATTTTTATGAATTCGTCTTCTTGAATAGGATGTTTTGACTCCGAATCATCAAAGATCTTTCGCGATGCAATCATGTTGCCGGTTCTCTTGGATTCTTCTTCTATCACTTTCCAATACTCTGGATGGTGATAGCAAAAAGGCATATAAGGAAGAGGCACGCCACGATAGGAAAAAAGCGATTCATTTTCTATTGGCCATTCTTTGGCACCATCTCTCTTTCCTTGTGCGAAGCCTTGCCAAATAAAATCGCTTGGCGTTAAAGCAAGGGTAAGTGTAATTTTGGAAAAATAGGAAGAGGCAACCAAAGCAAGGGTTCCTGTAGTAGAGGCACCGACAATGCCGATTTTTTCGTTCCCGGCTTCTATTAGCCACTTGATAGCCTTTTCGATTCTTTCAAGCGGGTAATTATGATGGCTGTAATCCTTTCTCCCTGGTGACATCGTGAGAACGCTAAGACCTTGTTTCATAAGCCATTTCACAGAGGCTTTTGCCATATAATCACTAGGGTCATCCCCTATCATCGTGATGATCGCGCACTTTGAGGATTTCCTGTTTTTCCAATAAACCCCGTAAAATCCATTTGCCTTAATATCAAAATCTATCCGTTTCATTTTCTTCCTCCAAAATAAGAGCTGTTCCGATACTTTTTCTTGTCATTAATCAATATCTCCCAAAAAACTCAATCTTCTTAAATTTTCGATAAACCCATCGATTACGGCAGATATCATCGGTTTCTCCAATGCCCATTTTCGTCTCGGCACCGGGGATGATTAGAGGCGTAACTATCCTTATCCCCATAAATCGTATAGTTGCATTTGTCGTTTTCAACACATGTTTTATTTCTCACAAGATTTGTGAATATAATCTAACGATTTATAGTCCACATTGCGTCAAAAAGGAATACTCTCCCTAAGTCCAAATCCTTCGCGAATTCAGCGATGGGGCAAGACCGGAATTCATAATTAATCGTTTCGTCTACTTTGGTAATGAGCCACATGCATTTTGTAGTCTTGTCATTGATCACATGGTTTTTCGGCGTTTTGAAGCGTCTTATACATTATCCATCTCCAAAAGGCTTTGTTGCAATTGACGAACTTTAGTTTTTGAAAAGAAGACAAATAAATTTTCTTCCGTTTCCTCACTATCGCGTAAACTCGTAACGTCTTTACTTACCGCATCATAGTTAATATAGCGAAATAATCGCAATTCTCACCCTTTCCATTATGAAAGCTTTTCTTTTCACCTAAATCGAAAGGAGAGTCCTTAAGCACAATTTGTACTTTGAAAATTTTAAAAGCCATGATCAATTGTATTAACCCTATTATGTTCTTCTGACACACACTAAAAGTCGTTCTAGCATGACTTTCTCCAAACAATTTTGAGGCTTTAATATGATTTTCGAAGGAGCTAACTTGTAGTATATAAAAACTTGAATCTCAGATTATCGAGATGTTTACAAGATTTCCTAGAACATGTTTTTAAACCTTATAAAAATAGAAGTAGCCCACTTCTAAAGAAACGATATCGATAATCAGCGAACCGGTAAGGGAATATGCCTACCATTAACTTTTTGTTCATAGATCAACATATCCATTGCTCAATCTCTTCCTCTTACCGGAACGATAACCATGGGAGCAAGCTATAAACGAATTACCTCGCAATGACTTAGGATAACGTTATATTGTATTTAAAAAAATAAAAACCCAGTCCTTTTCACTTCTCCCCCAATCGCCAAAAAACTGTTAGAAAATTCAATCGATTTTCTTTTGGCAATCTGGACAAAGCCCATATATTTCCGTATTCTGGTCCTCAATCAAAAAACCGGTTTCCCTCTTGATTTTTTCATTAACTTTATGAAATGGGCATCCTTCAATAGGAACCCTTTTATGACATTTCTTGCAGACAAGAATATGTTTATCCTCGTCTTTTTCCAAAGAAAAGACATTTTCTTTTCGCTCATTGACTTCTACTTTCACTAGACCTTTATCGCTAAATGAGTTCAGTGTGCGATAAATCGTGGAAAGATTTATGTCTTCACTATCGATATCTTTCGATAGTTCTAAAGCGGTACAAGGATATTTCTTCGTTTCTAAAGCTTTGTATATGGCAACTCTGCTTTTAGTAACTTTTAATCCATGATTCCTGAATACTTCTATAAGCATGGAATTATATTAAATCGTCGCAGTTTACAAATCAATCGACCAAGAGTATATTACTGCGTAGTTGCAAATGCGTGTCGTTTGCATTTAGGAGGCCATTTATGAAGAAATCCCATCGCTTGTTATCACTCCTCTTATCCTTGCCCGTTTTCCTAGTTTCTTGCGGAAAGGGGAATGTAGAAGACACGAAGACGATTTATACAACGTTCTACCAAATTTATGATATTACGAAAGCAATAGTCGGAGAAAAATACGAGGTCAAATGCCTCACTCCTTATGGACAAGAACCTCATGATTATGAACCGACGGCAAAGGAAATAGCGGAAATGACTTCCGCTTCTTCCGTTTTTCTAAACGGCCTTGGCTTAGACCAATGGAGCGATTCTCTTCCTGAATCCATAAAAAAGAAATGCTATACCCTGACAAAGGGCATTGAGACCAAGAGAATAAACGGTATCGAAGACCCTCACGTATGGCTTTCCGTCAAAAACACAATGAAGGAGCTTCTAACCATCAAAGATATCGTTACTAACTTAGATTCGGAAAACCAAGAATACTATGAGGATAATTATTCTAGGGAATTGAATCGTTTGAAAGAGCTTGATGAAAAATACCAGAGCCAGCTGAATGATATCAAGAACAAATACCTCGTTGTCTCTCATGCCGCTTTCGGGTACCTCGCAAACGACTATGGATTAACGCAAATCTATATCGCAGGCCTTGAGCCCGACGCAACTCCAACGGCAAAGAAAATGGAAGAATTGATTGAAAAGGTCAAAAAATATCATGTTTCAACCATCTTCTATGAAGAAACGATAAGTCCGGATATCGCGAAGAAAATCGCGGAAGAGGCAAATGTAAAAACAGAAACCTTGCACACTCTTGAAAGCATCGAAAAGGAAGATGAAGGGAAAGTTGATTATATTTCCTTAATGGAAGATAATCTTTCTAAGATAACTAAAGCAGGCAACGCATGATTCGCTTCGACAATGTTTCGTTTGGATACTCCGATTCCCTTGTCTTGAAAGATATATCGCTCGATATTCCCGATAACAAATTCATCGGTATTTTAGGCCCTAACGGAGGAGGGAAGTCCACTTTTCTCAAACTTTCCTTAGGCCTTATCAAACCATCGAAGGGAAGAATCGAAAGAAGCAATGGCAAAATAAGCTATGTTGCGCAGACCACTTCTCTTTCCGATGGCTCTTTCCCCGCAAACGTCGAAGAAATCGTCTCATTGGGGCTGCCTATGTGCCCTTTCTTTCTTCATCGAAAAAAGAGAAAAGAAACAATCAAAAGGACCTTGGAAGAATTCAATCTCTACTCTTTAAGAAAAAGACTGGTGAACGAATTATCCGGCGGACAGTTACAAAGAGTGAAGGTCGCAAAAGCCTTAATCAAAGATCCCGATTTCATCGTCTTGGATGAACCGGATGCCGGTTTGGATGAAGAAGCGCATAATAATCTGCTCTCTTTGGTGGAAGATTTGCACAAAAAAGGAAAGGGGATTCTATTTGTTTCGCATCACCCCGAAGATTTAAGACAGGCAGATATCATTTACTTCGTCGAAGGCGGAACAATCGTGCCATATGAGGAAGAACTGAAAAGAGGCCATCACCATGTTGACTTATAGATTCATGCAAATTGCGTTTGCGGTAGGCATCCTATTAGGCATTGCCCTGCCTCTATTAGGGAGCTTTGCTGTCTATAGGAGGCTTTCCTCATCCGGCGATGCGCTGGCTCATTCTTCCTTAGCTGGCGTAGCAATTGGCTTGGCATCTGGCTTATCCCCCCTTCTAACGAGTGTCATTTGCTGCATCATCGCTTTTTTGATCATTGATTTCCTTAGGAAAAAGTTCAACAAATTTTCAGAAATCGGAGTGTCCATCGTTTTAAGCGCGTCGATTGGCTTAGCCGGAATCTTATCAAGCTACACAAAAGCCAACAACTTCGACGCATATTTGTTTGGTTCGATTTTGACGATTACCGATACCGAACTAATCGTCACCATAATACTCGTCCTAATTATCGTTACGTTTTGCCTTGTCTATTATTCTCAAATTTTTGCCGTCCTTTATAACGAAAGCGAATCGAGGGTGGATGGAATAAAAACAAACGCCATTTCTTTTTTCATGGATCTGCTTTTGAGCATAGCGATTGCAATCGGGAGCAAAGTCGTAGGCTCCTTAGTCGTTTCTTCTTTGGTCGTGCTTCCCACCGCTATTGCATTGCAATTGAAGAAAGGATACAAATGGACAATGATTTGGAGCCTATTCTTCTCGATTTCATCCATGATTATCGGTTTGACATCCGCTTATTATCTTGATTTAAAGCCCGGTGCCACAATTGTCATGGTGTCTATTGGATTCTTGCTTCTTATATCGATAGGCAAGTATATTTTGTTGCGACTGAAACGCTCTTTTTGAGTCATGAACCAAATAGTCCCATCAATGGTTTGCATATAAAGCAGTCGTTGTATTCATGATTTCTTCGAGAGGATTTCTTTCCTCACCCTCTACCCAATGCTTTACACTTCAAGAATGGCGGCGGAAGAGGCTGCGGACAAAAAGATGGACCATAAAAGGGGAAATTTATGGTCGACGAAAAGATAAAGATGCGCGCCTTGAAGCACTATAAAAGATGCCGCAACATGGTGAGGACTCTTAGGAAATACCATTGCTACACCAGAAGCGTATTCTACACCTGGCTCACCTTATGAAGTCGATTTCATCGCCACAAAAGGCAATGAAAAGCTCTACATACAGTTAGCCCGCCGAATATGCGATGACGAGAAGCTAGAGCAGGAATCCAACTCCTTATTAAAAATAGGTAATTCATTCAGAAAGATTATCGTCGAGGTTATTTGTATGTCCCATATACGGACAAAAACGGAATCTACCATGTTGGGATTATTGATTTCCTATCGAATGAGAAATCATGACATGATCATTGGTGTTTTGTTAGAGTGATTTGAGCCTAACCCATTTAAAATTAGAGCGTATTCGCTATTCTTCTTTCTTCCTTCAAACGCTAAATCAATCGTGCTAAGTTCTTGCTCAAATTTGTTTTGTCTATTGTATTCGACAGAGATTTGTTTTTTTGTCGTTTATAATAGACAAGAAATAATTTTTATTATAGGATGTGAGCGGCAAAAAGGTAAAAACATGAATCACGAAACGCTTAAGCAAATCATCTTCGACCAGCATGAGGTCATTAAAAAAATGAAAATTGTCGATCGAGATTATCTTTTCGAGAAAGACGCAAATTACGTCTTAATTGGGCTTCGCCGATCTGGCAAATCCACACTCCTATACAGACGAATTAAAGACCTTATTCAAGAGGGGATAGATTGGAAACAAATTATCTACATCAATTTTGACGACGAGCGTTTGCTTGGCTTTGAGACAAAGGACTTTGAAGACATATTGCTAACCGCTGAAGAAATTACGAGTGAAAAACACTACTTCTATTTCGATGAAATTCAAAATATCGACGGTTGGGAAAAATTCGCCATTCGGTTGGCTAATGCCAAGGAAAAAGTGGATATCACTGGAAGCAACGCGAAAATGCTATCGCGCGAAGTTTCCGCGAAATTAGGAGGGAGATACCGCACCAAAGTCATTCACCCCTACTCTTTCAAGGAATTCCTTCGCGCAAAGTCCATTGATGCAAGCTCCGCTTATTCCGTTTCTTCTCGTGCCGCTATCGCGAACGCTTTTCAGGAATTTTATCGGTTCGGAGGATTCCCAGAATCCCTTAATTCCATAGATAAGCGCGAATACGTATCGAACATCTACGAGAAGATACTTTTGGGAGATATTGTCACTCGCAATTCTATCCGAAGCGAAAACGGGATGAGAATCTTAATCAAAAAAATTGCATCCACCGTCTCAAACGATGCTTCTTATACGAAATTATACAATTCTTTAAAAACAATCGGTTTCTCCCTTTCGAAAGACACGATTATTAATTATTGCTCTTACGCCATCCAAGGCTTCTTGCTCTTCGAGATAAAAAACTATTATGCTTCCTTTGTCGATAAGGAGAGTAATTCGAAATACTATTTCTCCGATAACGGAATTTTAAATTTATTCCTAGATAAAAACGACACCTCTTTATTCGAGAACTTGGTGGCAATCGTCTTAAGCGAAAAATGCCGCGAAAAGCTTTATTATTTGAAAAGTAGCAAAACCAAAATCGACATCGACTTTTTTATCGAAGAAGAAGATATGGCAATTCAAGCATGTTATTCCATGGACGAAATCGATACTTTGGAAAGGGAAGTCGTGCAACTAAAGAAATTAGATGAGACGGCTCCTGGTAAATATAAGTTATTCATAATCACCATGGATGATTCGAAAACCATTCCACTAGAAAACAACAAAATTCAAGTGATAAGACTTCAAGACTTCTTGCTCCAATAAAACCATCCTTCCTGAAGGTGAAATCCGATTGTCTAGACGGGATGTCGCATATGTCCGTCTTCGCGACGATCACCTTCCTCATGGCGTATTCGATCTCCCTTTCTGACATGCCCCTGGCGCTTGCCCCTACCCTTTTGAAGCATCCAGCCGAGCTTCTTCCGTATTTCTTAACATAAAATAAATCGTTTCCTTTTCTCACGCTGATCGAGACGATGCTTTTCCCATCCTCTTCAATCGAATCGATGGAAACAAGGGCTTATGGGGGCGGGAGGATCTCATTGCTTAGCATGTCGGCGATTCTGAGCATGTCTTCGTCGACATTCGAAACTCCTATAACCGTCCCATCGCCCTTGACGCCTATATAGATTTTGCCGTCGCACGTGTTCAAAAAGGCGACGATCTCGCTCACGATGGTCCCGCTTTTGGGGTTCTCCTTCAGCTCGGTATGCTGGTCCTCTTTGA
>ERZ808252.207-NODE-207-length-61908-cov-42.278095_pt1 | contig 61908 bp, 64 predicted proteins | sample MGYA00521242_ERZ808252 | MGnify/ENA primary metagenome ERZ808252 (study PRJEB31516, sample SAMN03275581) | gut metagenome | biome: mammalia-associated habitat; material: feces | host: Papio cynocephalus | place: Kenya | collected 2012-08-07 ... | reverse complement strand
AGCTCGACCGGGCCGAATCCGCCGCGCAGGAATCCGCCGAGAAGCCGGAGGCGCTTTCGGTCGCGGAGACCCCACGCAGTCTACTCGACGAATACAACGAGCTCTTCAAGGGCCTCTGACGCGGCGGGGAGGGGGAGTTCCGGTGCGCGGCATTCGCCCCTCCAACGGAACGGTAGGGGCGGCAGTCCCCTGCCGCCCGCACGAAACGACGGCAACGACGAAAACGCGACGGGCCGCAGAGGACTGCGGCCCCTACCACGAAAAGGGTGGCTTGGGGGCGTCGGCTAAGCGCGGCGGGGTCATTCGAAGACGAGGATAAAGCCGGGCGGACGGACCGGATAGAACACGTCCGAGTCCGCCGAACAGACGGATGCGCCGTCCGCGGCGTACGCCATCACCGTGAAGACGTGGGGACGGCGCGCGGCAAGTCCGCGCACGTCGAGGCGGGAGGCGTGCGCCACGAAGCCGGTGTGCACGCGACGGCGCCGGTGCTGGGTCTCCTGGAGGGACAGGAAGGCGAGGTCCTTGACGAACAGGCGGGTGTTGGTCTTGCGGCGCGCGGTGAAGAGATGGAGTTCCGCTGCGCCCTTCGCCGCGGCGAGCGGGCACAGGTTCGTGCGGAAGGTGTCCGCCAGGCGCAAGGTGGCGAGGATGTTCGTCTGCGCGGGGAGTCCCCAGGCGAGCGTCGTTTCGTCGCAGTCGTTCGTGCCGGCGCGGGCGAGGACGAGCCGCAGATGGGTCGCCGCGGCGGGGCGCGCCAGAACCAGCCGGCCGCGATCATTCGAGGTTGAAAGGCGCAGGACGCCGGGATGGTCGCCCGACAGGTACAGCCGCTCGCCCCGGAGTTCGCCGCCGAACGTCCGCTCGACCTGGGCGGAGCATTCCGTGAACTTTTTGGAGGGCGCGACGAGGCGCGCGAGATCATACCGCCGGACCTCGTTCGTGAAGCCCAGAGCCGCCACGTCCAGGCGGTAGATGTCCACGCGGTTGGAGACCGTGCGCGCATCATGCCGCCAGGAAAGGCGCGTGAACGCCGCGTTCGTCGCCGCGGCAAGGTCGGTCGGGGGCTGGAGTCCGGACGCGCCCGTCACGACGACGAGGTTGGCAATCGACCAGGATGTGCTGTGGCCGCCGCCGTCGTACTTGAAGGCAAAGCGGCGGACGGGATTCGTCGGGACATAGACGCAGGGCGCGAATTGCCCCTCGCTCTCGAAGTGCGTATAGTCGCACGTGTAGAGCGGGGCGCCGTCCGGCGAAACGAGCGTGAGGCGGCGGTACTTCGCCGAAGAGGAGCGGACGTCGAAGGCGATGCGGCGGATGGGTGCGCCGAAGTCGGGCGACCGGGCGAAGCTGTCCGCCTTCTTGAGCGACACGTTGGGCTTGAAGTTTTTGTTGGCGGAGCCGTAGGCCACCAGTCCGGAGACGGTCCAGCCGTTCGTCTCGCCGGTTCCGCAGGCGGCGAGGGCCGCCAGGTCGACACGGTTCGTGGTTTCGTCCGCCGCCGGCTCCGCGTCCGCACGGGGTCCGGCGCCGGCGAGGGCGGCGAGCAGGGCGCAGGCTAGTGCGCGTCGAGCCAATTGTCGCCCTCCCCGATGCTCACTTCGAGCGGGACGCCGAAATCGATGGCGGTCGTCATTTCCTTGCGGACGATCGCCTTCACCTGCCCGACTTCGTCGCGGGGCGTGTCGAAGAGGAGTTCGTCGTGGATCTGGAGGACGCAGCGGGTGCGCAGATGCGCCGCACGCAAGGCTCGGTCGATATTGACCATGGCGGTCTTGATGAGATCCGCCGCGCTACCCTGGATGGGGGTGTTGATGGCGTCGCGCTCGGCGGCCTGCCGCGCCGTGGCGTTGCGGGAGTTGATGTCCCGCAGCGTGCGCCGGCGACCGAGGACCGTGACGGCGTACCCGGTCGCGCGCGCCTTGGCGATGGACTCTTCCATGTAGGCCTTGACGCGCGGGTAGAGCCTGAAGTAGGTGTCGATGAGCTGCGCGGCTTCCTTGCGCGGCACTTTCAGGCGCTGGCCGAGACCGAAGGCCGAGATGCCGTAGATGATGCCGAAGTTGACCATCTTGCAGAACGCGCGCTGCTCGGGCGTCACCGCCTCGGGGAAAATGCCGTAGACGCGGCTCGCCGTCTCGCGGTGGATATCCGCCCCGTCGCGGAAGGCCTGCAGCATGGATTCGTCCTTGGAGAAGGCCGCCATCAGGCGCAGCTCGATCTGGGAGTAGTCCGCCGAGACGAGCACGTGGTCCGCGTCGCGGGCGACGAAGGCGCGGCGGATGGGCTTGCCGCGGGGGGTGCGGATGGGGATGTTCTGCAGGTTGGGGTTCGCCGAGGAAAGGCGGCCGGTTTCGGTGAAGGCCTGGGAGAACGTCGTGTGGATGCGGCCGTTCGCGTCTATGAGCGCGGGAAGCTTGTCGACGTAGGTGGACTTCAGCTTCGCGCAGGCGCGGTAGTCGAGGATGAGGGGGATGATCGGGTGCGCCCCCATGAGACGGGAAAGGGACTTCTCGTCCGTCGAATAGCCGCCGGTGGCGGTCTTCTTGATGCCCTCGGTGGAGAGACCGAGTTTGCCGAAGAGGAGTTCGCTCAACTGCCGGGGGCTGTCGGGGTTGAAGCCGGGTCCGCTCAAGTCGGAGATTTTCGTGACGATGCCCAGAATCTCCTTGTCGAGCCGGGCGCCGTAGCCCTTGAGCGCCGCGACGTCGAGCCGCACGCCTTCGCGCTCCATGTCGATCAGCACCTTGACGAGAGGCTCCTCGACGTCGTGCAGGGCCTTCGCGCAGCCCGCCGCCTCCACGGCCGGGAAAAGCTTCGCGCCGAGTTGCAGGGCGACGTCCGCGTCTTCCGCGGCGTAGTCGCGAATGGCTTCCGGCTTGAGGTCCGCCATCGAGCGCTGGGATTTGCCGCGCTCCTTGACGCCGATGAGGTCCGTGATCGGGATCGTGCGGTAAGCGAGTTCCTGCTCGGCGAGGGTGTCCAGGCCGTGGCGCGCGGCCGCGTCGAGGCAGTAGTGGGCCAGCAGGGTGTCCTGCGGCGTGGCGGCGAAGCCGATGCCGTAGCGCAGGAGGACGGACTCGTCGAACTTGACGTTGTGGCCGACGAAGGTTTTCGACGGATCCGCGAAGAGCGCACGGAAGAGGTCGACGAAGACGCCGTCCACGTACCACGCCCGGCCCGGGGCGACGGCGAAGGAAAAGCCGACGAGCTTGCAGAAATGCGCCTCGGTCGCGTCATGCCCGTCATAGGCGGCCGTCTCGGTGTCGAAGGCGATGCGCGGCTCCTTCATGAGTTCGTCCAGAAGCGCGCGGGCCTGGTCCTCGGTGGTCACGAGTCCGTAGGCGTGGGGGACATCCGCGAGGGTTTTGAGGGGCGCGTCGGCCTGGACGGCGAGCACGGCCGCGTCCGCCGGCGCGAGGACTTCGCGGGCAAAGCGCGTGAGCTCGTATTTGGCGCAGACGTGCGCGAGTTTATCGCGGTCGAAGCCGTCGCACCGGCACGCGTCCCAGTCCGGGGTCAGGGGGACATCCGTGCGGATGGTCGTCAGGAACTTGGAGATCTCCGCGTCCTTGCGCCCATTCTCGACGCGTTCGGCGAGCTTGCCTTTCAGTTCCGCGGCGTGGGCGAGGATGCCTTCCACGGTGCCGAAGCGCGCGAGGAGGTCCGCCGCCGTCTTCTCGCCGACGCCCTTGATGCCGGGGATGTTGTCGGACGCGTCGCCGGCGAGCGCGAGGTAGTCGATCATCTGGGCGGGGGAAGCGAGGCGCCAATGTTCGCAGACCCGCTTCTCGTCGTAGATTTCCGCCGCGTCGCCCGCGTGGGCGGGACGGTAGAGGCGGACGTTGGGGGCGACGAGCTGGGCGGCGTCCTTGTCTGGGGTGGCGAGGTAGACCGAGAGGCCTTTCGCCGCGCCGAGGCGCGCCAGGGTGCCCATCACGTCGTCCGCCTCGAAGCCTTCCGCGCGCAGGACGGGGATGTTCAGGGCGTCCGCCAGCTCGAGCGCGTAGGGGATGTTGGCCGCGAGGTCCTCGGGCATTTTCTGCCGCGTGGCCTTGTAGGGGGGATAGGCCTCCTTGCGGAAGGTCGGGCCGGTCGAGTCCATCGCCAGGACGAGGTAGTCGGGCTTTTCGCGGCGCAGGATGCCCAGGAGGCCGTTCGCGAGACCCAGGAGCGCGGAGGTGTTGAGACCGGACGCGGTCAGGCGCGGATTGCGCAGGAACACGAAGTGGCCCTTGTAGAGAAAGGGCATCAAATCGACAATGAACAGTTTCTTCACACGCGCCTCCTCCTTGGCCGGCTCAGCGTTCCGCGTGCAGGGCCGGGTCCAGCCGGTCGCGCAGGCAGTCCGCCAAATGGTTGAACACGAGAACGAGCAAAAAGATCGCGAGCGTCGTGAAGGCCATCTCCCACCAGACGCCCTGCCAGAGGCGCAGGCGCGCGTTGTTGATCATGACGCCCCAGCTGGGTTCGCCCTGCACGCCGATGCCGAGAAAGGAAATGAAGACTTCCGTCGCCACGGCGGACGGGAAGCGGATGGAAAACTGGATGAGGACGATATGCGCGACGTTGGGGAGGATATGGCGGAACATGATGCGCCAGGGGGAGTAGCCCAGCGTCCGCGCGGCCTGCACGTAGGCGCGCTCGACGTGCTTCATCACTTCGCCGCGCACCGTGCGGCAGACGCCCACCCAGGTCGTCAGGCCGATGCCCAGGTAGATCCCGAGCAGGCCCTGGCCCACGACGACGGAGATGGCGAGGATGAAGAGCAGCCCGGGCATGGAGGCGACCGTCGCGCAAAGCCACACGACGAGCGCGTCCGTCTTGCCGCCGAAGTAGCCGCCCAGCAGACCGAGCACGACGCCGAGCGGAATCGCGATCAGCGAGGTCATGATGCCGACGTGGAAGGCGATGCGCGCGCCCTGCACGAGACGCCGCGCCACGCTCCGCCCGAGATTGTCCGTCCCCAGCCAGTAGCGCGTGCCGTCCGGCGCCGGGGCGAACGGCGGCAGGTAGCGCGCCTCCATGCGGACCTCGTTGTAGGTTGGCGTCACGTCCCGCCAGCGCGCCAGCCGGTACTCGGCTTCGCCGAAAAGCGCCGCGGCGAAATAGACCGCCAGGACGGCGAGACCGAGTTTGACGGAGAGCTTCACGGCGCGGACACCCCCGGCCGCGATTCCTGCACGAGCATGACGCCCGTGTAGACGATGTAGACGAGAATCCAGAGAAGCGCCTCCTTGCGCGTCACCGTGCCGTTCGCGGACGGATTGCGGCGGTTGTAGCCGAACAGGGCGATGGACGCCGACAGCGCGATCATGAGCGGCAGGTCGCGCGTCAGGATGTAGGGCGAGAATTTCGCCGGGGGATTGATCGTGCAGGAGAGGCCCACGACCGCGAGCGTGTTGAAGAAGTTCGAGCCCACGATGTTGCCGAGCACGAATTCGTCCTGACCGCGCCGCGCGGACTGGATGGCGCTGGCGAGTTCGGGGAGGGAGGTTCCGATGGCGACGATCGTCAGGCCAATCAAAAGTTCGCTCACGCCGCAGACGCGCGCCAGGTCGACCGCGCCCCAGACGAGAAAGTGACTCGAGCCGATCAAGACCGCGAGACCGCCGACGACCATAAGGAGGTCGACCAGAAGCGCATGCTGCTTGGGGGTCGGGGCTTCTTCCGCGTTTTCAAGCGTCGGCGCGCGGTCGATCCAGCAGTAGAGCGGCAGGACAATGGCGAAAACGGCCAGGTGGACGATCGCGTCCAGGCGGGAGAGATGTCCGTCCCAAATAAGCGCCATCGGCAGGATGGACACGAGCGTCAGAAGCGGCGCGCCAAACTTGACCAACGTGGGCTTCACGACCAGGGGGCGTATCAGGGCGGCGACGCCGAGGATGACGGCGATGTTGAAGTTGTCGCTGCCGTAGGCGTTGCCGAGGGAAAGGTCGGCATGACCGGCGATGCCCGAAAGCGCGCTCACGCAGAGTTCCGGGGCGGACGTGCCGAAGCCGATGATCACCATGCCGATGACGAACGGCGAGACACCCCACCGACGCGCGAGCGCGGCCGAACCGTCCACGAAGATTCCGCTGGACCAGGTCAAAGCGACAAGGCCGCCCACAATATACAGAAGCGAAAGCCACAGGGGCAAATCACTATACATCTTACTTAGCCTCCATTAAATCAGAACCGCCAAATCGCTCGGCATGCGCCAATCGCCACGCGGCGACAGGTTGACGCTTCCCACCTTGGGTCCGTCCGGCAGGCAGCTGCGCTTGAACTGCTGGGTCCGGAAGCGGACGAAAAAGACGTCCAGCCACTTGTCCAGTGTCTCGCGGGCGTAGTCCGGGAACGTTTCGTACGCCAGGCGCCGGATCTTTTCCTTGGAAGCGCCGCGCCGCAGGAAGTGGTAGAGATAGAAATCGTGGAGTTCGTAGGGGCCGACCTTGTCCTCGGTCTTCTGCGCGATTTCGCCCGCCGCGGTCGGGGGCAGGAGTTCCGGGCTGACGGGCGTGGCGAGAATGCCGAGGAGAGGGGCTTGGGCGCGCGCGTCCTTTTCGTTCGCGTACCACTCCACGACGTAGCGCACGAGCGTCTTGGGGACGCCCGCGTTCACGCCGTACATGCTCATGTGGTCGCCGTTGTACGTGCACCAGCCCAGCGCCAGCTCCGAAAGGTCGCCCGTCCCCACGACGAGCGCGCCCAGCTGGTTGGCCTTGTTCATGAGGAAATACGTGCGCCCGCGCGCCTGCGCGTTCTCGTAGGTGACGTCCTTCACGCTCTCGTCGCGGCCAAGTTCGGCGAGATTCAGGCGGGCCAGATCCGAGATGTCCACCGTCTCGAGCGGGACGCCCAGCGCCGCGCACAGTTCTTCGGCGTTGTTCTTCGTCCGCTTCGTCGTGCCGAATCCCGGCAGCGAATAGCAGCGGATGCCGTCCCGCGGCAGTTCCAGGCGGTCGAACGCCTCCACGCAGACCAGCAAGGCCAGGGCGCTGTCGAGTCCGCCCGAAAGGCCCAGAACGACCGTGCGGCAGCGTAGGGCCTCCAGGCGCGTGGCCAGCCCCGTCGATTGGATCGCCAGTATTTCCGCGCACCGCAGCGCCCGGTCGTCCGCCGCGCTGGGCACGAAGGGGTGCGGGTCGTGCGGACGCCGCAGGGGGCCTTCGACCGTCCGCGGCATTTCGCCCAGTTCGATGCGGCGCACGGGGTCCGTCGTCCGGGCCGCCTGGCGGAAGGCGAAGTTCGCCGACCGTTCGTAGTTCAGGAAATCGACATCCACGTCGGCGGCGATCAGGTGGGAAGCGCGGCAGAAGCGGGAACCTTCCGCCAGCAGCGCGCCGTTCTCCGCTATAAGGGTGTGCCCGCCGAAAACGAGGTCCGTCGTGGATTCGCCCGGACCGGCCCCCGCGTAGATGTAGGCGGCCAGGCAGCGCGCCGACTGGCCCGTCACAAGGGCGCGGCGGTATTCCGTCTTGCCCACGACTTCGTTCGAGGCACTCGGATTGAGGAGGATGTTCGCGCCTTGGAGCGCCAGGCGTGTGGAAGGCGGATTCGCCGTCCACATGTCCTCGCAGATTTCCACGCCGTAGACCGCCTCCCCCGCGGCGAACACCAAGTCGTTCCCGAAAGGCACGTCCTTCTCGCCGGCGAAATCGAGCGCGTCCGCCGTGCGTTCTCCGGCCGTCGCGAACCAACGCGATTCGTAGAACTCGCGCGTGCTGGGCAGGTAGCTTTTGGGGACGAGGCCCTTCAAGCCCTTGTAGAGGACCGCCGCGCAGTTGAAGATGCGCCCGTCCTGGCGCACGGGCAGACCCACGACAATCAGCAGGTCGCGCGAAAGCGTCTGCCGGACCAGATCCGCCAGGGCCGACTCGGCCGCCTCCAGCAGGGACGGACGGTAAAAGAGGTCTGCGCAGGTGTAGCCCGTCAGGCAGAGTTCGGGGAAAACGGCGGCCGCGGCGTCCGCCATCCCGGGCGCGTCCAGCAAATGGACGATTTCCGCGAGATTCGCCGAAATATCACCCGGTTTCACGCGGGGTACGGCCGCCACGACTCTCTGATACACGCACGCCATGTTTCGTGAATTCCTGCTTCCGCCCGCTTATTTGACGAGCGGACGGTCGAGCATCTTTTCGTAGAGTTTGATGTATTCCTTCGCGCAAGCCTCGTGGCTGAAACGCTTGATGGACTCCCGCATGATGCGCGCCACTTCGCGTTCGCGGATTTCGCGCGGCTGACGGAAGAATTCCATCGCCTGGTCCATCGCCCAGAAGAGTCCGTTCGAATCGTACGTGTCGAACCGGAAGCCGTTGCCGGTGGACTTCTCCCAATCGAGGGGTTCGACTGTATCGTGCAGCCCGCCGGTGTTGTGCACGACGGCGAGCGACCCGTAGATCGGCGCCTGCATCTGGGGCAGGCCGCACGGCTCGAAAAGCGACGGCATCAGCATGAAATCGCTCGCGGCGAATCCGAGTTGCGACAGGCGTCCGTCGAAGTCGTGCACCGCCAGGCGCTTGGAGAGTCCGTGCAACGCCTGGATGTCGCGGAATGGCTTCTGGTAGGCACCGTTGGCGATGACGGCGATCTGCGCCCCTTCCTTGGCGTACTTGTCCAGGAACTTGAAGGTGATGTCCGTCAGCAGTTGCGGACCCTTCTGCACGGGGTCCAGGCGCGACGGCCAGAAAAAGAGCGGCGCGTCGGCGTTTTCCTCCAGCCCGAGCGCCTTTTGGAGCGCGAGTTTGTCGAGCCGCTTCATCTCCCAATGGTTGTCGGGTCCGTAGCGGTAGGGGATCTTCTCGTCCGTCTCGGGGTTGTCCGTGGCATCCGGCGCGTTCAGGATGCCGACGGCGCACCCGGCGTTGTACTTGTTGCGGATTTCGTTGCGGATCGAGTCCGGGATGAACGAAAACCAACCGTTCACGATTTCCTGCAGGAAGGTCGGGGACACCGTGTTGATGAAGTGCGCGGCGAAACAACCCGAGGCCTGCAAATCGACGGGGTTGTTGTTGCGCGACTCCTCGTAGTTGTAGGGTGGGTACGTATAGTAGAGGTTCTGCCAAAACTCCGCCGCGTCGATTCCGCTGTCCTCGATGCGCGCCAAGGTGACCTTCTGCGTATGGATGTTGTGGACCGTGAAGAGGCAGGGAATCCCCTCCCGCCTGGCCGCGGCGGGTATGAGGCCCGTCATCCAGTCGTTGCAGTGGATCAAGTCGGGCTGCACACGCGGTATGATGTTATTGATGACCTCGCGCTCGAAGGCAAGCGCGAGCTTCATGTTCCCGTCACCCTGGTCGTAGACCGTGTCGCGATAGTAGAAGCAGCGGTCCTCGGCCAGATGGATGCGCTCGTCCGAAAGGTGCGCCTTGTACTTGCGCAGTTCGTCCGCCACGAGCTGGCCGGTTTCGACGTGGAACATGCGCCGGTAGTGCGGGAGGGCGACGTGGACGTCCGCCCCCAGTTCGTACAGCGCCGCCACGAGCGACGCGGATACGTCGGCCATGCCGCCCGCTTTCGCGGACATGCGTCCCGCCAGGTTCCCCATGCCCTCGGGCAGGTAGGTTATTTCAGGCGTCACAATAAGAATACGCGGATTTTTCGCTCTCTCATTTTCCATGTTCAACACCCTCTCTGGCGGCACGCGCCCTTTCGTTGTTTAAGCAATCACGGCGATTGCCTGTCCCTTCGTCACCGGTTTTCCGTGCTCGACAAGGAACGTGATCTTGCCGGCGGCCGGAGCCTTGATCGGATTGAAAAGTTTCATCGCCTCGACGACGCATACCGCCTCGCCCGCCTTGACCGCGGCACCGTCCGCCGCCAGGGGGGCCTTGCCGGGCGCGTCGCTGCGGTAGAAGGTCCCGTTCAGCGGCGCGACGACGGGCGTGCCGGCGGGAATGTTCGCCGCGGGCGCGGCGTTTTTCGCGGCAGGCGCTGCCGCCGGCGCTTCCGCCGCGGCTTTCGCCTGTTCGACGTCGGCCGGGATGGGGTCGCGCTTCGCGGGGTCCGTATTGCGCCACTTGAAGTACCCGAGGGCGACTTCAGGGAAGAGCGCATAGGAAAGGATGTCCTCTTCGGCGTGGATGAGGCCGGCCGGGATCGCGTCCGCCGCGGCCACGAGACCGGGCTTCAGAAGGTCCGCCGGACGGCACGTGATCGGCTCGAGGTCGCCGCACAGTTTCTTGCGCAGTTCGGGTTCAATCGGTGCGGGGGTGCGCCCGTAGTAGCCCGCGGCATAGTGCTTCGTCTCGTCGGTGATCATCGAATACCGCTTGCCCGAAAGCACGTTCAGCACGCTCTGCACGCCCACGATCTGGGAGGTCGGCGTCACGAGCGGCGGATAGCCCATGTCGGCGCGCGTCTTGGGGAGCTCTTCCAGAACCTCGCCCAGGCGGTCCAGCGCGTCCTGCTGGGCGAGCTGGGAGCGCAGGTTCGAGATCATGCCGCCGGGAATCGCGTGGATCAGCACGCCCGCGTCCACCGGCTCGACCTTGCGCGAGGAGGCCGGCTGGCGTGTTTTCTTGAGTTCCTTGAAGTACGCGTTGATTTTTGCGAGTTTTTTCAGGTCCAGGCCCGTGTCGAAGCCTTCGGACTCCAGCATCGCGACGATGCTTTCCGTCGGCGGCTGGCTGGAGAAGGAGCTCATCGTCGAAATCGCGCAGTCCAGACAGCCCGCGCCGGCTTCCGCGGCGGCCAGGTACATGGCCGCGGCCATGCCGCTCGTCATGTGGGAGTGGACCTGGATGGGCATTTCGGGGAGCGCCTTGCGGAGCGCCGCGATAAGTTCGCGCGCCGCGCCCGGGGTCAGGATGCCCGCCATATCCTTGATGCACAGCGAGTCGATGCCCATCGCCTCCTGCTCCTTGGCGAGTTCCACGTATTTGGCGACCGTATGCACCGGCGAGGTCGTGTAGCAGATCGTGCCCTGCGCGTGGCCGCCCCACTTCTTCACGCTGCGGATGGCCTGCTCCAGGTTGCGCGGGTCGTTCAGCGCGTCGAACACGCGGAAGATGTCCATGCCGTTTTCGCACGCGAGCGCCACGAAACGGTCCACGATGTCGTCCGGATAATGCTTGTAGCCGAGGATGTTCTGGCCGCGCAGGAGCATCTGGAGCGGCGTCTTCTTGCACACCGCCTTGATCTGGCGCAGACGTTCCCAGGGATTTTCGCGCAGAAAGCGCATGCACACGTCGAACGTGGCGCCGCCCCAACATTCCAAAGAATAGTAACCCGCATCGTCGATCTCGGACGCGATTTTGAGAATATCGTCCGTACGCATCCGCGTCGCCCACAAAGACTGGTGTGCGTCACGAAGTGTCGTGTCGGTAATACGAATTTTCTTTTTGTTCTTTTCCATATCGTTCTCTTTAGTGGGGCTGCATGCCCCGTCCTGCTGCTTATACGACTATTATAACATAAAATGCACGCGTATCCAATAGCGTTCTTTGAAAATCGCCGTTTTTCGCGTTTTGGTCCGACTTGTCTCGCCTTACGGGAAAAGGCACCGTCCCCGCCCGGTCGGACCACCCTCCCGGACAAAACACTACGGGGTTTTCCGCAAATCCCCGTAGTGTTTTGCTTTTCCCCCGTGGGGATTTGTTCCGGAGTCCGCGGACGCCCCGGACTATTCCGCCCGGTCCGGGACGCCGCCAAAGCGTTCCGCGTCCTTGATGTTCGGCTCCTTCTCGGAGAAATCGTAGTCTTTCCCGGGCAGGATGGCGTTGAGGAAGATGCCCATCAGCGCGCCGATCGCGAGCCCGGAAAGCGAAAGATGCACGCTCCCGACCTCGAACGAGATCGCGCCTGCTTTGGAGAAGCTGATGCCGAGCGTGCAGACGATGGAAATCGCGCAGATGAGCATGTTGCGCGGCTTGGAGAAGTCCACCTGGTGCTCCACGAGATTCCGCACGCCCACGGCCGAAATCATACCGTAGAGGACGAACGAGACGCCGCCGATCGTCGCCGCCGGCAACGTCGTGATCACTGCGGCGAATTTGGGGCAGAACGCGAGGACGATCGCCAATATCGCGGCGATCCGGATGACGCGCGGGTCATAGACACGCGAAAGGGACAGGACGCCCGTGTTCTCGCCGTAGGTCGTGTTGGCCGGGGCCCCGAAAAGCGCCGCGAGGCTCGTGGCGATGCCGTCGCCCAGAAGTGTGCGGTGCAGGCCGGGATTGGCGAAGAAATTGCGCTTGACCGTCGAGCTGATCGCCGAAATGTCCCCTACGTGCTCCATCATCGTCGCGGCAGAAAGCGGCGCCACGATCAGGATGGCGCTCACGATGCGGCCAAGATTGTCCCCGGCTTTGGCCAGGATCGGGAACACCGTCTCGTTCAGGTGGACGGGCCACCCCACCCAGGGCGCCGCGGCGATGTGCGAGAAGTCGATGGCCGGACCCATCTTCAGGACGTTGCAGTACCCGAACGCGACCGCATAGCTGACGAGCACGCCGATCAGAATCGGCACGATCTTGACCATGCCTCGCCCGAAAATCGCCGCGGCCAGCACCGCGAAAATGCCCGCGAGCGCCACCGGCCAGCAGGTCGAGGCGCTGTTCACCGCCACCGGCGAGAGAACCAGACCGATGCCGATGATGATCGGACCCGTCACCACCGGCGGGAAAAACCGCATCACGCGCTTGACCCCGACGGATTTCACGACGCCGGCGCAGATGGCGTAGATCAGACCCGCCACCACCACGCCGACCGAGGCGTAGGCGAGAAGTTCCGTCTTCGAGAGCCCTTCCCACATGCCGCCCTTCATGCCCGTCAAGGCGAAATAGCCCGCGAGGAACGCGAACGAACTGCCCAGGAAGGCGGGGACGATGCGTTTTGTGACGAGGTGGAAGAGGAGCGTGCCCAATCCCGCGAAAAGCAAGGTGGACGAAACGGAAAGTCCCGTCAGAAGCGGAACGAGCACCGTCGCCCCGAACATCGCGAAGAGGTGCTGGACGCCCAGCACCGCCATGCGCGGATAACCCAACTGCCGCGCATCGTAGACGCCCTCGGCCGGAATCTCTTTTTTGGTTTCTTTTGCCATTTTATTTTCCTTTTACATTGTTTTGCGGGGCATTCCCCGCGACAAGCCGCACGTCCATCTGCGGGAAGGGAATGTCGATTCCCGCCTTGTCGAAAGCCTCCTTCAGGGACTGCGACGCGGCATAGTAGACGCGCCAGTAGTCCGCATTCGCGACCCACCCCCTTATCGCGAGGGTAATGGCGCTGTCGTCGAACGATTTCACTTCCGCCGTGGGGGCGGGGTCGGCCAGAACGCCGGGAACCGCCGCGAGGGCGGCGAGGGCCGTTTCCCTTGCAAACGGAATGGACGTATCGTAGGAAACGCCCATTGTGAGGTCCACCCGCCGCAGGGGCAGCGCCGAATAGTTGACGATCGGCGTCCCCCAGGCGGACTTGTTGGGGATCGTGATGCGCCGGTTGTCGGGCGTCGCGAGGGTGACGGCCATCATGTCCAGCTGGAGGACCGTGCCCTCGTATCCCCCGACGGCCACATAGTCCCCCACCTTGAACGGCTCGTTCAGGGCGATCATGAGTCCGCTCGCGAGGCTGCCGAGCGACTCCTGGAAGGCGAACCCCAGAATGAACCCCGTCACGCCGAGACCGGCGATCAGGGGGCCGACGTTGACCCCCAGCTTGCCCAGAACCACCACGATCAGCACCGCCCAGGCGGACTTCACGATGACGGAAACGATAAACCGCACCGCGAGCGCATGGCGTTCGTCCGTGCGGTTCAGCCCTTTGCGCAGCAGGCTCGAAAGAACCTTTATCGCGCAGGCACCGGCGGCGAGAATGACGAGCGCGGCGACCAGGTCGGTCGCATAGTCAAACCCCGTCTCCCGCATCCAGTGCAGGAGGCTATCCAGAACCGCGCGCGCTTTCCCGGCCATTCTCTCCGCTCCTTCCGGCCCCGGATTTTACATGAACGCGTACTTGGCGATGAAGAGGACCGTCAGGATGTACATGATCGGATGCACCTTCTTCGCTTTGCCGCTGAGGAGGTTGATGAACGTATAGCTGATGATGCCCGCCATGATGCCGTCCGAGATCGAATACGAGAACGGCATGATCGCCACCGTCAAAAACGCCGGAATCGACTCGCTCGGGTCCTTGAAATCGATTTCGGCGATGGAGGAGAGCATCAGGTAGCCCACGATGATGAGCGCGGGGGTCGTCGCGAAACCCGGGACGGCCAGGAAAATCGGCGCGAAAACGATCGCCGCGAGGAAAAGGAAAGCCGTCGTCAGCGCCGTCAGACCCGTCCGGCCGCCGACCATGACGCCCGAGGCGGACTCCACGTAGGTCGTCGTGGTGGAAGTGCCGAAAACCGCGCCCACCGACGTGGCGATCGCGTCCGCGCAGAGCGCGCCCGAAATCCGCGGCAGTTTGCCTTCCTTCGTCAGGAAGCCGCCCTTCATCGAAACGCCGATGAGCGTGCCGAGCGTGTCGAAGAGATCCACGAAGAAGAAGGCGAACATGACCACGAAGAAGTCCAGGCCCTTCACGAGATCCCAGCCGACTTTCGCGTCGCCCTTGTGCGTCCAGCCGGCCGGATCAAACACCGCGCCGACCGTCGTGCCGAATTCCTTGAAGGAGTTGGAAATCCCGTCGAACGTCAGGGACGGGTAGAGCGAGAAGTAGCCCGTCGCGGCGTCCGGCACGTAGATTCCCGTCGCCTGGCAGACCATCCCGAGGCCCCACGTGAGGAAGATGCCGTAGAGAATCGCGCCCTTGACACCCTTCGTCATCATGACACCCGTCAAAAACGTGCCGATTATCGCCAAAAGCGCGCAGATTCCCTGTGTGTGGAACGCGGCGTTCTTGAAGCTGACCAGCCCCACGAGGACCGCGTCGTTGTTCACGATGATCTTCGAGGTCTGCAGCGCGATAAAGCAGATGAAAAGGCCGATGCCCGCCGCCACCGCCTTCTTCAGGGAAAACGGAATGCAGTTGAAAATCGCCTCTCTCACGGGCGTCAGCGACAGGGCCAGGAAGATGAGCCCTTCCACGAACACCGCCAAAAGCGCGAATTGCCAACTGTACCCCATCCCCAGACACACGCCAAACGTCATGAACGCGTTGAGCCCCATGCCCGGCGCGAGCGCGAACGGGTAGTTCGACATGCACGCCATGAGAACCGTCCCCACGAACGCCGCCAGACACGTCGCGACGAAAACGCCGCCGCGCGGTATGCCCGCGATGGACAGGATGTTCGGGTTCACGGCGAGGATGTACGCCATCGTCATGAAGGTCGTCAGACCCGCCACGAGTTCCGTCTTCACGGATGTCTTGTTTTCGTCGAGCTTGAATAATTTATTGAGCATATTATTCCTTATTTGGTTGGTGATTGCATTCATTTGGATTGTCGTGCAAATTACAAATCTTTCATCGCCAGGATTATGCCAAAGACACTGGCGGCAAAGCCAAGAAGTCCGACGACCAAGCCAATCCAGGCCAGCATGATTGAACGGACATAGCGACGATCCTCTTCCGTTCGCTGCGCATTCTGCCGCATCTCTTCCGCCGCCACACGCCGATCCTCCTCCGCCTGCCGCGCGGCGTCGATCGCGGCTATTTTCTTCTGACGCAACCCCATGATCAGCGGTTCAACCGCGCACAGCTTTTCGTGGGCATTCATCAAGTCGGCAATCGCCCCGTCAAGTTCTTCCGGCGCGACATTTTTGACATTTCCCGCTTGTGCGAGATATTTTTGCGCATGACTTGCCCTTCCGAGCATTTCTTGCCAATCGGGCAAGACCTCCTTCAATTCCGAATCCGTGAGCTCCAGATTCCGAATCGTTGCAAATCCTTCCAAAAGTGCGACAATCGTAGACTCCTGCGCATCATAGCGGGCGCGTTCGCAATGGCGTTCCGCACGGAGAAGGTGTTTCGTTTTCTCTTCTGCGTCGTCCGATGCGGCCGCCGCCAAGACATGCTGGCCGGCATAGCGCAATTCATTGATCGCCGCAACCAAATTGTCGAGGCCGACGCGCTCATAGCGCTTGATGGCCGACTCCGCCTGCGCGTAGAGACCCTGAATGTCAGTTATGCGGAGAGAAGTCATAACTTGCCATCCGTTGAATGCGAGCCGTTCGTTCGCCCTCCGTCAAGACGGGCAGACGTGAAAGCGCCACACTTCCACGCGCCGGCAACGAAACCGATGCGCGGACTTTCCCAGCATGATCGTCTTGGCGTTTGACCGCCAAATCAGACGCAAACACACGCCGCGGGACGTATGCTCCGCCAACTGTCGGGCGTAATGAATTGCGAAATCTCCGGAAAAACGCCATCATGCCGCTGTTCTCAACCTTTCAGGCTTTATTATACCATAAACTGGCGTTAAAGTGTGCCGAAAATGCGGTCGCCCGCGTCCCCCAGCCCCGGCACGATGTAGTAGTGGCTGTTGAGCCGCTCGTCCAGCGCCGCGGACCAGACCGGCACGTCCGGATGCTCCTTCTCGAACCGGGCCAGTCCCTCGGGGGCGGAAACGAGATTGAGGAATTTGACGCGTTTGTAGCCCAATTTGTGCAATTGGGACACCGCGTCGCAGGCGCTCCCGCCCGTGGCCAGCATCGGGTCTATCACAATCGCCAGCTCCTCCCCTTTCGCCGGCGGGACTTTCGCGTAGTACGGGATGGGCTCGGCCGTCTCCTCGTTGCGCTGCATCCCCAGAACACCGACCTTCGCGCACGGCAAAACATGCAGCATCGCATCCAGCATCCCCATCCCCGCGCGCAGAATCGGCACCAGCACGACATGTTCGTCCACCAGCTTCCCCGTCGTTTTCGCCACGGGCGTCTGGACCGGCACTTCCCTCACGCGGACGTCTTTCAACGCCTCGTAGGCCAAAAACGTGGTGATTTCGTTCACCAATTCACGAAAAAGCTTGGGCGGCGTAGCCTGGTCGCGCATCAGCGCAACCCGGTGGTTCACCAGCGGATGATTCAATATCGTATGCATGCCATATTCTCCTGCGCCGTATATTATATCAAAAAAAGAGCCTCCTTGGGAGGTAAAACTGAATTCTGGACTCTCCCAGAACTTTTCATGTGCCCGTCCCGGCGCAACGGGGTGCCCGTTCCGGCGCAACGGCATCACCGTTCCGGCGCAACGGCATCACCGTTCCGGCGCAACGGGGTGGCCGTTCCGGCGAAACAAGGTGAGATTTCTGCTAGATGGCCCGCGGGACGATCTGAGACATCCAGTACATGTGCCCAATCGCCCAAACCCTGTATTTAGAGCGTGATCGGCACGTTCTGCTGAAATTTTGGGGACTCCACAAAACTGAATTGCGGCCGACGGCCCCCGAATGCGTCACCCGCACGCTTTTACAGAAAACTCCACGGGGTTTTCCAAAAATCCCCATGGAGTTTTTTCCAAATAGACGGGACGAAAAAGGCTTGTGTCGCCAAAACACAAGCCTTGCGCCTCACAACGCCACGTCCTTTCTTACGGACTCTTCAAAGGCGGCAATCCGTCCGTCCGTTTCCCCGGGCTCGTTCAGCTCGTCCAGCGCCAGCCCGATAAGCCGGCCGTCCTGCAGACAGCGCGAGGAAACACCCGGGAACGCCGAAGCCGGCAAGCGTCCAATGAGTTCCGCGCCCCGTTCCACCGCTTTATCCGCCAGAATCGCCAGCGCGTCGCAGAACGTATCCGGGAACCCCACGGAATCCCCGCACCCGAAAACGGCGACCTTTTTGCCCGACAAATCGAGGTTGCCGAGCAGATCCAGCCCGCCGTACCAATCGTCCTGCAAATCCCCGCATCCCCACGTCGAGGACCCCAGAAGCAGGACTTCCGCGTCGAACGCCGAAACGTCCGCCCCGGCTATGTTGATCGCACGCGTACCGAAATCGTTCGCCAGCCGAAGCGCGATCGTCTCGGTCGTACCGGTCGTGCTGCCGTATACCACATGGACTTTTTCCATTCTTTTGTTCCTTTCTGAAACTTCCTAAAAGTTAGACGAGGATAATTTTAGCATTTCCGCCGCGCTTTGGCAAGCCCCCTTTTGGATTCCGCCCGACTTGCATGGGGATACCGCTCCCTTTTTGTTTACATTGTAGATAACTTGTCAGTAAATGTTGAAAAGAAGTGATAACTTCTCCCTTGACACCTGTTAGATTTATGTTATATTCCGCCTTTTTAACCTGTTTAGGGGATTTTCCTTCACTTATGGCTTCCCATAACGACAAAATTAAAACTGTTCACAAACCGGTAGATAATTTGCTATAATAGTAGCCATTCAAGCCATGAATACACAGTATGATGTAATCGTAGTGGGCGGCGGACATGCCGGGAGCGAAGCGGCGCTTATCGCCGCGCGCATGGGGTGCGCCACCCTTCTCGTCACCGCGCGCCGGGACGCCCTCGCGCGCATGCCCTGCAATCCCTCGATCGGCGGACTCGCCAAAAGCCACCTCGTCTACGAACTGGACGCCCTGGGCGGCGAAATGGGCCGCAATGCGGACGCGACCGCCCTGCAGGCGAAGACCCTCAACCTCAGCCGCGGACCGGCCGTGCACGCGACCCGCGCCCAGTGCGCCAAGAAGGAATACACCCTGCGCATGCAGCGCGTCGTCGCTTCCACCCCCAACCTCACCGTATTGGAAGATGCCGCGCTCGAGATCCTGACGGACCCTTCCCCGAGCCACCCGACCGCGGGGGTCGAAAATCCGGATACGGGGTACGGAAATCCGGATACGGTATCCCAACTCCACGCCATCTGCCGCGGGATCCGAACCGAGCATCACGGCTCCTTTTTCGCCCGGTCGGTCGTCATCACCGCCGGCACGACCCTTCGGGGACGGACTTGGATCGGCAAAGAGTGCACCGAGAGCGGCGGCGACGGACGCCCCGCGGTGAACGAAATGTCCGCCTCGCTCGCCCGGCTCGGTTTCCGTCTTATCCGGCTCAAGACCGGCACGCCGCCGCGGCTTAAGGCGTCCACCTGCGATTTCAGCGTCTGCACGCGCCAGGACGGCGAAATGCCGCGTCCAGTGTTCCACGTGGAACACGACCCGTCCAATTGTTCCACGTGGAACACATCCGGAGGAGAATCCGGGACGGAAAACGGGACAGATAATACGGATTGTTCCACATGGAACACTGGCAAACTCCCCGATTTGCCGTGCTGGCTCACGTTCACCAATCCCGAAACCCACCGAATCATCCGCGACCATTTGGCGGACTCCGCCTTGTACGGCGGGACCATCACCGGCACGGGCGTGCGGTATTGTCCGTCGATAGAGGATAAAATCGTCCGCTTCACGGCCGATCACCACCATGTCATGCTCGAACCGGAGGACGCCGCCGGCACGGTGATTTATCCGAACGGCCTCAGCTGCTGTCTGCCGCGGTCCGTACAGGAGGAGATGGTGCATTCCGTGAAGGGGCTCGAGAAGGCGGAATTTCTCGCCTACGCCTACGCGATCGAGTACGACGGCATTGACGCGCGGGAATTGAAGCATACGCTCGAATCGAAGCGGATACCGGGTTTGTATTTCGCCGGACAGATCAACGGCACGACCGGCTACGAGGAAGCCGCGGCGCAGGGTATTCTCGCCGGCATCAACGCCGCGTTCGCGGCGAAAGGGGAGGAGCCGCTCGTCCTCAGCCGGCAGGACGCCTACATCGGCGTGATGGTGGACGATCTGGTGACGAAGGGGACGGACGAGCCGTACCGCATGTTCACGAGTCGCGCCGAGCGCCGCCTCTTGCTGCGCCAGGACAACGCGCGTTTTCGCCTGAAAGAAGCCGCGCGGCGCGTCGGGGTCGTCCCGGCGGACTACCTGCGCGCCGTGGACCTCGCGGAAAGTTATCTACGGTTTTTCGATACGCCCGATCGTCACGGCAAGACTCCGTCCGGGCCGATGACGGGGACGGAATTCACCGCGGCATTCGGCGAAAACGCCGCGCTCGTCGCGCGCTACTTCTCGGTCGACGAACTGGGGCGCATCCGGTCCATCATGCAACATTATGCGCCGTATATCGAACAAGAGAAAAAGGCCGCCATCCGTGCGAAAATGGACGAAAACATCAAAATTCCGAATTGGTTGGACTATTCCAAGTGCACGGCGGTCCGTTTCGAGAGCCGTGAAAAACTGAAGAAGGTGCAGCCCGAAACCCTCGCCCAGGCCGGACGCATCCCCGGGGTAAATCCGGCGGATATCGCGGTTTTGGCGATCATCATTAAAAGAGGGCATATTTGATTAAAAACGAGGACTTATGGACTTATCTACATTCGGTGTAGATAAGTTGACAATAGCTGTTTACTTTTTCCGCGTGCAATTTCAGGCGAAATATGGTATATTGTAGGCCTACGAAGATTCGTATTCACTGAACAATGAGCATAGACGACAATCAGAGTATATCGAGCGACTTGTGGACGCGGGCGCTGGCGATTTACATCTCAACACTGCCCTCCGAAGAGGAGAAGCAGCAGGCCTCGCGCTATTTCAAGATGATTACGCGCGTTTCGGCCGAAAACGATACGTTCACCGTGTTGACGTCCAATTCGTATGCCGCGGAATACCTGGGGAGCCATTTCAGCGACAAGATCGCCAGTTGCATCGTTTTGGCCGGGGGTCCGAAGGATTGCAAAATCGAATTTGCCTGCGATCCATCGGCCCAGCAGAAGATTATCGCGCCGAAATACGAGGAAACTTCCCCCGACCGCCGCGAACGCGGCACTTCAGGGGCTGAAAACCCGTCCATGATTTCGACGCTGCCGCTCGATCCCAGCTACACGTTCCAGGAATTCGTCGAAGGTCCCTCCAACAGCTGGGCTTTCGCCTCCGCGAAGGGTGTCGCGGCGCATCCGGGGGAAAAGGGGCTCAACCCGCTTTTCATACACGGGGGCACGGGACTCGGCAAAACGCATCTCATGCAGGCGATCGGCAACGAGATTCTGCGCACGAATCCGAAACTTTCCGTCTGCTATTTGACGGCGGAAACGTTCCTGAACGAGTACGTCAACGCGATTTCGAATAACGAAGGCGAGAAATTGCGCCAAAGATACCGTTATTTCGACGTTTTGCTCATAGACGACATCCAATTTCTGCAGCGCGGCAAGCAGTGCCAAGAAGAGTTTTTCAACACCTTCAACTACCTGACGACCCAGCACAAGCAGATTGTCATGACCTCGGATGTCTCGCCCAAGAACCTGTCCGCTCTGGACGCGCGTCTTATTTCGCGCTTTATGGGGGGAATGGTGCAGGAAATCGAGGCGCCTGGCTACGAAACGCGCCTGGCGATCTTGAAGAAGAAGTCCGAATACAAACGCCCGCGCGTGCCGGAAAACGTGCTGGAGTTTCTGGCGGAAAAGATCAACAGCCATGTGCGAGCCATGGAAGGGGCGCTGGCGAAAGTGAGCGTCATGATGCAGATGAACCCGTCCATCACCTTCACGCACGACTCGCTTTCCCTTCTTTTGAAGGATTTCATCGAAAAAGAGAAGAATCTGCGCCGTTTGACGGTACGGGAGATTCAGGAAAGCGTCGCGAAGAAGTTCAATGTGACGCTGGCGCAGATTGTCTCGAACGACCGGTCCGCGACCTATGTCACACCGCGGCAGTTGGCGATGTACATCGCGCGGAAGTACTCCTCCAACACGCTCATGGAAATATCGAAGGAATTCAACAAAAAGCACGCCACGGTCGTCTACAATGTGAAGACGATGGGCAAGCGGCTCGATACCGAACCGGCGCTCAAGGGGATGCTCGAGGAGATTTTGGCGGAATTCGGCTATTCCACGTCCGACACGCCGGGCTGTTGAAAGTTATCTACAACACTGTCTGCAACTACCGTATTTATCGACATGTATCTACACCTCAGGCGGTTTTTCGACATGAACCACAAACGTTTTACGGGTTCCCTCGACAGTTCAGACGCGGTCAACCCCAATAAAAACGCGGGCAGGAGCGCGTTATCTACATATTGAAATCCCTACTGATATAAACTATACTTTATATATTACCTTATATTTGGTATACTATGTGTAGGTAAATTGTTCGAGAAAGAGAGAGTCATGAAGTTCACAATAGCGCGTTCGCAGTTGCTTGAAGGTTTGAAGGCGGTCCAAAATGTCGTACCGGCCAAGAGCACGACGCCCATAATCCAGAATGTCCTCCTCGAGGCGGCCGGAAACAAGCTGAAACTGCGCACGACGAGCATCGAGATTTCCATCTGCACCGAGGTGGATTGCGAGGTCCAGGAAGAAGGGGCGACGACGGTACCCGTCAAACTCCTCTTCAATTCAGTCGCCAAGGCGATAGAAGGGCTTGTGGAAGTCGCGGCGGACGAAAACGACCGCGTCGACATCACGGCCGGCTCGGCGAAATACGCGATAAACGGCCTCCCGGCGAGGGATTTCCCCTCGCTTCCAGAGACAAACGAGCCGCTCAGCTTCACCCTGCCGCTCTTGACGCTGAAGGAAATCTTCCGCAAAACCTCCTACGCCGTGGCGCAGGACGACTCCCGCCGGGTGCTCATGGGCCTTCTTCTGCGCTTCAAAGACCAGAAACTGACGGCCGTTGCGACGGACGGACGGCGCCTTGCGATGGTGGAATACGAAGTGGAGTTCCCGGTCGAGGCCGAAACCGAGTGTGTGCTGACCTACAAGTGCGTCCAGGAAATCCTGCGCGCGCCAGCCTTGGAAGGCAACGTGACCATCGAAATCAAGGGTACGCAGATTGGCTTCTCGTTCGGCTCAATCCAGCTCTATTCGAAGCTTATCGACGAGAAATATCCAAACTTCTACCAGGTCGTGCCGCGCGAACTCAAGGAACGTGTGCTTGTCGACCGCCAGCAACTCATCGACGTACTGGACCGCGTCAGCATCATGAGCATGGACGAAATGCACTCCACGCGGTTCATTTTCGAGTCGGACCTTCTGACGGTGACCTCCGCGGCAGGCGAAAAGGGTTCCGCCCGGGACGAGGTGCCGATCAAGTACAAAGGCGAAAAAATCGATATTTTGCTCAATCCGCTCTATGTCATGGATCCCTTGCGCGCGATTGACGACGACGAAGTCGCTATCGAACTGAAGGACGGCCAGTCGCCTGCGGTGATCAAGTGTTCGATTCCGTTCCTGTACGTGCTCATGCCATTGCGCGTAAGCTGAAAAAAAGCATTCCGAAAAAAAAGGTAAAAAGGTAAACCCATGAAACTTTGGACAGACCATAACTATCCGATTATCCTCTCATGCGCCAAGGAATTGTCGCAATGGACCGAAAAAGAGGTGCGCGCGTTGGGGTATGAACCGGTTGAGGTGACCGAAAACACGGTTGTCGTGCGCGGAGCGATGCGGGATGTCATGCGCCTGAATCTGCAGTTGCGCACGGCACACCGCGTCCTTGTGCCCCTCCTCCGGGCGGACTGCTACAATATCCGCGATCTCTACGAACTGGCCTATTCCATAGATTGGGAGAATTTGCTGGAGGCGGATGGTTACTTTTCCGTTTCGTCCATCGTCCACAACCACACCATCCGCGACACCCGCATTCCTTCCCTCTACACGAAGGACGCGATCGCCGACCGCATGCGCGAGAAGTGCCAGAGGCGTCCCGATTCGGGAGGCGAGAACATCGGCGCGGCGGTTTTCGTCTATTGGGAGCGCAACGAGGTCATCATCTACCTCGATACGTCCGGCGAACCCCTGTCCAAACGCGGCTACCGCAAGATCCCGGGTTCCGCGCCCATGCAGGAGACGCTTGCGGCGGCCTGCCTCATGGCGCTGGATTGGAAAGGGGACCGTCCCTTCGTCTCGCCCATGTGCGGTAGCGGTACCCCCGCCATTGAAGCGGCCATGCTCGCCATGAATAAGGCCCCCGGCGCGCTCAAGTCGCATTTCGCCTTCCAATCCATAAAGGGCTATACCCGCATTCTGCCCGGCGAAAAAGCGCCACGGGTGGCGCCGCGGCAGAAAGCCGGCGCGACGCCCGAGCAGATCTGGAAGGAAATGCTCCTCGACGCCAAGACTGCCGAACGCCGCGAAGGGATCCCGGCGATCATCGCAACGGATATTTCGCCTGAAGCGGTCGGGAACGCCCAGATCAACGCACACGCCGCCGGCGTTTTCGATGCGATAGAATTCGTGCCCTGCGATTTCGCCCAAACCCCCATTCCGGACGCGAAAGGCACGATCTTCTTCAATCCGGAATACGGCATCCGCCTCGGAACTTACGAGGAATTGGCGCCGATTTACGCGCGCATGGGTGAATTCATGCGCGCAAAGTGCGCCGGCTGGCAGGGAAGCGTCATCACGGGCAGCCCGGAACTAGCCAAGTGCATCGATCTGATTTATCAAAAACGCGTACCCTTTTTCAATGGACCCATTGATTGTCGGCTTTTCATTTACGACGGGTGCCAGGCGAAAAACGCCGCGGAAAGTGCAGGTGAGAATCAACATGAATGACACCCCCTTCAATTTCAACGAGTTTATGCGCAAACCCGCGCCGAAAAAGGAACCTGTCGCGGTGGAACCGCCCGAAATCGCCGCGGAAGCCCCCGAACTCGAGGTCCAGCAAGTCGTCGTGCAGGAACTGGCGGCCGATAAAGCCGCACTCGCCGCCGATTACGAGAATCTGTCCGCCCACGCCGCAGAACTCGAAAACGCCGTCCGGACGGCCCAGGAAGAGGCCCAAAAATTGCGCAAGGAGCTCGCGGAAGCCCGCAAGACGCTCGAAGAGGCGCAAAATACCCTCCAGGAGACCCGTGGCGCGCTTTCTTCTACACAGAATACGCTGACGCAGAAGGAGTCCGAACTTGCCGCACAGCTCGCAAAAGAGCTTGATTTGCAGGAACGCAACCCGAACGCCCTGGCGCTTCTGGACCGCGATGTCGATTTGCCGGACCGTTTTCCGGGCGAAACACGCGATCATGTGCTGGAAGTCATCGCCGCGGCACGGGACAAGGCGGAAGCCGAGGGACGCATCCGCCGCGCACAGATTCTGGAAGGGGTTCTTGTCGCGAACGAACCGAACGGCAATCTCGCCAAAAAACGCGCCGCGCTCGAGAAGTTCTTCAACGAAAACCACAATGTCATGACCGGACCCGTTCAGGCGGAACTCGACCGGTGCGGCATTTCCTACAAAAAGGGCGCCGAATACCTGCTCCCGTCCGAAATCCTGTTGCGGACCTATTGAGGCGTCCGCGGCACGTCAAAAAAAGAGAACACGCGGTTTTCCGCGTGTTTCTTTCTTTTTCGACCGGTTTTCGGGTCTTTGCCTAGTTGAGCGCCACGACATACGGCTCGCCGCAAAAAGAGCAGATACCCCCCTCGTGCACGGGCGCGCCGCAATTTGGACAGGTCCGCTCCAGAATCTCCCCGCACAGCGCGCAGAACTTGCCCCCGACCGGGTCCGCCAAACGGGAGTCTGGACGCAACAGGGCGCGTCCCTCAACCGTATACGGGAGATTCGAGGGGCAGTGCGGATTGGGGCAGAACGCCCGCCGCGCGGCCGGAGAAACGAAAGGCAACACAGGCGCGGCCGGTTGGGGGACGGGTTCTTCGCCCTCTTTCGGAAGCTCGATGGCGAACTTCTTGCAGAGCTTCTTGATGACCTCGTCGTTCAACTTCGTGCCGTCGCCCTGTTCAAACATCGACAAAGCCGACTGCAGACAGCCGACTTCTTTCGCGACAAGACTCTGCGAAAGCCCCGCTTCGCGCCGGGCCAACTTGATCTTGCGACAAATATCTGGACTCAGGTTGATCACGGGTATATATTATGGACTTTTTTTGGTGTTTTGACAAGGGGGAAGTTATCAACGCTATCAACAGACTTATCAACATGCTGACATATGTTGATAGATTTGTTGATAACTCGCAGTAATTTATCGACAAGTGTCAATTTCTTGTTGATAAGTCGATAGAGAAGAATGAAAATATAGTGAAAGACGGTAGAAAGGCTACGCGAGAGAGGACGGAGTACTGTTGATAATCGAGGCATTCCGCTGGCAACCCCCGTCAAGATGAAGATCAAGCAGACTTCTGAAACACAACGAGGACGGAGACAAAACACCACGGGAAACGAATAGAGGGGATTGGAATTGGCAGAAAATCGAGAAGGGCGCCTCTCGGCGTGAGGAATAACTCCGAGGTAGAAGAAACTCCGAGGAGCAAAAATGACTTCGCTGACGTTTCGTTGGGGGCTCCCGCGGGTTCCGCTCACGAAAAAGACGAACAGCTTTTTAGATAGACAGCTTCGAGGCCTTGGAAGGGGGCGCGTGCGAAGCGCGTGGCAGAACATTAGGGGAGCCTTTGTCGCCCTCGGAGTTTATTAAGATTGAGAGAATATGAACGGTTACCCTGTCTCGCCGGAGCGGGGATGCCGTTGCGCCGGAACGGCCACCCCGTTGCGCCGGAACAGCCACCCCGTTGCGCCGGAACGGTGATACCGTTGCGCCGGAACCGCCACCCCGTCGCGCCGGAACCGCCGCGCGCCAAAAACGGCGCAAAAAGGACTGAAACCGACAAATTGCGGGGGTAGGAGGAGTGGCCTCGTTCGGATTCCCACATGGATGGAGACAAATCCCGCCGCGTTTGGGTTTCCCCATGGGGTCCGCCCGCCTTGGAGGAGAACGTCCATTGCCCGAGTAGATGTCACTTGTGCCCTATCGTATATTTGCCCAAGTAAATGTCCCTGCACTAGGAGCATTTACCTTGGAAATTCAGAGGATACACTTTAGCTTATCAAAAGGGGTTTACATTGCGCCGTAGAAATGCTATACTATTTTTGAAATAAATCCAGAGCACCGAAACAATGGTATATGGAAACGGACAGAACGTGAGAGGTCGCGACAGATTTCATAATCTGAAGACGGACCTTGCAGAGCGCGTAAGAACGCGCTTCTGTGCGTACACCCCTGCCCCCCCCCACTACACTGACGTAGACAACGCCATAGAGGGTTGCCAAGTGACGCAGAGCGTGGTTTCCGATGGAACCCCGTGGCGGATACTTTGCCTTTTTTACCTTTTCCGAGCCAACAGTAAAAGGAGCTGTCAATGAAATCATTTTGGATTATTCTGGCATTGGGTTGTGTCGGTCTGGGTGCGTGGTTGCTTTTCGACAACCACCGGTCTGCGCAAGAAGCGCAGGCGCGTGCCCGGATGGAGACGCGCGAACGGATGGAGCGAGAACGCAAAGAGACGCGCGAACGGATGGAGCAGGAACGCCGCGAACGCGCCGAAATGCTGGCGAAAGAGGATGCCATACGGCTTTTGCAGCGGTATATCACAGCTCAGGAAAGTCTCTTGAAACAGGAGAACGATGAACTTCAAATAAAACTAGAGATGGCGGATCTTGACGCGAAAAGTCTTTCAGATGAATTGATCTCGATTGATAAAGCCGTGGAGCGAAGGTCCGCTGCGGCAAGACAAGCGGGGAGACCTTTCCGCGAGAAACTCGAGCAAGTGGAGGCGATGCTGGAGTCCAAAGTCATAGCTCGATTGGCTGAAACGTATCTCAACGAGGATTTTTCGGCGGAACGTTTAAGATTCAAGGCGAGCGTTCAACAGTGGATACGCCTAGAGGAAGAAACCGCGGCGAAATTGGCGAAAAACCGCAAGAAGTACAACAAGGTGATGGGGGAGATAGACGCAGATATGGATACAAAACTTGCGATTGCCCGCACGCGGCTCGACTCATCCAGCGCGGCAATCGGGCGTCGTGCAGAACTTTACAAAGAGGAACGGGATCGCTCAAAAGCTCGTCGCGAAGAATTGCGTACCAAGGCCAAGCGGTTCGAAGAACTTAATCGTATGCGCAACCGAAGGGATCGTCTGTCCGCGAAGAAAATGATGTCTCCGTGGGAGCGGAAAGAGTTGGAGGATCTGGAGAAGAGAGTCGCTTTCGAGGAGGAGAGACTTGAACGGCAGAAAGAAATCTATGCTCTTGCCCAAGCCAACATGGCGCATCTGGAGGTGACGGCGGCAGAGGTCCAGGCGCGGCGGAGAGGGGACAAGGCGACAGCCGAGAAAGCCGAGGACGACGATGCCGTACATGAAGCGGAGATGCGCGAAAAAACGTACTTCAACTTCGCAAATACATGTGAGATTGGCACCCTCGATAGACTCCGGACTGCACTTGTCGATTTCAAGTCTCAGGCGGTCGCGCAGATAGCTGCCAACAACCGCAAATTGAAGATGCTATCCAAGACATTACCCAATATGGACTTCTTGACGGCAGACCAAATCAAAGAGATGAAGACGGAAATAGCGGAAAAGATGGCTGAAGGAGTCACCCTTGATTTGACGGGAGAGAGACAATGACAAGCTCGGCTTTTCTTTTGGCGGCCTCGCTTATAGTGAATCCGCAGGAGCGGCGAACTATTCGCGATTCGTACATCTGTGGCGGGGTGACGAATTTCAACATGTGCCGGGAATTGACGTCCGATGCCAAGAAGGGCTTGACGGTTCTCGCCGGGCAGGGCTCCGGATTCTTTATTTCGTCCGCCGGCGACATTTTGACGAATGAACATGTAGTAAAGGATGCGGCAGAACTCGTCGTCATCTGGAACAACAGTGCGTACCGGGCGGATGTCGTGGACGTCAACCGCGAGAAGGATCTGGCATTGATACGCATAAAGTTTCTTCTGTTGGAGTACACCGAGGAAGGCGCTGTGAATACGGCCGAAACGAAACGCAATGCGCCGATCGTGTATCCGTTAGGAATTCCTTTGCGGAATACGCTCACCGTTGGACAGGAAATCTATGCCGTGGGCTATCCCATACAAGACGAGAAAATAGGACTTAAACCGCAGGTTACGAAAGGAATAATATCAAATTTGGAAGGTTTCGGCAACCGGCACGAAGATTTCCAAATCGATGCCGCGCTTACGTTCGGCAATTCGGGAGGACCTGTTGTCGACAGTTCGGGCCGGGTGGTTGGTGTTGCGGCACATGGGAGCTTACAGAACAAATCCGGCAATTATGCGGTAAAGTTCGAAGCTGTGCGGGCCTTTCTGGGCAAGCGCGTTTGGCTGGAAGAGAAACCCGAGCGTCCGCTTCCGCCCGTTCGCATGTTGGAAGAAACGATGCGTTCCACTGTCCTTGTTCTGAATTATCGCAAAAATGACGGTACCGTGCCCGAGACGGACGAGAATGACTCATCTGCCGAACGGGAGATGTCCGCGGCGCTTCAGCGGGCGATATTGTTCGCTCGTTTGCAGAAGGTTCGCGGCAATTGGGACGAAGTCAGGGAGCAAACAGACGACCTCTTGGTTCTCATCCCGGGGAATTCGGAGGTCCGCAAAATGAACGAGGAGGCGCGGGACAGATTGGGATTGCATCTCCTTGTCTGCGCCGAAGCAGACGGACGTGACGTGCCTGCGCAAATTACGCCTGTCAGCGGCATTACGAACACGACGGTTTTGTGCGGCGAAGCGTTCCCTGTGGCGATGCCCGGGAAAACGCGTGGATTCCCCGTGCGGGCCAGATTGACTTGGCGGTCCGGCGGGCGGAATTATATCGGCTATTTGGATGAATTTTACAATTGGCACGGCACCAAAGAGGTTCGTGTCATCTTGACAGAACAGGCCGATTGCCTACAAGAACAAGACAAAGGAAACTAAGACATGAAAGCACATAAAGGCGGCATTTCGCTGGGGACATTGCTGGCGCTGCTCGTTCTGATCACTGGGGGTGTCATCCTCTATTTGCAGCATAAAGGCCGACAGACCCCCCTCTCAGTCGAGCCGTTGGAAGAGGAGGTGGAACCCGCCGCGACGCGGGATGTCGAGGCGGAAGAGAAAGCCGCGGCAGAACGCGCACGGAAGGCGGAAATCGAGCGAAAAGAGCGCGAATTGGCCGAAAAACTGCGCCTGAAGAAGTTGCGCGCGGAGCAAGACGCGGCATTTTCCGCGGCACTTGCTCCGTTCGAGGGCGTGACGACATTTCTGTTCTGGAGCGATCTGAGGGACGATAAGATACCGGATCTTTCCGCGGCGGGCTCGACGGCGACATGTTTGTTCGATGATTTCGGGACGAAGCCGGCGATTTATGTGCTAAAGGGGCGCGGCGGAGACATTTTCGAGGTTACCAAACTGCAGGCGGACGCCGCCGAGGAAGACGTCCCGAAGACCGAATTTGAAGCTTTGGCAGCCCAAAAACGCCACGCCATCTGTCATGACGGCACGATTTACCTGTGCGGGACGACAAAGAACCGTTCGCTCTACCGTTTGCCGAACGAAGACAAGGATTTTCGTCCGCTTGAAGCCGAACTGGGCGATCTGGGCATGGCTTTGATCGAGACCGGGGTGGATTTCAGCGAACGGCTGGCACGCCTAAGCCTGTGCGCAAAGGACGGTTCAAAGACGATTCCGCTGGGGATAGTGCCCTATAGCGGCGCGTTGGACGACGAGGATCTGGAGGATGCGCTCGAGGAGGTTCTGTCCGATGAAAAGCAGGCGAACATGTCGGTCAAGACACTCAAGGCCAAACTAATCAAGTTCCGTCCGACCGTCGTTCTCTATGACGGGCATATCATTAAAAAGGATACGCGCGGCGTGACATACGTGCCGCGCATCTTCCGGCATTTGGGAACAAGCAGGTACGGCTATAAGGAATATGAAACGGTCGAAAGATTCCGCATAAAATGGCAAAATCTCCGAGATGAAGCCTTGCGGCAGGAGCGCCGTGCCCAGGAAGTGGCGGAGGAAAACGAGCGGCGCCGGGCGGAAACGCGGCAGAAGAACGCCGAGCGCCGCATTCGCGCGGAAAGAGACGCGCAAGTTAAACCGCATGAACTCGAAGCGGAGAAGGACGATTGGCTTATTTGCCTCGAACGCGGCAAAAAGATAAAGAAATGAGGCTACGGAGGGGAGATCAAGGTCTCCGAAGTAAAACTCCATAGGGGTTTTCCTTAAATTCCCGTGGGGTTTTGTCTCTCTGCCCGTGGGGTTTTGTTCTTCCGTTCAAGTGGCAATCTAGACATTTCCCGGAATGGGGCACCTGTCAAAGTAAAGGCCACTGGTCAGCCCCCCCCACCCCATGGGGGGCGGGGGAGGGAGGGGATCCTCCCTCCCGTCTTTGAGGAGAACGTCCATTGCCCGAGTAAATGTCCATACGCTAAGAGCATTTACTTGGGCAATTCACAAATTTTTCATGATTTGAAGAAGGGTAGTTGCAATTTCGCGTCGAATTAGGTATAATAGTAGGACATTTTCAACACATAAGAAAGAAGAAGAGGTCAAAAATGGGTACAGGTCGTACACTCCGCAAGGAATCACACGTCCGTCCGTGCAAGACGCCCGCCGCCAAGGCGCGTAAGAGCGCGGCGCAGCGTCGTCGTCTTGTCAAGTTCGGCATGAAGGAAGAAGAAGTCAAGCTTATGGGTGATGAAGACGTGCGCGTGCTCGTGCAGCGTCCGACGGTCGTCAAGAAGCTTGTCGCCAAAGCCGCGGCGCAGTGACATTCATGAATAAACTGTTCTGCTCGATAGACGAACGGTTTGAAAATCCCCTCTTCGAAGTTTTCGACGGAGGGGATTTTGTTTTGTCCTCCTACCGCGACATCGAAGAGACGCGTCCGCAAATACAGATCTACTATCCGGACAAGGCGCGGACGGAAGAGGCGCGCGCGGCACTTTCCGCGGCGCTCGATCTGGTCGGCGCCGGGGGGACGCCAATCGCGTACGCGGAAATACCGGACGAGGATTGGAAGCTTTCGTACCGGCGGCATTTCACGACGGAGCGGATTGGGGCGCGGCTCGTGGTGCATCCGCCGTGGGAGCCGGAGCCGTCCGACGGGGTCGTCGTGACGCTGGATCCGGGGCTGGCGTTTGGCACGGGCAAGCACGAGACGACGCGGGCGTGCCTGGAGTATATCGACGAAGCGGCGGGGGAGACGCCGCAATCCTTTCTAGATATGGGATGCGGTTCGGGGATTCTTTCCATCGCCGCGGCGAAACTGGGGTACCGTCCAGTGGCCGGATTCGACATAGACGAGGAAGCGGTGGAGGCGGCGAAGGAGAATGCCGCGCGCAACCAGGTTGCGGTCGATTACCGGGTCTTCGCCCTGGGCGGCGGACGTTTGACGCTGGATGCTTCGGTGGAGGCGGCCAAGGGAATCTATCCGGACCTAGCGCTTCAGGGACGGGCGGTTCCACCGCTCGAAAAGCCCTTCGAACCGGCGGACTTCGTGGTCGCGAACATATTGGGTCCGCTTCTGATTGCGTTTGCGGCGGAAATCGCCGGCTATGCGCGTGACCGGCTCGTCATTTCGGGGATTTTGAACGAGCTGTATCCGGAAGTGCGCACCGCATTTGCCGCGCTGGGCTTCGCGGAAGTTTCCCGGAAAGTCTACGGCGAGTGGTCAACGGGACTTCTGCGGAAGGAGCGGAACTGATGGATGCGGCTGTGCTGTGCGGACTGGGCGGCTTCGTTTTCGGGGCGTTGCTCGCCGCCTGCGCCGGGATGGTTTGGGTGGACAGGCTCCGCCGCGCCTGCGCGAAAGCCGAAATGGAACTCGGCTACGAACGCGCCGCGCGCGCCGAAGAGCGTGCACAATCGGAACGTCTGCAGGAGGAGAGGGCGCGCACGCTCAATGCGTCCCTGCAGCGGCTTTTGGCGGAAGTCACGCAGGTGACGAACGCCGCGCTCAAATCGCGAGAGGAGGAACTTTCCGCCAAAAACCGGCAGCTTTTGCAACCGCTCAGCGAACAGATTGCGCGCCTGCAGAAGGACTCCGCCGCCAGCCAGGCGCAGATGACCACGCGGCTGGATTCGTTCTTCAGTTCGCTCACGGAAACCGCGGCAAAATTCGGACAGGAAGCGCGGACGTTCCGCGATGCGATGCGGGGGGCCAACAAGCAGCAGGGCACATGGGGCGAGAATATCCTTAAGGCGCTGTTGGAGTCGTTCGGACTGCAGGAGGGGGTCCACTATCTCTTGCAGACGGGCGTCCAGGGCAAGATCCCCGACGCGCTCGTCATCGACCATGTCGGACGGCGCATTCTGGTCGTCGATTCCAAGATGAGCTGGACGAACTATGCCGCGTCATTCGAGATGGAGGAAGGACCGCAACGGGAAGCGGAGCTCAAGAAGCATGTGCAAAGCGTGCGCAAGCATATCGAGGAGCTGGCGCAGAAGGATTATCCGTCCCTCGCGACGCCGGCTGGGTTCGAAAGCTACAAGTACGTGCCGCTGACGGCGATGTTCGTGCCGTGCGAGGCGGCGCTCGAGGCGGCGGTTCGGGTGGATGCGAAGCTCATGGACTTTGCGTTCAAGAACAAGGTCGTCCTGGTGACGCCGCCGACGCTGCTGGGTTTTCTGCTTCTTGTGAGCCAGGCGTGGTCGCAGTTTCAGGTCGAGCGCAATACGCAGGAGATCATCAAGCAGGCGCGCCTTCTGGTCGAGCGCGTGGATGCGCTATTTGCCGCGCTTGAAGACACCCAAACGCATTTGGAGAAAGGCCGGCAGGGTCTGGACAAGGCGCTGAAGCTCGCGGCGAAATCCGGCGAGGGGCGAAGCATCGTGTACACGGTGAACAGAATCATCAAATTGGGCGCGCCGCCCGTCAAGAAGCTCAAATCCCAGGCGCTGTTGGCGGACCCTGGGGCGAACGCGGCGGATGCGACAGACAATGGAACGGAAGAAAAGTAGGTGTTTGGGTATGCTATTCGCGCCCGTCCAAATATAAATACATATTTTTATATCGCTACTTGACTACCGATATAAAAATATGTATACTATGTGTCATATTTTACGTCTGAGAAGGTCTTGGACGAACAAGGTAAGAAAGAAATGAAGAAGTCTGACAATCAAACGAAGGCCCCGGAAGCGGAAACCGCGACCCCGGCTACCACCGCAACCGTCAGCACGGACGCGAAGGAATTCGCTGAAACATTGGCGAAAGTGCGTGCCGCGCAAAAGAAGTTCTCTACCTACACGCAGGAACAGGTCGACAAGATCTTCCGTGCGGCGGCGCTCGCGGCGAACAGCCAACGCATTCCGCTCGCCAAGGACGCCGTGCAGGAGACGGGCATGGGCATTGTCGAGGACAAGGTCATCAAGAACCACTTCGCGGCCGAATACATCTTCAATTGCTACAAGAACATGAAGACGTGCGGCGTGATCGAGGAAGACCAGAGCTTTGGCGTGCGCAAGATCGCCGAGCCGGTTGGCGTCATCGGCGCGGTCATCCCGACCACGAACCCGACCTCGACGGCGATTTTCAAGACCCTCATCGCGCTCAAGACGCGCAATGGCATCATCATCAGCCCGCATCCGCGCGCGAAGAAGTGCACGTACGACGCGGCGATGGTCGTTCTAGACGCGGCTGTCAAGGCGGGCGCGCCCGAAGACATCATCGCGTGCATGAAGGAGCCTTCCATCGAAAAGACCCAGCTCCTCATGAAGAATGCGGACGTCATTCTCGCGACGGGCGGTCCGGCGATGGTGAAGGCGGCCTACAGCTCGGGTAAGCCGGCTCTCGGCGTCGGCCCCGGCAACACGCCGGCGATCATCGACGACTCGGCGGACATCAAGCTCGCGGTCAGCTCGATCATCCACTCCAAGTCGTTCGACAACGGCATGATCTGCGCCTCCGAACAGTCCGTCATCGTGCTGGACAAGGTCTACGACGCGGTGAAGAAGGAGTTCGCCTATCGCGGCTGCTACTTCCTCAAGCCGGACGAACTGGACAAGGTCCGCAAGATTATCCTCAACGAGAACGGAACAGTCAACGCGAAGATTGTCGGCCAGAAGCCGGTGACGATCGCGAAGCTTGCGGGCGTGGATATCCCGGCGGCGACGAAGGTCATGATCGGCGAGGTCACGAGTGTGGACAAGTCCGAGCCGTTCGCGCATGAGAAGCTCAGCCCGGTGCTGGCGATGTACCGCGCGAAGGATTTCGACCAGGCCGTCGACATGGCGGAGAAGCTCGTGGAAGACGGCGGCTACGGCCACACCTCATCGATCTATTTGAACAAGCGCGACAACGAGGACAAGCTCGCCAAGTTCCAGGCGCGCATGAAAACCTGCCGCATTCTCGTCAACACGCCTTCGTCGCAGGGCGGTATCGGCGATCTGTACAACTTCAAGCTCACGCCGTCGCTGACGCTCGGCTGCGGCAGCTGGGGCGGCAACTCGGTGTCGACCAACGTGGGTGCGATGCATCTGCTCAACGTCAAAACAGTCGCGATCAGGAGAGAAAACATGTTGTGGTTCCGTGCACCTGAAAAGGTCTATATCAAGAAGGGTTGCCTGCCGGTGGCGTTGCGCGAGGTCAGCGAAGTCTGGCACCGCAAGCGCGCGTTCATCGTGACGGACTACTTCCTCTACGCGAACGGCTACACGAAGCCGATCGAGCGCAGCCTGGAAGAGCAGGGGTGCGCCGTGGCGACGTTCTCCAACGTGGCGCCGGATCCGACGATCGCGTGCGCGATGGACGGGGCGCGTCTGATGGCCGAGTTCAAGCCGGACGTGATCATCGCCGTCGGCGGCGGCAGCGCCATGGACGCCGGCAAGATCATGTGGGTTCTCTACGAGCACCCGGAGTGCAACTTCCTCGATATGGCGATGCGCTTCATGGATATCCGCAAGCGCGCCTACACCTTCCCGAAGATGGGCGAGAAGGCGAAGTTCATCGCGATTCCGACCTCGGCGGGCACGGGTTCCGAAGTGACGCCGTTCGCCGTCATCACCGACCAGGAGACGGGCACGAAGTATCCGCTCGCGGACTACGAGCTCATGCCGAACATGGCGATCGTTGATGCGGACATGATGATGTTCGCGCCTCCGGGACTGACGAGCGCGTCGGGCATCGATGCGGTTTCGCACGCGCTCGAGGCGTATGCGTCGATGATGGCGACGGAGTTCACAGACGGTCTGGCGCTGCAGTCGCTCAAGACGACCTTCAAGTATCTGCCGGCCTGCTACGAAGCGGCCTGCGCGAAGAAGGCGGACTTCTATGCGCGCGAGCGCATGGCGCATTCAGCGACGATGGCCGGCATGGCGTTCGCGAACGCCTTCCTGGGCGTCATGCACTCGATGGCGCACAAGCTGGGCGCGTTCCACCACATCCCGCACGGCATCGCCAACGCGCTCATGATGGTGCAGGTCCTGCGCTTCAACGCGAACGAGAAGCCGCCGAAGATGGGCACCTTCCCGCAGTACGACCACCCGAAGACGCTTCACCGCTATGCGGAGTGCGCGGACGCGCTCGGGCTCGGCGGCAAGACGGACGAAGAGAAGCTCGAGAACCTCATCAAGGCCATCCGCGAGTTGCAGAAGACGATCGGCATCAAGCCGACGATTCGCGACTACGTGCCGAATGAGAAGGACTTCCTCGACCGCCTCGACGCGATGACGGAGCAGGCCTTCGACGATCAGTGCACCGGCGCCAACCCACGCTATCCGCTGATGAGCGAAATCAAGCAGATGTACCTCAACGCCTACTATGGCAAGGACGAGGCTGTCTGAGTCTTGAACGGGAACAAAACGGATGAAGACGATACTCATCCGTGGGGTTAAGGCCCGAATCGCGTGCACGTTCTTTGAGCGTGCACGCGGTTTAATCGGGACACGCGGTTTGCCGCAGGGAGAGGGGCTTCTGATCCCGCGCTGCAACGCGGTGCACACCTTCTTTATGCGTTATCCGATCGATGTTACGTTTCTCGACCAGGCGGGTGAGATCATCAAGGTCGTGCGGAACGTCCGACCCTGGACGTTTTGCGTCTGGGGCGGCTGGCGGGCGCGGCAGGTTTTGGAGACGCGCGCAGAGGTTGCCGAACACTAAACCCGAAAGGCGCAATAAAGCCCGGACGGCTTGCACGGAACCCCGGAAATACGAAGCAAAGAATCGTCTTCCGGTCGATTCGCGCATTGGCGCCCTGCCCGGCTACATCATCTGAATTTTCTCAAGGCAAACGGCGCGGTCAACTCTCGAGCTTGAGCGAGGAGGGGTGATCGGCTGCGCGGGGCTTGAAGAGCGTGCCTTTTTCCACTTCCAGGCACATATCATAGACATCGCGCCAATTAGAGAGGCGTTCCGAGCGGTCTTTTACGAGCATGGCTTCAAGCAATTGGCAGAAACCTTGCGAAAGTGCGATGCCGTATCTTCGGGGATCCAGAGCCTGTTTCGCATTGTCGCAATGCGCGCGGAGCATGTCTTCCGAGTGGAGTTTGGGGAAAAGCATGCGTCCGCAGGCCAAATGGTAAAGCGTCGCGGCGAGCGAGTAGATATCGGCGCGGCAATCGAGTTCGACATCGCCATAGACTTGTTCCGGTGAAATATAGGCGGGCGTGCCCAGAACCTGTTCGGTAACGTCGATTTCCTCGTTTGGACGCAAATGGAAGGTGTGGCAGAGTCCGAGGTCGGTGAGTTTGACGACGCCTTCGGTGTTGATCATGATGTTTTCGGGCTTGATGTCGCAGTGCACCACGCCGAAATTGTGCCAGGCGTAGTCCAAAGCCAGGGCAATCGATTCGCAGATAAGGAGGCAGTCCGCTTCCGGCAGGTGGCATTTGCGCGTGAGAAGCGAGGCGAACGAATAGCCGTCCACGTATTCCATCACGTAGTACCAGACGTCCCTGTACTGGTTGAGCCCGTAGCAACGCACAATGCCGGGATGGTCCAGTTTGCTCATCGCGCGTGCTTCCTCCACGAAATGGGCGCGGTCTTCTGGATTGCCTGTGGGTTCCTGCTTGAGGATCTTTACGGCGACCAACTGGTCCGAACCGGCGAATCGTGCCCGCCAAACGCACGCCATGCCGCCTTCGCCGATCTTTTCTTCGAGTTCAAGACCAGGCAGGGAAGGTTTGTTTATCAAAATCGCATTGTTCATTTCATTCCGGCTCCTTGGCAGGCGGTGCAAATCTGACCTCGTGTTCCGCGGCACTTCGCACAGCGGACGGCCTGTATGCCTTTGCAGGTCGGGCACGGTGCCACATTCGTTTTCCTGACGCGTCCACTCGTGCGGACCTCATCGATTATCCACCCGTTCTCGCAGTCTTTGTTGGGACATTTCACAAGCCCTTTGCCCTTGCATGCGCGGCAGGCGACGATGCCCGACCAGTGGCAGCGCGAACAGGGCTTCCCATAGGCGTCCGCCAGGCGCCGCTGGTCTTTTCGGGAAAGTTTCCCGGCTTCTTCGCGCGGCACATATGCTTCGCCTACGGCCCGGTCGCCTTTTGCGAGGTGTCGCGCTTCAAAATCTTCGCGCGCCTGGCGAATTTCGGCATAGAGTTCGTCCAGTGCGCCGTATGAGGCGAGGCGCCCCTTCCCGGCGCAAACCGGACACGTGATTTTGTGCGTTTTAGGCTTCTTTTCGCCTATTCTCCCATCGTTTTGCCCGTAATCGGGCTCAGTGAGCGTGACTTTTCGTGCTCCGCCGCAGAAGGGACAGGGCAGGCGACGGAGTACATTCGGCTTTTCCGGCAGGCAGAACGCCTCTTTCTGGACGGAATTGGTCTCCACCGTCCGGCAGGCCAGGGCGTTGCGCGCCTCGAAATAGTCCGCAAACGTCAGTGCGGCGGCCAAAAGAAGGGTGTTTCCAATCATGTCATGCCCCAATCGTGCAGACGCCGGTGGAGGGTGCGGCGGGAAATACCCAGTTGTTGGGCGGCTTTGGACTTGTTCCCGTGGCACGCTTCTATCGTGGCGAGAATTTGTTCCTTTTCCCTGTCGGCCAGCGAACATTCCGGCGCGGGGATTTCCGCAACCGGCTGGGGGGCCGGCAGGCTCGGAGGCGCGGCATTTTCCGCGAGTAGGAGTGCGGCCGGCGGCTGCGGGACCCTCGGTTGGCGGATTTCGGCGGGCACATCGGCCGGGGTCAGAAGGCCGCCTTCGGACAAAACGACCATTTTCTCGACGACATTGCGCAATTGGCGCACATTTCCCGGCCAGGCGTAGTTTTCGAGCAGTTTCATCGCCGCCGGATCGATTCCCGTGACGAGTCCGCCGTTTTCTTTCGAAAATTCCTTCAAAAAGCGCGTCACCAGCATGGGAATATCCCCGGGACGCTCCCGCAGGGCAGGCATATGGATGTCGATGACGTTCAGACGGTAATACAAATCCTCGCGAAAACGCCCCGCGGCGACTTCGGCGACAAGATTCCGGTTTGTGGCCGCCACGATGCGGATATCCGTCTTGACGTCCTCGGACCCGCCAACCCGCTGGAACGTGCGCGTTTCGAGCACCCGCAGGAGTTTGACCTGGGTAGCGAGGTCGATTTCGGCGATTTCGTCCAAAAAGAGCGTACCGCCGTTGGCCGCCTCGAAACGGCCGATTTTGCGCTCCCGGGCATCCGTGAAGGCGCCTTTTTCGTGTCCGAAAAGCTCGGATTCGAGCAAAGTCGGAGAAAGCGCCGCGCATTCGACGGCGACAAAAGGTCCTTTGGCGCGGCTGGAAAGATCGTGCAAGGCCCGGGCCACGAGTTCCTTTCCGGTTCCGGACGGACCCTCGATGAGCACATTCGCGTTCGACCGCGCCGCCAGCCGGATCAGTTTGTACACCTCCTGCATGGCCGGCGAATTGCCGGTGAACGCCTCCAGCCCGTATTTCGGATTGAGTTGGGACTTGAGTTCTTTTACTTCTTGCTCGAGCGAATGGGTCTTTATCGCATTGGAAATACGCAGTTCGAGCTGATTCAGGTCCGTAATGGGCTTAGTGAGGAAATCGTCCGCCCCTTCTTTCATCGCTTTTACGGCCAAATCGACGCTTCCATACGCCGTCAGCAGGATGCACGCGAGCTTGGGGGCGCATTCTTTGGCCTTTTTGAGGAGAGAAACGCCGTCCATGCCCGGCATGCGGATATCGCTGATCATGAGCGCGAGGTCGGGATTCGCCCGGATGGCGTCCAGCGCCTGTTCCGCATCCGCCGCGGTCAGGCAGGCATAACGGTCGGAAAGGGCGCGCGCCATGACGTCCCGGGTAGGTTTTTCGTCGTCTACAATCAAGATCTTCGGTTTGGTCATGGGACGTCAACTTTCCAATTGGCGTACGCGCGGCTCCAGCCGCGGCAGTTTGACGGTGAAGGTCGTGCCCGCGTTCTTCACGCTTTCGGCGCTGATGGATCCCCCGTGATCATGCACAATGCGCGAGCAAATCATGAGCCCGAGGCCATGGCCGTTCGTCTTTGTTGAGCGGTAAGGCTCGAAAAGGTGGGCAATCTGCTCTTTCCCCATGCCGCACCCCGTATCCTGGATGCTTACGGAGACGCTGGTGTCGTCCGCCTCGGCGCTCAGCGTCAGATGTCCACCCTCTTTCATGGCCTCGAGGGCGTTTTTGAGGAGGTTGAAGAAGACCTGTTCCATCTGGTTCTTGTCCAGCGCCACCATCGGCAGGCTGCGGGCGAAATCGGTCCGGACGGTTATTTTGCGCTCTTTCAGCTCGTTTTTGAGCGTTTCGAGGCAATTTTGGAGCGGTTCCACGAGCGAACCGGCCGTCAGCGCCAGTTTTGTGGGACGCAGCGCCTGGAGAAAATCGCGGATGATGCCGTCCAACCGCTGCACTTGCCGCCGGCATTCGGCGATGGACTCGTTCGTGGGGTAATCCCGCGCCAGGAGCTGCAGATTCAGCGAAATGGCGTTGAGCGGATTGCCGATTTCGTGGGCGACGCTCCGGGCCAGGTCGTGGATCGCATGCGAGGCTCCGGCCCGTAATTCGGCGTTTGTGCGGGCTTTTTCGGCGGTTATGTCGCGCAAAAGCACGAGCGTGGGGCCGTGCATTGGCTGGGTTTGCACTTCCAAAGTGCGCGTATCGGGGTAGGTCAGGGTGATTTCGCTCTTGGAGGCGCGTCCGACCGGGATTTTCAGGTATCTGAGCGCGTCCGCCGGCGCCATGCCCAGAAGCGTGTGGGCGGCGGGATTGGCGCGGACGATTTCCCCCTGTTCGTTCAGCACGAGGATGCCCTGCGCAATCGTCGAGATGAGGGTATCCAGAAAAACGACTTCTTCCAGCGCACGGGCATACTGTCCCCGCAACTGGTTGATGTCCAGCCGGTCGATATGTTTACGGACGCTTTTGAAGAAGTTATCCATCTTGATGCCCTCCGGTTAAAAGGTCCAAAACCTCCAAAAAGCGGGCGTTCTGTTGCGGTGTCCCGATTGTGATCCGCAGGCGGTCCCCCGTCTTTTCGCCGGGGAAATAGCGCACGAATATGTTGTTTTCGCGCAATTTCGCGAAAAGTTCATCCGCTTTGAAGGGGGCGGGGGGGCGGGCGAAGAGGAAATTCGTATGACTTTCGGGGATGTTCCAGCCCCGGGCGCGCAAGGCGTCCGTCAATTTGCCGCGGGATTCGACGACTTGGGCGACGGTGTCCTCGAAATGCGCCCGGTCCTTGACTGCGGCGAGGGCCACGGCCTGGGCGAGGGCGTCCACATTGTAGGAGTCCTTTATCTTGTAGAGCGCGTCTATAAGGTCCACCGGTCCCACGCAATATCCGACGCGCAGCCCGGCGAGCGAATAGCTCTTGGAAAAGGTCCGCATCACAAGGACGTTCGTATTCTCCGCCGCGGTCGCCAGACTCATGCAGTTCACCGGCGCGAAGTCCGCATACGCCTCGTCCACCAGCAAAACGCCGCGGAAAACGCGCGAAAACGCGGCGATTTCGTCGATTTCCTTCAAAGTTCCCGTCGGCGCATTGGGGTTCGTGATGAGCGCGAGGGCGACTTTCGAGCCGACTTGCGCCGTGCGCAGGTCGGGTCCGACCGGTACCCAGGCGACGTCCCGGATGGCGGCGAGGGTCTTGTAGAGGGAGTAGCTCGGGTCCAGCGAGGCGATTTGCTCGTCGTTTTCCACGAAAGCCTTGGCGGCGAGCGAAAGGACTTCGTCCGAACCATTGCCGATGAAGATGCGTTCCGGCACGGTGCCGTTGAGTTCGGCGAGCGCGGCGCGCAAATCCCGGAACACCGGGTCCGGATACCGGCGCAGCTTGTCCAAATCGAAATCCTTCAGCACCGCGGCGCACCGGGGCGAGGGCGGATAGGGATTTTCGTTCGTGTTGAGCTTGACGACGTCCTGCGACTTGGGCTGTTCGCCCGGCACGTAGGCTTCGAGATTCTGGACGGATTTTGCGATTCTCATGGTGTCAGCGTATTAGTTCGGCGCTTGTGTAGAGCGTGTGGCGCCGCAGGAAGATGATAAGATACGACTCGTCGGCGGAATAGCTGATCAGGTCGCGGCACTTTGTGAAGCCGCGCCGGACCATTTCGTCCTCCAGGATGCGCATGTTGTTGTCGAGCGTCGTCGTCTGCCGGCCGAAGACGCAGCCGAAGCCGTTCGGATTTTCCGGATTGCCCGAGGCCAGCGGAATGAGGTTGAAGAGGTACCAGCCCGAGTTCTCTATCGCCACCATTTCGCGTCCGCCAGCCGAAGACGTCTTGATTGTGGCGCAGCCGCCGCCCAGAAACGCCGCGAGAAGCGCCGCGGAAATCAGGATTCTTTTCATTGGAGCACCCCCGAAAGCTGGATTTCACGATACGTTATGAAGTAGGGAAGCGGAAAGGAAATGGAGGAGCCGGGGAGGGTGAAGAGGACCTGGTCGCTCATGTGATACATCATGTCCCGCGCCTCGCAGCCCTCTTTTCGGGCGAAATCGATGAAACGGGACTGGATCTTATCCATCGTCACGTCGTCGCGGAAGAACGCGAAAGGCGTGAAACGCCGCGGAGAGACGTTCCCGCAGACGAGCGGGATTTTCCCGAACAGATACCAGCCGTAGTTCGTCACGAGCACATGGCGCTCGCGGGTATGGCGATTGGCCGCGACGTCGATAGAGAAGCAGCCGGCGGACAAAAAAAGCGCAGAGACAAGAAAAATCGACAGAACGATGTGCGATTTCATTCGTTTAGACTCCTTTCTGCATATTGAAGCACCTCGAAACCCTGCATGTCTGTATTATATCAAATTTAAGCGTTAAAAACTACCGATTTCGGGCTTTCCCCTAAAATCGAAAGGGCGGAATCCGACGGAACGGTCCAGGAATCCGTATATAAGGAAGGGGAAACGACGCGGGAAAAGCGCAGAAGAAGGAAGCGGACCCTGCTGCGCGTCCTTTTGCAGGCGCGGCGGTTCCGGCGCAACGGGGTGGCGGTTCCGGCGCAACGGTACCACCGTTCCGGCGCAACGGTACCACCGTTCCGGCGCAACGGTATCACCGTTCCGGCGCAACGGGGTGGCCGTTCCGGCGCAACGGTACCACCGTTCCGGCGCAACGGGGAAGGCGGCGGTCGGCTTGTCCGCCGGGGACGGAAAGAAAAAGTGAAAATTCGCCTTTGAATTCCCGCCCAAAAAATAGTATAATCTATTCCAATGGCACGGGTAAAACTAACGAAGACGGAGCTCAAGGCTCAGATGGACGCGCTGAAACGCTTTCAACGCTTCCTGCCGATGCTTCAACTCAAGAAACAGCAGCTCCAAAGCGAGATAGCGGGAATCGCCGCCAAGGCGGACGCGGTGTCCGCCAAAGAGCGCGCGATACGGTCCGGTCTGAACAGCTGGGTCGGACTGTTCGCCACGGACGAGGCTTTGCTCCAGGGGCTGGTATCCGTCAAGCACGTGTATACCGGCTTCACCAACATTGCGGGCGTCACCATCCCGACGTTCATGTCCATCGAGACGGACGTGAAGGCGGTGGATCTATGGGAGACGCCGGCGTGGGTGGACGCGGCGGTCGAGACGACGACGCAGATTCTGACGCTCCAGTGCGAGCGGGCCATCTACGAGGAGCAGCGCCGGCTCATCACGCTGGAACTGCAGCAGACGGCGCAGCGCGTGAACCTCTTCGAGAAGGTGAAGATACCCGCGTGCAAGGAAGCCATCCGCGTCATCAAGATCGCCATCGGCGACGAACAGACCGCGGCGGTCATCCGCGGCAAAATCGCGAAGTCCCGCGTGAAGGAAAGCGAGGTGGCGCAATGATAGTCAAGATGCAGCACTTGGATCTCGTCTGCCTGGCGAACGAGAAGGAAGCGACGCTGACCGCCCTGCGCGAACTGGGGGCGGTGCACCTGAATCTGAACGCCGCGGCGGGCACGGACGTAGCCGCCGCGAAAGGCGCCGCGTCCGCGGCGGAAAGCGCCGTGCGGGCCATTCGCAAGGCGCGCAAGGAACTCGGCCTTTCCCGTCCGTTGGCGGAGTCCGTCCAGCGCACGCCGTCCGAAGTGCTGGATTTGGTGGCGCGGCGCACGGAACAGCAGGCCGAGGCCGAACGGCTCGCGCGCCTGATCCGGCAGTACGCGCCCTACGGCGATTTCGACCCCGCCCTCGCCCGGAAGATCCTGGATGCCGGGGTGGATCTGTCGGGCGTCGCCGAACTGCCCGAGAAACTGCCGCCGAAGCGGCTGGGCGCCCTGGAGGCGGACCATGCCGCGCTCCTCAAGAAGATCGCCGACGGAAGCGCCGCGCTCGCGGCGACGGACGAGGCGGCCATTTTGAAGTCCTACCCTGCGCTTGCGGACAAAATCGCCTTCGAAGAGGCGCGCGAGCTCATGGGGACGCACGGTTCGCTCGCCTCCATTTCGGGCTGGGTGCCGGCGCCGGCGTGCGAAAACGTGCGCGCGGCCGCCGCGTCCAACGGCTGGGGCATCCTCCTGCGTGCGCCCGAATCGGGCGAAACGCCCCCCACGCTGATCGACCCGCCCCGCTTCTTCAAGTCCATGAAAGCCCTGTTCGGCGGCCTCGGCATCGTGCCCGCCTATACGGAAGCGGACGTGTCGGTTCCGTTCATGTGCTATTTCTCGCTCTTTTTCGCGATGCTCGTCGGCGACGGCGCCTACGGGGCGATTTTCCTCGCCGCGACTTTGTGGGGATGGAAGAAGACGGCCGGCCACCGCTCGCCCGTCGCCCGCAGCTGGCTCGTCCTGCTGACGGTCTTCTCGTCCGCGACGATCGTCTGGGGACTTCTCTCCAACACGTGGTTCGGCGCGCAGTTGCCCTGGTGCCGCGACTGGCCGACGGTCAAGTGGCTGGGCGACGTCACCTACCGGCACATGATGCTCCTCTGCTTCACGATTGGCGTGTCGCACCTGATGCTCGCCCGCCTCTGGAACGGCGTCTGCAAGCTGAACGACACGTCCTGCCTGGCGGAATTCGGCTGGGCGGGCATCCTCCTTTTCATGTATTTCGTGACGAACGCCATCGTCGGCGTCTTCCCGGGGATTCCCGTGGCGATGTACGTCGTTTTCGGACTTTCGCTCGTCGGCGTCTTCGGTTTCACCCTGAAACCGTCCGAATTCAAGACGCGCGGGGCGGAACTCGGGATGCTGCCGCTGAGCATCATGAGCGCGCTCGGGGACATCATCTCCTACGTGCGCCTGTTCGCGGTCGGGCTGGCCTCGGTCAAAGTGGCGGAAAACTTCAACGCGATGGCCTTGGGGCTTTTCGCCGATTCCCACGCCTGGTGGGTTTCGGCGCTGATGGGGCTCGGCGCGGCGTTCATCCTGATCGTCGGGCACGGACTCAACCTCGCGATGGCGGGGCTGTCCGTCCTCGTGCACGCCGTGCGGTTGAACACGCTCGAATTTTCCAACCACAAGGGCGTGACCTGGTCGGGATACGCCTTCGCGCCTTTCCGCCGGCGGGCGGCGCAGGCCCGGTGACACGCGCAAAGATTTGACATTCCACATTAAACTAAGGAGAACACGAATGAATGATGCAGCAATGATTGTGGCGGGCGCCATCGCCTGCCTGGGACTTTCGGGCGCCGGCAGTGCGCTGGGGACGGGTTACGCGGCCGCGGCGGCCGTCGGCTCGTGGAAGAAATGCTACGCCGCCAACAAGCCTGCGCCGTTCCTGCTCCTTTCCTTCGTCGGCGCGCCGATCACCCAGACGCTGTACGGAATGATCCTGATGTTCGTCATGCTGGGCATGGTGGGCAAGGTCTCGGCGGGTTCGGGCGTGCCGGTTCTCGTGGCGGGCATCTTCTCGGGCTTCGCGATCGGCCTTTCGGCGCTCTTCCAGGGGCGTGCGGCGGCGGCGGCCTGCGATGCGCAGTCCGAAACCAACCAGGGCTTCACGAACTACCTCGCGGCGCTCGGCATCGTCGAGACCGTCGCCATTTTCGCGATGGTGTTCTCGCTCATCGCCCTCGGCGCGGTGAAGTAAAAGGACGTTTCCCGCGTGAAGCGCGGCGCATTCTGGGCGTTTGCCGCCGTCTTCGCCGTGGCGGTCGGCTGGCTTTTCGCCGGCGCGTGGTCTGCTGATCTCGCGCCGGTCATGCCGGATTGCGCCGTTTCCTTTCCGCGGCGGTGGCTCGCCGCGCGCGGGGGGGAGTGGCTCGCGAACGGCAAGTTCGTCCCGGACGATCTGCTCGTCCTCCTCGGCGGACCCTACGTTTGGCAGGAACTGCGGTACGCGGTCGCGCTTTTCGCCGCCGCGCTGGGACTGGCCTGGTTTTTGCGCGGGAGGGGTCTCTCGCGCCTGTCCGCCTACGGGGCGGGGCTTTTCCTGGCGTTTTCGGGCTATTGGTGCACGCTTTTCAGCGCCGGACACCTGGGCTGGTTTCGCTGGATGACGTACGGCGTCTGGGCCTTCGGGCTCGTGGACCGTGCGCTCGGGCGGGGCGGGGCCCGTTATTGGCTCCTTTTGGGCGCGTGTCTGGCGTGGGGAAGTTTCTACCAGCCCGACCTTTGGCTCCTTTTCACCCTCTTTTCCTTTGTCTACTTCCTCTATCGCCTGTACCGGGAGCGGGCGCGCTTTTTGCCGCTCCGCGCCGGCGGAATCCGTTTCCTCAAAGGAGCGGCCCTCGCGTGCGCGGCGTTTGTCCTGATCGGCCTGCCGAGTTTCCGTTCCGCCTTCGTCAATGATTTGGGCGGACGCGACGCGCAGATCGCCTCTTCCGCGGCGAATCCGGCGGACGAGGCGCGGGCGCGGTGGATTTTCGTCACGAACTGGTCCCTGCCGCCGGAAGACACTCTGGAACTCGTCGTGCCGCGCGTGCAGGGCGATACGAGCTGTCCGCTCACGCTCGCCATTAACGGCGCGGCGAAAGGGACGCGTCCGTATACGGGGCGGTTGGGGCGTCCGGACGGGGCGCCCGGCGGCAATTACCGCCAGCACGCGCTGTATGCGGGGGCGGCGACCTGCGCGCTCGCCCTTTTGGCGCTCGTCGCCGCGTGCGGGCGGGGTGGGTTGCGCGCCTGCGCCCTGTCGCGTGCGGACATCTTCTTTTTCGCCGCGTGCGCGTTCGTCTTCTGGCTGTTTGCGCTCGGACGCTACTGCGCGCCAGTCTACCGGCTCGTCTACGCTTTGCCGTTCGGCGACTATCTGCGCGCCCCGGTCAAGTGGCTTCATCTGACGGAATTCGCCCTCGCCGTCCTCGCCGGCTATGGACTTGAGGCGTTGCGGCGGCTTTTGGCGCGCACGTCTCTCGCGCCAAGCATGCAAACCGCCGCGCTCGTCCTCCTCATCCTTATAGGGACCTTCGACCTCGTGCGCGTGGACGCCCTCTATTGCGCCCCCCGCCGGGCGGACGCCCAACTGCAGTTCGCCGACATACAAGCCTTGCGCAACCCGTCCGTCCAGGACCAGATGCGCCGGGCGCGGATGCGCGTTTTGGGGTACTATGGCGCCGCGGCGCTTGTGGAAGTTCCCCAGCCGCGCGAAAACGGTCCCGCAGACGTCCCCGCCCCCGTACCGGGCGTACTCGTCTGGGCCATCCTTTCCGTCCTCGCGGACCTGCTTCTGGCGGGGTGGCTCGTGGGGGATTTTCTCCTGCGCAAGAGGAAGACGGAACAAAAATGAACGAAGAAGCCTTTTTTGCACTCGCCGCGCAGGTTTTTGGCGTGCCGCGCGAGACATTGACGCGCGAGACGGCGTTCGAGTCCATCCCGCAGTGGGACAGCATCAACCACCTGCGGCTTGTGATGGAGACGGAAGCGGCGTTCGGCGTGCATTATCCGCTCGCGCGCATTCCCCGCCTCAAGACCCTCGGCGATTTCCTGAACCCCTGAGCGCGGCACTCCCCCCCGTCCAGCGTCCGCCGGAGACTTCCGTGCGGTCCGTCTCCGGCTTTTGTCCGGCGCGTCTCTGGCTTTCCGTCCCCAGGTTGGCGACTTGAATAGCTGCCCCTTAGACCTGGAATATCTCCGTCTGCGACCTGAATTGCAAATCACTATGTCTTTCATATGAATTCACTATGTGTTTTGATGTAAAACACTATGACTTTTAACACAAAACACTATGTCAATTACATTAAAACACTATGTGTTTCACATAAAAACTCATAGAGTATTGTTTCAAGACACATAGTGAATTGTTTTTTTGGTTGCTTGGTTTTCCGAATTATGGTAGACTATGAGGCTACAAAGCGGTCCGGCGGAGTGGCTGAAGGTCTGTGGCAAACGGGGTGAAAGCCGGAGTTGGACGGCAAGAAAGGCGGAAAGAAATGGACAAAAAGTATCTGACGTACGACACGGTGCCGTGCCGGGCGCCGGGGAATCCCGGCGGCTACCGGCTGCAACTGCGGCAGGAACCTGCGCAGGCCGAGAACAGCGCCTACAAGGAGGCTGTTCAGAGTCTTTCGCTCAATCTGAACGAGAGGACGGTCGCGTTTCTGGTCGAGGCGGTCCTGCTGTCGTTCGCCGAAAAGGTGGCGGCGGACGGCGTGCCGCGGCGCATCGGCAATCTGCTCAAGTTCGCGCCGGTTTTGCGCGGCAAGGTGGAGGGCGTGAACAGTCCCTTCGACCCCAAAACCGTGAAAACGTCCGTCGCCGTGACGCCGTTGAAGGGGCTGTCGCGCGCATTGGACACGACACGTCTGGCTTTCGTCAACAGCCGCCCGGAGAAACGCATCACGATCCAGAACTTCCAGTCCCTGCCGCGCCAAACGGGCGGGGACGGCATCGTGGTGCGCGGACGGACGATTTCCGCGTTCGGGCGAAACCTGATTCTGCGCGCCGAGCTGGGGGACTCCGCCGAAGTTTCGTGGCGCGCCGGGGACGGGGACATCCGGACGGTCCCGCTGGAGGTGTGTACGACGGACTACTTCTGCACGGAATTCGCATGGCCCGCGGCACTTCAGGACGTGCCGGCGGGGACGAAACTGACGTTCGTCCTGACCCTGCGCGGCGGGGTGAAAGACGCCGCGCCGCGTCAGAAGCGCGTCGTCTGCACGCTGCAAGACGCCTGACCCGCCCCGATCGACAAGTCCCGTAGGATTCGGGGATGCGATTCAACCGGGAAAGGCATGCAGAAAAGTAGAATATCCCAGCGTAATCTACATTTTCTCTGTTGGCCACCTGCCCAGGCAATAGATTTTTGAAAATACCCTATTGCCGTAAAGCGTTAGATTTGGTATAATAGAACCTAATCTTCGCAGGAAGAGGGTCGCGATACGGGCGAGTATATCCCGTCGCGTCGTGACCGCCGAGCCCCGCTCGCGGTCATGAACGCCGCGAGCGACTTCTTTTTTTGCGGGGAGGACTGTGTCGAGACCCAATCGTGCGCGGGACTGCTTCTGAAGGGGTTCCCGGCGGCTACACCGGGTGGTGACCGCCGATAGCGCGATCGTCGAAGCGCAGGTCGAATGAACTAAGTAAGGAACAAAGGTAAAAATGCAACAGCAAAGAGTTCGCATCCGCCTGCAGGCATACGATCACCGTGTGCTGGATCAGGCCGTCGGTGGCATCATCGACACGGCCCGGGGCACGGGTGCGCAGGTCGTGGGGCCCATCCCGCTGCCGACGCGTATCGAGCGTTTCACGGTGAACCGTTCGCCGAACGTCGACAAGAAGTCCATGGATCAGTTCGAGATGCGCACGCACAAGCGCCTGCTCGACATCGTCAACCCGACCGCCCAGACGATCGATGAGCTCAAGAAGCTCAATCTGCCGGCTGGCGTGGACATCACGATCAAGGTCTGAGGAGGTCTGCGATGGAAGGTTTGATTGGCAAGAAGATTGGCATGACCCAGGTCTACGACGCGGACGGCGTGCGCACGTGCGTGACGGTCGTCGAGGTCGGTCCCTGCCCGGTCGTGCAGCTCAAGACGCCCGAGAACGACGGCTACAGCGCCGCGCAGCTCGGCTATGGCGCGCAAAAGGCGCAGCGTCTGGCGAAGGCCCAGCAGAAGCATTTTGAAAAGGCGGGCGTCGAGACGCTCAAGGTCCTCCGCGAATTCGCGCTGGACGCGGGCGAGGAAGTCAAGGTCGGCGACAAGATCACGGTCGCGAACTTCGAAGGCGTCAAGTACGTGGACATCACGGGCGTGACGAAGGGCAAGGGCTTCGCCGGCGTCCTCAAGCGCTACAATTTCGCGGGCGGCAACATGACGCACGGCGGCCACTCCAAGCGCCGTACGGGCGGTCTGGCGGCGCGCGATCTCCCGGGTTGGATTGAAAAGGGCAAGAAGATGCCGGGCCACATGGGCGACGTGAACCGCAAGGCGATGAACCTCGAGGTCGTCGCGGTGCGTCCCGAGGACAACGCGCTCCTCGTCAAGGGCTCGATTCCCGGCGCGCGCAACGGCATCGTGATCGTGCGCAAGTCCCTCAAGAACAATGTGATCGCGGCGAAAGCGCAGAAGGGGGCCAAGTAATCATGAAGAAGATTGACGTCACGATTGAAGAGTCGCAGTTGACGCTCGACAAGGGCGCGCAGGCGGTCAAGGACGCGATTACGGCCATCCGCAACTGGATGCGCGCGGGCACGGCCTCGACGAAGGGCAAGGGCGAAGTCGCCGGTTCGAACAAGAAGCCGTGGAAGCAGAAGGGCACGGGCAACGCGCGTGCGGGCTTCCGCCAGTCGCCGGTTTGGCGCGGCGGCGGCGTGGCGCACGGCCCCAAGCCGCGCGTCTACGACCAGAAGGTCAACAAGAAGGTCATGAAACTCGCGTTCGCGCGTGCGTTCTCCGACAAGTTCAAGGCGGGCGACGTGATCGTCGTGGACGCGTTCTCGTTCGAGGCGCCCAAGACGAAGCTCATGGCGGGCTTCCTCAAGGAACTCGGCGTCGACCGCACGGCGATCATCGTCCAGAAGGAAGTCGACGAGACGACGCTTCTGGCCACGAGCAACCTGCCCCGCATCGACTATTCGACGGCCGCGGCGCTTGACGTGTATTCCCTCATGGTCGCGCGCAAGGTTGTTTGCGACAAGGCCGCATTCGACGCGCTCGTCGAGCGTATCGCCAAGTAAGGAGCAGTCATGACGAACGATGAAGTCATCAAGAAGGTTCTGATCACGGAGAAGGGCTCGCGCCTTTCGGTCGAGAACCGCTATGTGCTGGAAGTCGCGGCGGATGCGCGCAAGCCCCAGATCGCCACGGCGGTCGAGGCCAAGTTCGGCGTGCACGTCCTCGCGGTCCGCACGGTCAACACCAAGGGCGGGATCCGCTACATCCGCGGCACGCGCCGCGCGGTGACGGAACCGACTGTCAAGAAAGCGTATGTCACCGTCAAGGCCGGCGAGCGCATCGAACAGGTCTAAGGAGTATCTCAATGGGACTTAAAACATTCAAAGCCCGTTCGTGCGGCATGCGTTTCCGCGTGGCCAGCACGCGCGAGGAAATCACCGCGAAGAAGCCGGTGAAGAGCCTGACGAAAGCCGTCCGCAAGACGGCCGGGCGCAACAACCAGGGCCGCATCACGACGCGCCACCACGGCGGCGGCGTGAAGCAGCGTCTGAGGATCGTCGATTTCAAGCGCGTCAAGGTCGACGTGCCGGCGACGGTCAAGGAGATCGAGTACGATCCGACCCGCAGCGCGAACCTCGCGCTCATCGAGTACGCGGACGGCGTGAAGAGCTACATTCTCGCGCCGGAAGGTCTCAAGGTCGGCATGACGGTCATGAACGGCGCGAAGGCCGAGGCGACGGTCGGCAACTGCCTGCCGCTCTCCCAGATCCCGCTCGGGCTGATGGTCCACGCCATCGAGCTCGTCCCGGGCCAGGGCGCGAAGGTCGGGCGTTCGGCCGGCAACGCGTGCCAGATCATGGCGCGCGACGGCGGCACGGTCACGCTCAAGATGCCTTCGGGCGAAGTGCGCATCTTCAACGGCCGCTGCCTGGCGTGCGTCGGCTCGGTCGGCAACAAGGATTGGGGTTCGATCCACCTCGGCAAGGCCGGCCGCAAGCGCTACCTCGGCATCCGTCCGACGGTCCGCGGCGTGGCGATGAACCCTGTCGACCACCCGATGGGCGGCGGCGAAGGCCGTACGTCCGGCGGTAGCGATCCGCGCTCCCCGTGGGGCCAGCTGGCGAAGGGCGGCAAGACCCGTTCGCGCCGCAAAGCATCCAACAAAGTCATTGTCAAGAGGAGGAAATAATCCATGGCACGTTCTCTCAAGAAGGGACCTTATGTCGAGGAGAGCCTCCTCCGCAAGGTCGAGAAGGCGCAGGCCGGCAACAAGAAGCAGCCGATCAAGACGTGGAGCCGTCGCTCGATGGTTCTGCCCGAGTTCGTCGGTTTGACGTTCGCCATTCACAACGGACGGCAGCACATGCCGATCTTCATCACGGAAAACATGGTCGGCCACCGGCTGGGCGAGTTCGCTCCGACGCGCACGTTCAAGGCGCACGGCAACTCCGCCGCCAAGGTCGAGAAGAAGTAAGGGAGCCGAGAACAAATGGAAGTCATCGCTCTAACCCGCAACGCGCGCATGTCGGCCGCCAAAGGCCGTCCGATCGCGCGCGCCTGTCAGGGACTTAAGGCGGCCGATGCATTGAAGGTCGTCGAGTTCTCGCCGAAGAAGGCCGCGGAAATCATCCGCAAGACGCTTTTGTCGGCCATCGCCAACGCGAAGAACAACAACGGTATCGCCGATGCGGCGAACCTCACGGTCAAGCTGTGCGTTTTCGACGAGTCCATTCGCATGCGCCGCTACTGGCCCACGGCCCGCGGTTCGGCGCACCCGATCGCCCGCCGTCTGTGCCACTGCAAGATCGTGCTGACCGATGCCAAGAAGGAGTCGAAATAATGGGACAGAAAGTCAATCCCGTCGGTTTTCGCGTCGGCGTCAACCACGCCTGGGGCAGCCGCTGGTACGCGAACAAGAAGAACTTCGGCGCGTTTCTCGTCGAGGACCAGAAGATTCGCGAATTCCTCAAGAAGAAACTCGTCGAGGCGGGTCTTTCCAAGATCTTCATCGAGCGCTTCGCCAATCGTGTGCGCGTGACGCTTCTGTCGGCGCGTCCGGGCGTCATTCTCGGCCGCAAGGGCGGGGACGTGGACGCCATCCGCGCCGAACTCGAGAAGATGACCGGCAAGGAAGTCTACATCGAGATCAAGGAAGTCCAGGGCGCGGATGCGGATGCGCAGCTCGTCGCCGAGTCGATCGCCCAGCAGCTCGAACGCCGCATCGCGCTCAAGCGCGCGATGAAGCGTGCGATGAAGGTCGCGATGGATATGGGCGTCGACGGCATCAAGGTCCGTGCGGGCGGCCGCATCAACGGCGCGGAAATCGCGCGCGTCGAGTGGTCGCGCGAGGGCAAGGTGCCGCTGCACACGCTGCGCGCGAACATCGACTACGGTTTCGCCGAGGCGAATACGACGGCCGGCAAGATCGGTCTCAAGGTTTGGATTTGCAAGAAGGAAGGTTTCCAGGCTCGTCCGCAGCGCGGCGAACGTCGTGGCGACCGTGAAGGAGGTAAGCGCCATGCCGCTCATGCCTAAGAGAGTCAAGTACCGCAAGGTTTCAAAGGGCAACCGTTCGGGCTACGCCACGAGCGGCACGGAGCTCGCGTACGGCGAGTTCGGCCTCAAGGCGCTTACGCGCGGTTTGCTGACGGCGACCCAGATCGAGGCCTGCCGCGTGGCGATCAACCGCGAGATGAAGCGCAAGGGCAAGTTGTGGATCCGCGTGTTCCCCGACAAGCCCGTCACGCGCAAGCCTATCGAAGTGCGTATGGGCGGAGGAAAGGGCAACCCCGAATTCTGGGCGGCCGTCATCCTCCCCGGCAAGGTGCTCTTCGAAGTCGGCGGCGTCAACGAGGAAACCGCGAAGGAGTGTCTCCGTCTCGCGGCGACCAAGATCGGCATTCACACTAAGTTTATCACCCGCGCAGGAGTTAAGATCTGATGAGCACGGAAAATACAAATCGCGGCACCCGCAAGATTCGCAAGGGCGTTGTCGCGTCCAAGATGGGTGCGAAGAGCGTGGTCGTCACGGTCGGCTACCGCGAACGCCACCCCGTTTACGGCAAGGTCATCGAGCGCGTGAAGAAGTATCACGTGCACGACGAGGCCGATACCGCCAAGGTCGGTGACACCGTCACCATTATGGAAACGCGTCCGCTCTCGGCCACCAAGCGCTGGCGCATCGTCAAGTAAGGGGAATTTCGATGTTACAGGAACTCTCTAATCTCGTCGTTGCGGACAACACAGGCGCCAAGCGCGCGATGTGCTTCCGCATTCTCAAGCAGCGCAAGGAGTACGCGCATCTCGGCGACATCATTCGCGTTGCGATCAAAGAGGCCACGCCCACGAGCTCGATCAAGAAGGGCTCCGTCGCGACGGCCGTGATCATCCGCACGGGCAACCCGATCCGCCGCGAGGACGGTTCGACGGTGCATTTCGACCAGAATGCGTGCGTTCTCGTCGACTCGAAGATGAACCCCATCGGGACCCGCGTGTTCGGGCCTGTGGCGCGCGAACTTCGCGACAAGAACTACATGAAGATTCTGTCCATGGCCCCGGAAGTGGTCTAAGGCGAAGGAGCATACAAATGGCACTTTCTAGAATCAAGAAGAACGATACGGTCATCGTGATTTCCGGCACTTCCGCCGGGAAGACGGGTACCGTGCTCCGCGTCGACCCGAAGAAGGCGGTCGCGGTTGTCGGCGGCGTCAACGTGCACAAGAAGGCCGTGCGCCGCACGGAAAAGCAGGCGGGCGGCATCATCGAGAAGGAACTCCCGATCCGTCTCTGCAAGCTTATGCCGTACGATGCGGAAAAGAAGACCGGCACGCGCGTGAAGGCCGGCGAAAAGGACGGCAAGAAGGCCCGTGTCGCGGTCAAGAGCGGCAAGGCTCTCTAAGCAAGGAATTGACAAATGGCAAGACTTAAAGACGAATATGCGAGCCGGATGGTTCCCGAACTTGAAAAGAAGTTCGGCACGACCAACAAGATGCTCGTTCCGCGCCTCCAGAAGATCGTGATCAACATGGGCTTCGGCATTGTCTCGAAGGACGAGCAGAAACAGCTCGTGGACGATCTGGCGGCGATCACGGGGCAGAAGCCCCAGCTTTGCCGCGCGAAGAAGTCGATCTCGAACTTCAAGCTGCGCGAAGGGATGGTCATCGGCGCGAAGGTCACTTTGCGCGGCGACCGCATGTGGGAATTCGCCGACCGCATGATTTCGGCTGCGCTTCCGCGCATCCGCGACTTCCGCGGCGTTTCCAACCGCGGCTTCGACGGCCGGGGCAACTACACGCTCGGCATCAAAGAGCACACGATCTTCCCCGAACTCGTTGTGGAAGGTTCCGCGCATAGCGGCATGGACATCACGTTCGTGACCAGCTCAACCGACAACAAGGCGGCCAAGGAGCTTCTCATCTCCATGGGCATGCCGTTCGCAGGGAGGAATTAATCATGGCTAAGCAATGCTTGATCGAAAAGCAGAAAAAGACGCCTAAGTTCAAAGTGCGCGCGTACAACCGTTGCCAGCGCTGCGGACGCCGTCATGCGTTCATCCGCAAGTTCGGCGTGTGCCGTCTGTGCTTCCGCGAGCTCGCGCTCGCCGGGCAGATCCCCGGCGTCACGAAGGCTTCTTGGTAATTTTGAGGAAAGGAATCCTATTATGACACTTGATCCCATTTCCGAAATGCTTACGACGATCCGCAACGGACAGAAGGCCCGCCTTCATTCCGTGAAGTCGCCGGCCAGCAATCTCAAGAGCGAAATCGCGCGTGTCCTCAAGGAAGAGGGCTATATCGCCGACGCGGTCACGACGACGGAATTCCCGAAGTCGCTCGTGATCACGCTGAAGTACAACGACCGTGCGGTTCCCGCGATCACCGAGCTCAAGCGCGTCTCGAAGCCGGGTCTGCGCAAGTTCGTTTCGGTCGGCGAAATCCCGTCCGTCCTCGACGGCATGGGTCTCGCGATCCTCTCCACTTCGAAGGGCGTCATGACTGGCGCCGCGGCCAAGAAGGCCAAACTCGGCGGCGAGCTTCTCTGCACCGTCGCCTAATAAAGGAGCCAGAAGACAATGTCTCGAATCGGTAAAGAACCCGTCAAGCTCGTGGAAGGCGTGACCGCCTCCGTCGCGGGCCAGGTTGTGACGGTCAAGGGCAAGCTCGGCGAGCTTTCCTACACGATGCATGATGGCATCACGGCGAAAGTCGAAAACGGCGAAGTTCTCGTGGCGTGCGCGGATGACGCGAAGCTCGGCAACTTCCACGGCCTCGCCCGCGCGCTGATCCACAATATGGTCATCGGCGTGTCCGCCGGCTATACGAAGAAACTCTCGATTGAAGGCACGGGTTTCAAGGCTGTTCTCAAGGGCAGCGAGCTCGCGCTCTCGCTCGGTTTCGCGTCGCCCAAGATTTTCGCCGTCCCGGCGGGAATCAAGGTCACGGTCGAGAACGACGGCCTGCAGGTCACCGTTTTCGGTTGCGACAAGGACAAGGTCGGCGAAGTCGCCGCCCGCATCCGTTCGTTCTACCCGGCCGAACCTTACAAGGGCAAGGGTATCAAGTACGTTGGCGAGCATATCCGCCGCAAACAGGGCAAGAAGGTCGCCTAACGCGCGGCACTAAGGAGAAACCGAAATGAGTTTCAATCGTAAAGTTCAGCGTCAGAAGCGGCATTTGCGCCTGCGCCAGCACGTGGCTGGCACCGCGGCGCGTCCGCGCATGTCGATTTGCGTGACGAACAAGAACATGTACGTCCAGTTCATCGACGATGACGCGGGCAAGACGCTCGCGTCCGCGAGCACGCTCAAGGAGAAGAAGGCCAACATCGAGGTCGCCAAGGCGCTCGGGCAGTCGGCCGCGGCCGCGGCGAAGGCCGCGGGCATCGCTACGGTCGTCGTCGACCGCGGCGGTTTCAAGTACACGGGTCGCATCGCGGCCATCGTCGAGTCGGCCGTCGAGGCGGGTCTGGCGATCAGCGCGAAGAAAGAGGAGGCTAAGTAATCATGGCTATCAATCGTGACAAGCGCAACGACCGTGACGCGCAGGACGAACTCGATGAACACACCGTGTTCATCAACCGCTGCGCGAAGACGGTCAAGGGCGGACGCCGCATGAGCTTCTCGGCTGTCATCGTCGTCGGTGACAAGGAAGGCAAGGTCGGCGTGGGTCTCGGAAAGGCCAACGAAGTTTCCGAAGCCATCCGCAAGGGCGGCGAGGCGGCGCGCAAGGACATGCGCAAGATTACGCTCCGCGGCAAGACGATTCCGCACGACGTGGAAGGCGTGTGCGACGGCGGTCGCGTGATCCTCAAGCCGGCGCCGGACGGCACGGGCCTGATCGTGGGCGGCGGCATGCGCCCGGTCCTCGAGGCGGTCGGCATCCGCGACGCGGTCGGCAAGAGCCTCGGCTCCAAGAACCGTCTCAACGTAGTCAAGGCGACGTTGAACGCGCTCAAGAAGCTCCGCTCGGAAGACGAGATCAAGGCTGTTCGCGCCTAATACAGAAAGGAATTCGATAATGGACTTGCATTCTCTTACGAATACTGAAGGCGCCCGCAAGCGCCGCAAACGCGTCGGGCGCGGTTGCGGTTCGGGCATGGGCAAGACCTCCTGCCGCGGACAGAAGGGCCAGAACTCGCGCAAGGGCCACAAGGGCAAACTCGGCTTCGAAGGCGGCCAGATGCCGCTCGTGCGCCGTCTCCCCAAGCGTGGCTTCAACAACGCGGCGTTCAACGCCAAGGCGTTGGCGGTCAACCTCGCGGACCTCGAGAAGAACTTCGAGGCGGGAGCCGAGATCACGGTCGCTTCCCTGGCGCAGAAGGGCTTCATGGACAACAAGCAGCCCAAGATCAAGATCCTCGCGGAAGGCGAACTCACGAAGAAGTTCACGGTGAAGGTTCCTTGCTCGGCGGCGGCCAAGGCGAAGATCGAGAAAGTCGGCGGCACGGTCGCCTAAAACTCGATTCCAGACGCTACAGGAGAGGTGGTGCGGTTTCGCGCCACCTCTCTTTGTGTTTCCGGAAACGTCCGCCGCCCGTCAGAGCGGATAACGCATGCCACGCGTGCGCCGAAGCGCGGGAAGTCCGCACGGACGGAAGGCGCATGCGGGGCGATGATTGAGCTTGTTTCCGCCGGGAAAGGTTTCGCGTCCGGCGCGCATTCGGGGATTCGTATTGCGCGAAGGGCGTCCGCCTTCCCAATTAAGAGTAGCATTTTTGCACTTAAACGGCTCATTTCGGGACGTTTGCAAAAATAAAATCGCGGAAAGTGAAGTTTTGCCTTGCAGAGGAAGATGAAATATGGTAAGATACAACTAGACCCGATGGATAAATGTACGTAAACGATGTTGAGATTGACACAAAAAACGCTGATAGGCGGGTGCGCGGCACTCGCTTTCTCGGTTCTATCCGCAGCGGAGCCCGAAAGCACCGCGACTTCCGCCGCGGTTTGCGACGACTTCGAGTCCGCGACAGCGGGCGCGATGCCGGCTGGTTGGACGGGGGACGGCGTGGTTACAAATGCGGCCTATACTCATGTTTCCGAAGCCGGGTTGCCGCTTGGGGACGATGTGTCGGGGCATGCCCAGTTCCTCAATGTGACGGGGACGGTTGTGCGCACGTATGGCGAAGCGGTGTCGGGCGCTGTCGTTGTCGTCGACATGATGGTCAAGGTAACCGCCGCGGAAGAAGATCCATCGTCCGCGCCGGCGAATGCGGGGGCTACCCAGATCGCCGTGGCGGTCGGACGCGCGGAATCCGTGGATGGACAGGCGCAGGCTCCTTTCTTTGTCTGGTGCCAAGCGGACGGGGAATGCGCATGGCGGAAACTGGGGTTTGCCGCCCCGGTGGGTGCCTGGGTGCGGACGACGCTGGTACTGGACTACGCGAGCCGGAAGTGCCGCGTTGGCATCGACGGCGATGTCTGCGGCGTCTACGACTTCCCGGGCACGCCGGCAACCGCGCAGACGGTCGCCTCCGTCACCGTGGCGGGCGCGACTTCGGTGGACGATGTCGTGGTCACGCCGAACAAGGCACTGGCGGAAATCAAGCCGTATGGCGAAAACGCCGCGTTTGCGGTCGGGGAAGCGGAATCCGCGGTCAAGGTTCCGCTGAACTGGTGCCTGCGCAACAGCGTCGGACGCGACACGTTGGCGCAGACGGTCGGTGATGGATCGGGTCTGAACTATGCGCAGAAATATGAGGCGGGACTGGGCGTGGAGTCGGGGTACGCGGTCGACGACGGCACGAAGTTCGCGGTTTCCCGGATGACGCTTGCGGAGGAGAGCGCCTCCTTCACGGTCCCCGGAAAGGCAGCCTCCTATACCATAGTCGTAACGGACGAGAACGGCAAAAATGTCAGTTTGACGCCGGAAACCGTTTCGGCAACCGCGGATGGCAAGACTTTGACAACCGCGAAAGTCGATCTTTCGCAGGCTAAACTCGGCGAAGTCGCGGGCAAAGTCCTGACTTTCCAGGTCGTGGCGAAGGCGGAGGACTCAGGAAGGGGTCGTGGCAAATGAAGAAACTGTCTCTTTTGGCCGCGGCTTTGGCGGGGGCGCTGGGTGCGGGCGCGATCCCGTCCTTCGTGCAGTTCTCCTCTGCCGGTCCGGACACGTATGCGGACGGTACGACGGTGCTGGATGGCGAAATCTATGCGCTGGTGGCGTCCAAAACGGGATTCCAGGGCTGGAGGCGGACGGTTCGCTTGTCGATTCCGTTAACGATACCCTTATAGGCCTGGCTCCGCTTGCGAAGGGCGGACGCTGCCCGCCGGTCGTTTTCACGCTCCCCGATGGCGTGGAGGGCAATCTTGCCGTTTACCTCCTCGATACACGCGTCCGGGCGATGGCGGACAGCCAGCCCATGGTCGCCGGACGGCAGGCGGACGGCTCCCCCGCGGCGGTCAACAGCTATGTGGCGGTGAAGGCGGCCGCGGCGGATTCCGCGGCGCATGTCGCGGCGGTTTCCGGGGCGGGTGCGGTCGCCTCGGCGGTTCCGGCGGAAGCACCGCAGCCGGTCGTGAAGGGCATCCGGGTCGTGGGCGCGCAGGTGATTCTTACGGTCGGGGGTACGGTGCCGTATATTCAGTATACCGTCACGGGCGGGGCGAGCCTGTCGAACATGGAAAAGCACAACCTCGCCGCGGGCCTCAACGGTGCGGAAGGGGACATCACCCTCGTGGTCGAGGATGCGGCGGATAACCGCTTCTTCAGGGTCACGCGTGCGAACAAGTAGGGGGAAACCGACGATGAACGCAAAAAACATTCTGCTTTCCGCCTCCGCGGCGTTGGCCATCGGCCTCCAGGCGGGTGTGACGGCGACCCACACACTCTGCCGGATCGAGGTCGAAAGCGCGGCGAAAAGCGTCATTGTGTCCGTTCCGCTCGTGCAAGTCGGGGACGGGGCGGCCATCAAAGTGACGGACTATATCCTCACCACGAACCTCAAACCGGGCGACTCCATCCTCAAGTGGAACGGCGAATCGTGGGACGGCTGGGCGCTAGACGCGGACGGAAACTGGGCGACGGCGATCTCGGTTTCGGGGTGCTCGGTCCGCGAGACGGCGCCCGCGGCGGATTCCGCCTTGGCGCGCGGCGCGGCGGTCTGGCTCAACCGTTCGGACGAGACACGCGCGGCATCCGAGAGTTTCTACCTCTACGGGCAGATTGCTGACGGCAAGACGACGCTTACGGCGCAAGCCGGCGCGTTCACCCTCCTCGGGAACCCGGGCCGGACGGCGCTGGATCTGGCGAAAGTCGGCTGGACGGACTGTGCGGAAGGCGATACGATCACCTGGAACGACGCGGACGGCAAGCGGCGGTTCATAGTCTATAATGATGGCGGCTGGCGTACGGTGTCCAACAGCGTCGAGAATGGCTTTTCCGGCACGACTTTTGCCGCGCTGGAAGAAAACAAGGCCGTCCTGCCGGTCGGATCCGGCTTCTGGTATGAGAGCAAGGGCACCTCGTCCCCCGCGGCAACCGTCAACAATTGAAGAAAAGGATTGAAAAATGAGCACAAAACTGATGGCGGCGCTGGGAGCGGCGGTTTGGGTCTCGGCGAGTTCGGCGCAGATCCTGTATTGGCAGGTCAATCCGGAGGTGACTATTGAAGGCGGTACGGCGGCGTCCGGCACGGACTGGAATTATGCGACGCTTTTTGCGGTCCATGGGGGTCGGAAAACGCAATTGGAGAGCTATTTGTTCAATTCGGACGGTTCCACTACGCCCGTGCGATATGCCGGGAAAGACTATCTGGACGCCGCCGCGGCCTACGCCGAGCTGACGGGAGATTACGCGGGTTCCGTCTTCTTTATCGAACTTATCAACAAAGTCGACGGAAGCGCCGCGACCGCCGTTGCCCGGTCCGCAAGCGTTTCGTACGAGCAACTCGGGAGCGCGTTGGCGTCCACGGCGGAATTCAATGCGCACTGGTCGTCCATCAATCCGTTGGGCAGGGATCTCACCTTCACGGTTCTTCCCGAACCGACGAGCGCTCTGATGCTCCTCACAGGCGCCGCGCTACTCGGTTTACGGCGGCAACGCCCACAAGTTTAACGCAACAACGTTTCCTTTCGCGTTTGTTGTTCGTTGGGGGAGGCTCGTGCAAGCGGGCCTCCCTTTTTAGTGGGAAGGAAAGTACCTGCATTCGTTTGCCGGCGCGCGCATTGTCCGCTCGCGGAAAGGATGGCCATTTCCCGCGCAGAGGGGGGGGGCGGCTAACGGGACAACCGGGACGGACGGGACGCCCGCGACGCGTCTCGCCAATCCTGCCCATCCTGTCTAAAACCGCGCGCGTCTACACGACGGTGGGGCCAACCCACCCCATGGTAGGGGCCGCAGTCCTCTGCGGCCCGCGCGTCTACACGACGGTGGCGCCGAGGCCCGAGCCGAAGACCGAG
>ERZ808252.205-NODE-205-length-61985-cov-8.886533_pt1 | contig 61985 bp, 55 predicted proteins | sample MGYA00521242_ERZ808252 | MGnify/ENA primary metagenome ERZ808252 (study PRJEB31516, sample SAMN03275581) | gut metagenome | biome: mammalia-associated habitat; material: feces | host: Papio cynocephalus | place: Kenya | collected 2012-08-07 ... | reverse complement strand
TCTTCATATGATTATTTTAATAGCAGTTAAGTTAATGGTCAATAAAATAATTATATCGTCACGAACTACTACAAGAAACATATCTCTTTGTGGAACAAAAGCTGATTATATTTTGAAATCATGATTCTTTGCAAAAATCTCATCTCGCAATTCAGATGGCTCATTGTCTTCAATTTCAATAGACATCTCTTTTGCATAATCTTTAAGTATCCTCGAAAGGCCATCATTGAATTCTTGGAAAAAGTGTACAGAGTATTTCTTGTAATCGAACAGTATGAATGCTTTTTCCAGTTTGCTTAGTGGACAAAATCTAAATGATTTTTATAAAGCAACCCCATCCTTGATATTCATCATATGGGGGATACAATGGTGTCTGATAAAATACTCCAAGTTCCATTCTCCACCATCCAATGAAGCGCCAACCAATAGATGCTTCAGGTCTAATCATGAGCCCATTATGGACCAGATTATAAGTACCGGCGTTTGAACCAAGCATAAGCCATTGTTGATACCAACCTGTGTTGATGCCCAAAGATACACTGAATCGAGAAAGTTCATAGAGTTTTACTTTCATAGAAAGCCCCGCCTCTCCGAATTCCTCAGCAACTGCGAGCTTTCCAGTATCTGAACCAAGAGGCCTGAAGAAGTGCCCATACCTAAGATATGCCGATATTGTTATAGTATCAATTTGGATTCCAATATCCCATGCAGCTCCTATTGTAGGATAGCCATACAGCATAGTTGTATCGACATAAACATGTGACGCAAAATCAATCTGTGCATCTTTTCTAAAATATTCGTCACTTTCTTTTTCTGATCCTTCAAAAGAGAAAGACTCATCGTCCGAATCATTGCCCTGGACTCCATTTTCATTCTCAGAAGTCATTTGCAAATTTTCATTTCTCGGAATAAATTCAATTGAATCGTCATCGATTTCTGTTGTTTTGTCGCTTTTGTAATCCTCAGATTCACCAATTTGGGCATCATTTGCCAACGATAAAGAGTCTTCAACTGGGTTCGAGGCAAAAATTGGATGCAACAAGACAACTAAGATTAAAACGTAAAGAAGTACTCTTTTCATGTTTTGCCTCACTTTCCTTGATAATAATATGTGAGCGTTTTGTCATCATCTGAAAGCTTTATGTATTCTGGGCCATCGGTTGCTGTCGCATAATAATAGAACCTTAAAAATTCAGAAGTGCCATCTTCATAGTAAAGGAAAATATTTCCATTGCTCTTTGTTATTGTATAAGTATCATATTCAACGGAATATGAACCCTTCACAGTTATTGGAGTATCAGAATCACCTGTGCTTTTTTCTCTTTTAAAAGTTCCAGCATTACTATCAAAAGTGTAGAGAATCCCATAACCATCGCTCTCTTCTCCTGGGAAATATGCATACTTACCTGAAATCACATTTGGAAGCTTTCCATCAAATTTGGGAATAAGGCTCATTACAGCCTTGACATCATCACATGACGAAAGCAAAAAACATGAAAGGATTGCCATCAATATTATTCTAAAACCAAATTTCTTCATTTCACAGCAACCTCATAATTTTCTGAAACAGAATTCCTGTATTCAATAGAGAAAACATATGCTCCTTTGAATGCCTTTCCAGAGACAGAGATCTTATCTAATTTGACATGACCTGGATACATACCCGAAACTTGGAAACCATCTGTATTCGAACTCGCAGAACCTGTTCCGGACGCATTTACATGCATTTCATAGTTTCCAGTTGTATAGAAATTCTGGCTTTCTCCAAAATTCTTGTAAGTAAAATAAATCTGACCTCCAACACCTTCCATGGCTGCAGAATAAGTAATCTTGCTATCAGAATGATAGTGATCTTTGTCCTCTGCCGTATCCAAGGCCTTCATTTGAGTACCCAAGTCAGATGCATTTCCATACCCTACAAGCCTAGCAATCTTGGAATTCTTCCAATAGCTTCTATAGTCCTTAGGAACATAGCCTTGCTTTTCCCATGGCTTTAATGAAAGCGATTCAAACATATCAACAAAGACTTCTGGCGTTATAGCTGCATATGAGTTCTTTGCATGTTTAACTTCACCACCTAGTGTACGTCCAAGCTCATCAGATGTATCAATATAATAATCATAAATCACAAGAGGTTCTGTGCTAGCATCATCAAAGAAACCATTATTAACTGTAAATGTCACTGATGTACCATCTGAGCCCACTCGAGTCAATGTTTGTTCTTTAGTCGATTGTGTTGTCCATTTAACATGAACAGGATATACACCCTTACTGTTAGCCACATCACTTTGAAGAGGCTTATCAAAAGAGGTTGCAGAAATAGAATCAATAGGATCTGAGAGCATACTAATTATATTTGAATTTGAAGTGCTACTTTGTTTTCCATCGCTATTTTTTACAGTGATTGAAACAGACTTTATCTCTGTAAGCTCAGTTTCTTTTGTTGGCATAGCACCAACTTTAAAGAATTTATTAATGTAGCTTCCGATATCAGATTCAGCGACCGTTTCATTTTCCGTAGTTTTATTTTTGAATTCTTTTACAATTTCATACTCATATGAAACGCTCCTATCCTTATCATCAGCTCCTACAGGCAAATCAAATGAAAGCTTATATCCCATATTCTCTTTATCAGCAACAAGAGCTAGGTTTTCCACAGGAGAAAGAAGATATCCTGTTGCAACTCCAGCTTTGGACATTCCAATGTCATTTATTGCAATAACTGAATATGTGTATTCTATGTTTTGCCTTACATCGCCATCTACGATTATATAGAATCCAAACTCATCCTTTTGAGGAAGAACATCGCTTGAGCCTTCTTCAAGGTTGTTGAAGATGTTTCTCTCTGTGCTACCAGGATTTGAGCGCTTGATGATGTATTTATAATTTCCATCATCATTGTTAGCTCTGAATTTCACTGTTATAGAATCTGTTGAGTTTCCTTTGCTAGCTATAACCTCTGGAGTAACAGGTGCACCTTGAACCAATGTATAACCATATCTTGATCCACTTATTTGAGCTTCTTCACCCGTTGGCCCTACTCCTTTTATTGCAAAGTAAAGCTCAGCTCCTTTTTCACTTTCATTTACATCATAGGAATAAAAATTCTCAACAGATTTATCACTTGCATTTATTGTATTAACGTATTCACCCTCAAGCCCAGATATGGATTCTATAGTTGACTTATAGATCTTGTAGCTTTCCACATTTGGCATCTGTTCCCACTTCACAGTTATAGATGTAGGGCTTTCACCTTTAGAAGCATCAAGATTAATTGGTGATGAGAGTATTGTACCAGTGGAAACTGAAGATGTTTTCCCTGTCTTTCCTTCATATGTATGAGCTGTAATACGATAACTGTAGTACATATTTCTCACAAGATCCTGTTTGTCGATATATGAAGTTCCATTCTCTATTGTCTCTGGAAGCATATTCCAGATTGCATTATCAGGAACATTGCTTTCTTTATGTGATGTTTTTTCTACAGTATAATAATCAGCACCTTCTACAGCACTCCATCTGACAACAATCGAATCTGTATAATATGACTTTGTTGCATTAACGCTTCTTGGAGCTGCGGTCGAGAATCTAGTGCTAGAACTGCTTGATGAACCATTTCCACCAGGCTCTGTTACTTCGCCATTCGTCATCAATATAGATGCATTGCAAGAGATTATTAGGAGAAAGATTAAAGATATGAATATGATTTTTCTCATTTTAAACCTCTTCCAAAAGCTTTATTTTCAATTTATTGTCGCTTGGAGAAATATCTTTATCACCATACATAATCTTGACAGTTCCACCACCAGAGTTATTAACATAATATTCATCGAAAGAAACCTTGATATCATCATATTTACCAGGTAATTGAATCAATATTTCTTGTGCTGTGATGCGTTCTAATGGATCTTTACCTGTATATCCCCATACCTGATTTTCTTTTACCATACAAATGATCTCGCCACTCAAATAGTTTCCATCGATATTGTAATTAGTCAGTTCTATGTTGCCATTATTTGTTGGATTATATTTGCCAGCATCTTTTGGATCCCAACCATAGCAAGTACGTGCTTGCAAATAGTCATCTGATATTGTCTTTTGAGAAGATGGCCACCACTCATCTTCAAAAGCATTATTAACACTCCTCAAAATACTGTTGAGATTATATGCAACTATTGACCTTATATCATCATCTGTCAAGCTTGAATACATTACGGTTGTACCAACTGGCGATGTTGTATTTTTACTTTGGATTTCTGCATTTTCATTTTTTGCGGAAACAGTAAAAGACAACGCGACTTTGTATTTTACTTCTGGTCTTTTCAGATATAAATTAATTGTTCCATTTTTTTCAAATTCTAAAGAATGATCTGATAGTTGAGAGAGTTCTTCTGGAGCTTGCTCTATTTCATTTGCCGTAATTGTGCCAACATCTACGCCATCAAGTTTTAACAAATAATGCGTTGCACCTTCAACTTCCTTCCATGAAAACTTGAAAAAACCATTCCCGATATCAACAGCAGTTAAATTCTTTGGAGGTGCAAGAATATAGCCACAGTTGTCATTATTTTTGAAGTATTCCTGAATCACGCCATTCTCACCATTTATTGACGAAGAAACTGAATAATCAAAAAAAGTCTCGGAATTACTTGTATAATCATCATAACTTGTAATAGCATCAGAAACCCTATTCAAATATTCCCATTCATCGTTTGAGCCATGCTGACGCCTATAAATTGTATATTCTGTAACATTATCGACTTTATCCCAACTAATCGTAATCAAATCCCTATAAGATGCTTTAGTCGCTGTTATATTCTTTGGAGGCATTATCCAGTTGCCTTGGACTCTTGTAGCTTCTCCTTCTGGTTTTTTAGAACCAACGACAGGGACAACAGTTACATAGTAAGGACGTGATAGAGGATATTCATAAGAGCCCTCTTGATAAGTTGCCATTACATCATCCGATGAGAATGTGAATGTTGTATCGTTACACTCTTGATAGATAATACTGCTTCCACTACTTTCATCAGAGTACACCTCAACAATATACTTCTTCGCATTCTCGACAGGTTCCCAGCTTACTTTGATTGTATTTGCCAGTGCATTCTTTCCACCTGTGACAGTTGGAACTATAGAACCAAAAATAGACCCTTGAACAATCTCAGAGCTCTTAGCCTCTCCACTATACGAATCCACTACAGCAACTGTTATATCATAAACAAGACCAGGAGTTAGATTGTTTTTGTCCTGAGCCAAAGCAATTGAAGTGCCTTCATTTACAACTACTTTCTTGTATTGAGAATCATCTTGCCCCTGCTCTTTGTAATAAACAATGTAACCTTTTGCATATTCCACAGGGTCCCATGAGATTGAGATTGTCTTATCAAAGCTATTTTTGGTTGCTGTTATATTCTTAGCCTCTGAAAGCGTATTTCCAACAACTGGGCTCAATGATGGCTGCTGGCCGTTGTAATTTGAACTCTCATCATTGTACACCGGTTGAATAACATAGCTGTAACTTATTCCCTTTTTTGCACTAGTATCATCATAAGACGAATCTGATCCAGACACAGTTGCAAGTTCTTCGAATGTCGTCATTCCGTCTTCTCTTCTTGATATTTTCAAGCTCGCTTTACTCTTATCAAGATTGTTAGCAGAAAAACCCTCATCATTCCAACTCCAACTAATTGCCACTTTATCGGCATGGGCATTTTCACCTGATGTTACTTTAACATCATTAATGAAATCGAATTGAGTCACAGTAGGGATTGTTTCAATTATAGCATCCTTTCCGCTTTCATCTGTTGCTAGTGTCGTTTCATCAAATGCTTTTTCATCCACAACAATTTGCATAATATAGATGTATTGATGCTTCTTTTTGTTCTCTTCTGCTGACAAAGCTACATTATCTATATAGTTTGTATCAGAACCGGTATAGACAACAGTTCCTGTAGATGACGAGTTGTATTCATTTCTTGTTATTGTGTATGAAATATTTCCTGAAACAGGATGATATGGCTCCCATTTGAGAGAGATTGTGTATTTTGCATCGCCCTCTTGCTTTGAGTCAAAGCCACTATCCCCTTTTGCTGTAAAAGTTTTTGGCTTGCTATATATTGCCCACCCTGTGTCAGTTTTCCTGTTATCGATGCTTTCTTCATACATAACTTCTTTTTCATCGATTGTCATGCAATAATAAGACACAACCATATATGTGTAATCAGTATTTGGAGAAATGCTTGTATCTGTATATGTATTTCCATCAAGTAGCAAATCATTTCCGTCTTTATCTTTAACTACTTCATAATTGCTATCAGCTTTTTTCTTGAGGATTTTGAATTTCAATGTTGTAGACTCAGGTAATCCTTTGTTTATCTCTTTCGCTTCCCAGCTTAGTGTTATTTGGTTCAGTTCATTTTTTGATGCAGAAAGTGAAACCAATGCAGGTGGAATATAATCTGGATCGTTTTTTACATCTATCTTCTTTCTAAGGACCTCTTCTCCATCAACAAAAAGCACAGCTGTAATTATTTTCTCCTCTGCTGATTGCAAAGGTATTTCATTTCCATCTTCAAAAGACGCTCCACTGAGCTCAGTCCCTTCGGATGAAAAATCGCCATCATAGTACTTGATGTCATATTTTACGATATTGCCACTTACAACAGATTTGATTTTAGGAATAGATGAGTATATTTTGAGAACATTCTTCGATAGCACTGTGCTTATTGTAAAGTCATTGACTATTGCACCCTCTTTCAAATCTGATGCAACTGAGATAATCTTCTGCCCATTTGAACTATTCATGCCCGCTTTCACTTGAAACACATAGCGCATATCCGATGGATTGGAGAATACATTTTCAAGAGTAAATTGGTTTTTGCCAGAAACTATGAAAGACCTCATATCCTTTCCTGATAGATAATCAGTAGCACTCTCATATTCGACAATGTAATATGTAGCACCCTCAACAGGATCCCAAGTAACAGTCATCGAAGGATTTGTCTTGCTATGGTTATTTGCAACTGCAACATTCTTAGGAGTATTTATTGCATTCCTTATTGGAGAAAGTTCTATCTGGTCTTCAAGATCTGGTGTTATCGTGCAACTATATAGAACAAGCAGAACAAGTGCTAAACAATATATGTATTTTTGTATTAAATTCTTTTTCATCAACATGCATAGTAGATTAAAGGCAGGATAATATCAATAAATTACACGACAAAACATGTTAATTTTGTTCGTTATCATACATTCTACACTGATTAAGCTTAATAATTTTGGAAAAACAGCAAGAAAATGAGTCAATATCTGGGATAGAAAACAATTATAAACCTGCATAAAATTGAAGGTCTCAAGTGTAGTTTTGCATAGGCTATGAAATTCCATAGCCTACGCAATCGAAAAAATTAACCAGCAATAAGCTTTCCTAGCTTCTCTGCATCGCTAAGGGCAATATCATCTGGCTCGCCATTTGCAATCAAAGTATCCAGTACATCTGCGCCATCGGCCTTTGCTCTTTCTTCCCAGGAACGCATCCATTCCCCATCTCCCCAGCCATAGGATCCGAAAAGAACGATCTTCTTATCCTTCAAGCTTGACTCGATAGATTCAAACATAGGCTCGAATGTATCTTCCTCAAGAACCTCTGACCCCATAGCTGGACAGCCAAAAGCAAAGCGATCATATTTTGGCATGTCTCCCGGTCCAAAGCTGGCTGCCTCAATGACATCAACTTTACCGCCAGATTCCTTTGCTCCATTTGCAACACTTTTTGCAAGTGTCTCTGTATTGCCTGTTCCAGACCAGTACACAACAGCAACTTTCATATTATCCTCCTATACAGCATAAGCTGTTAAATCATATATTGAAGCGCCTTCTCGATAGAGGCGCTTATATTCACATCTGCACTTATCGATTGATAAAAAGCATTTTTCAGCCTCGCACTTATCTCCATATGCCTTCCAACATCCAGAACATATGCATCCTTGCCCCTTTTGCCTTATAAAACCTTCAACATCCTTAAGTGGATATCCAAGTAGAACTCCAATCTCATGTGGAAAGCATTTGTCGTTGCAAATACGATGATCAATTACTGAAAGTACATCTTTGATGTCAAAGAGATTGTAGCCACAATTCTTAAGGAACAATCTGATATCATCGCGCTTCAAAAGTTTCTGAACCATGTTTTTACGATATACATATACAAGGAACCTTAAACCGCAATTGCCTAGAACAGATATTTCAATCCCTTTTTCGAAAAGGAGTGCACGATAATATTCAAGTTCCTCTAAAGCAATGGATCTGTCTTCTTTGCTCACTGAAAACAAGTTTGCAATTTTTATTCCAGCAAGAGTTGGAGAACAATGCTCAATCAACATGTTTTCAATAAAAGATGCCATTTTACCTCCAAATAGTTAGATTTATCTAACCTAAAACACAAAAGAAATCAAAAATATTAAGCATATAAGCTTTATTATTGGTTAGTGTTATCTAACTATTAGAAACTACAATCTTTTTCTGTTTGATGTCAATACAAAATCGAGATTATTTGGAACTAAAAAAACTGGCATATTTCTACACCAGTTTCGCTTTTTACGCCCTACAAGATTCGAACTTGTCACCTACTGCTTAGAAGGCAGTTGCTCTATCCAGGTGAGCTAAGGGCGCATCCTTTAAAGACCTGTTCAATATTATATTGAATCAAAGAGAATTGCAATAGCATATACCATTCTTTTCTATCGCTTATTTTAATGTTGGGACATTATTTATTTTGTTTTTGAATATTTGATAAGATTACTTTGTCATTTATTAGTTTTTTTGATAATTTCATCTTATCAATGATGGAGAATGCTATGGATATACGGCAGATGCAAGATAAAATAAAAAACGATAGAGAGCTGATATTAAATTGCAATTACAAAGAAAGGGATTTCAAATTCACTGAAGTCGAAGGATTTGCGACGATTATAACAGGAGCACGAAGAATAGGGAAAACATCTTTCATGAAGCTTTTTGGAAAAAAACTGATTAACGATGGTCTGAATCCCGATAAGATATGTTACCTCAGCTTTTTCACATCCGAAGATCTTTCTTTCCCGTTCTCCTTGATACAAGAGGCATATTACGGTCTTTATCCGAATTTCAGCAAAGACAAAGATGTGTATTTTATTTTAGACGAGGTACAAGGAATAAAAAACTGGAAAGGAGGTATTGCATATCTTTTGGAAATGCATCCTTGTCATGTCATAGTTACAGGCTCCAGCGCAAAGTATCTTTCAACAGATATTGCCACTGAACTCAGAGGAAGAAGCCTTCAATGGAAATTCTACCCACTTTCGTTCCATGAATTCCTTTTATTTAATTCAATAGCGGTTGATAATGAGAAAACCTATAGCGAAGAAGAAAGAGCTCTTTTATCGCATTGGTTCTCAATATACATGGAAAGAAGCTCCTACCCTGCTCTCGCCTTGAACTCTGAGGTGGAAATAAAAAAGATGGTATTAAATAGCTATTACGATCTTGTTTTCTCAAGGGATTTAATAGATCGCTTTGAAATAAGCAAAAGCTCTATGCTAAGAGCACTTTTGCGACGACTGATAAAAAATTCTGGTTCTCCATATACAATAAGAAAGCTTGTTAATAACCTTAAAAGCATGGGATATTCGACATCAATCGAATTGGTATCGGAGTATATCAAAATGATTCTAGATACATCGTTTTTCATTGAAGTACCTATATTTGGAACAGAAAAACAACAAGAAAGAAATGACAGAAAACTATATGTCATAGATCATCAAATGGCTATTCTCTTCAAAGAATTTGGAGAAAACACTGGTACAATTATTGAACATATAGTCTTGATGGCCATAAAGAGAAATACTAACTACAACATCGCTTATTACAGAACAAAAAACGATTATGAATGCGATTTCCTACTATATGATGAAGAGAGATCAATAAAAGCATTGATACAAGTTACTGATAATTGGGATAAGGCAAAAGAGAGAGAAATACGCGCGATGATTGCCACACTGGAGGAAACGGGGCTTAAAAAAGGTTTAATCATTGCTTTCAATTCTTTCGAGACAATCGAACACGAAGGGAAAAAGATAGATGTTGTTCCTGCCTGGCGTTTTGCATTGAATGCAAAATACTACATTGAAGATAGGTAAAAGAGATATAAAAAGCCCTAGACGCATCTTTTCGCCTAGAGCTTCTATAAAACTGTTGTTTACTCAGTCTTTAGCAATTCTCTTCTTGTCTTTTTCCAAGAGCTTCTCCAACAACGATGCTGGATCCTTGAACTTTGCAAGAACAATCATTGCAGCAATGATATAAGGCTTGTATGATGCCTCTTTGTAGAGTGGAACAAGATATCTATCGAAGACAGATGCGTCAACTTCTCCCTCCTTGCATGATACTCCAGTGATGTCAGCTGGAAGGCAATGCATATATAGAGCCTTGCCATCTTTTGTTGTCTTCATCAGCTCTTCTGTGCATGTCCAGTTCTTGAACTTGGCATTATTTGCAAGACATCTCTTCTCGAGCTCTTTCAACTCATCGAACTTCCCTTCTTCAACAAGCTTTGTTCTCTCTTCCATTACAGCAAAAGGAGCCCATGATTTTGGATATACGATATCTGCATCCTTGAAAGCCTCTTCCATAGAGTTTACTCTCTTGTAAGAGCCTCCGGATTTCTTTGCATTCTCTTTAGCTATCTCTTCGACATCAGACATGACGTTGTATCCCTCTGGGTGTGCAAGGACAACATCCATTCCGAATCTTGTGAATAGGCCGATGATTCCTTGTGGAACAGAAAGAGGCTTTCCATATGATGGGGAATATGCCCATGTCATAGCAACCTTCTTTCCTTTTAGATTCTCAACGCCACCGAAGTAATTGATAACAGAAAGCATATCAGCCATTGACTGAGTTGGGTGGTCGATATCGCACTGGAGATTGACAAGTGTTGGTCTTTGCTCCAAAACTCCATCCTTGTACCCCTCTTGAACAGCCTCTGAGACAGTCTTCATATAAGTATGGCCCTTTCCGATGTACATATCATCTCTGATTCCAATGACATCAGCCATGAAAGAGATCATATTTGCTGTCTCTCTAACAGTCTCGCCATGAGCAATCTGAGATAGCTTCTCATCTAGATCTTGCACTTCAAGACCCAAAAGGTTGCAAGCTGATGCAAAAGAGAAACGAGTTCTTGTCGAGTTGTCTCTGAATACGGAGATACCCAAGCCTGAGTCGAATACACGTGTCGAGATATTGTTCTCTCTCAAGCCCCTAAGAATCTCTGCAACCTCGAAGACAGCTGCAATCTCATCATCACTCTCCTTCCATGTGTGGAAGAAGTCATTCATATACATAGAACCGAAGTCAAGCTTCTTGAGATCTTCAATTCTCTTCTTGATCTCTGCCTTGGTTTTCTTAGCCATTGAAATAGCCTCCATATTCTTATTCTGATACAATGATACAACGCAAAATCAACTCAAGCAACTGTTTGTTGCGTTTTGTTGCACATAAACATTCTCTTATCAATATACCTGTAAATCCAAATCAACAAGAAGAGAGTTGGGATATCGGCTGAGAAGTAGCAAAACCAAAGGCCAGAAAGGCCAAAGAGCTTATTGAGGATAAATGAGAATGGAATCAAGAAGATAAAGAACCTTGTATATGTTATTACAAGGCTCATCCAGCCTTTTCCAAGTCCTTGCAATAGTCCTGTCATTACTATGTTTGGTGCTGTAAGCAAGAAACAGAAGCAAAGCGATTTGAAAGCTGGGACACCTATTTCGATCAAATATGGGTCATTTGTGAAGACCGAGATAATGTTTTTTGAGAAAAGCTGGAAGAAGACAAATCCTATTACCATAACAGACCATGATAGCAACAATGAGAGCTTGAAGCTTCTTTTCACTCTCTCGATATTTCCCATGCCATAGTTGTAGCCTACAATAACGATTAATGCGCTTGATATTCCTTGGGAGGCAAGGAACATAAATGACTCTGTCTTCAAGTACATGCCATACACAGCCATTACTTCAATCGAGTACGATATAATCATCTTATTTAGAACGATGCCTACGATTGGCCCTGCCCCTTGCACCATTGTTGCAGGTAGAGCTACAGCAAAAATCCGCTTTGCACATGGAAAAGAAAAGCCAAGACATGATTTCAAGCACCCAGATCTGAAGTAGAACAAAAAAGCAAGGAGTGCTGTGACAGAATATCCAATTGCAGATGCAAGCGCTGCACCTTTGGCTCCCATGTCAAAATAGAAGATCAGCACAGGATCAAGAACTATATTCACCAATGCACCCGAAGTTTGCATAACCATTGCTCGCTTGGCCATACCATGCGATTGGAGGAAAAATGACAAAAGCGATGATATGAATACAAGAGAGATTGATGGTGAAATCATCCTCAAATAAGAAATAGCTGCATCTGATGCAACAACATCAGATGTGAAATGCAATGAAAATGGCTCAGCCAATACGAAGAGCAACAAAGAGCATAGAAAGCCCATCAAAAGGGCAATAGACCATCCTGTAGAGATGCTCTTTCTTGCACCATCCAAGTCTTTTCGTCCAAGCAATGTCGAAAGAAGACTACCAGATCCAGCGCCAATTCCGTTTGCAAGAGCAAGCGAAATAAGCAACAAAGGCTGTATTATAGAAACACCGCCAAAAGCAATCTCCGAATAGTGCGAAAGGAAGATGCTATCAGCGACATTGTATATTGCCTGCATGCTCATTGAAATAACAACTGGAATAGACATCTTCAATACAAGGACTGTAATCTTCTCTGTCCCAAGACTATTTTCCTTCATAATGATGATTATCTAGATAGATAAGAAAATAGCAATAAGGGATTAGAAGAAATATATTGGCTTTTCCCTTTTTGCAACTACTCTTCCTATTATACTTGCATATGGTTTGCTTATCCTTTCGACCAATGTCATTGCTTCATCCTCAGAAAGAGAAAGCAAGAGTCCCCCGCTTGTCTCTGGACAGCATACTATATCCTTCATGCTTTGGCTGATGCCACTGGCGAAGTCAACCTTATCTGAAACATAGTCAAGATTGTTGTACATTCCCTCTGGAAGAAGCCCAAAGCGTGCAAGTTCTTCGGCATCGGGAAGCAGAGGAAGAAGCTTCGTGTCTATCTCGAAAGAAACAGAGCTTGCATTAGCAACTTCATATGCGTGCCCTGAAAGAGAAAACCCTGTTACATCTGTCGCAGCATGGACATCAAGATCCCTTGCAAAGTCCCTAGCTATCTTATTCAATCTTGTCATCGAATCAACAGCAGCCTCAAAAGATTCTCTTGGAGCCTCATTGCCCTTCTTTGCTGTGTTGATAACGCCAACTCCCAAAGCTTTCGTAAGCACAAGCACATCGCCCTCTTTTGCGCCTTTGTTGGACCATACATCGCTTTCTTTCATAAACGATGTCACACATAGTCCATACTTTGGAGTTGGATCCGATATCGTATGTCCACCAGCAATCACAGCTCCAGCTTCATGAACTTTATCCAAGCCTCCAAGGAGTATTTTCTCCATAAAAGAAAGATCAAGGCATGACGGGAAGCACAGAAGATTCATTGCAACATTAGGATTGCCACCCATTGCGTAGATATCGGAGAGGGCATTTGCAGCTGCAATCTGCCCAAAGATATATGGATCATCTACCATCGGAGGGAAAAAATCGACAGTCTCTATCGCGACAATATCACCATAAACCTTGTAGACAAGAGCATCATCGGATGACTCGAATCCTTCCAATAGGCGTTCATCGTTATAGACAGGAAGCTTGTCTATGACGCTATGCAGATCTGTTGGCGACAGCTTTGCAGCACAGCCGGATGTCTTTACCATAGAAGTAAGCTTCACATCTTTTCTCTTATCCATCGTCTAATCTCCATATATCTTTTCGTATTTGCCATCTTTTATATGATATATAGCCTCAAGATCCTCATTCAAAAGGCTTTGATCAACTTCACCTGAGAAAAAAGCCGCTGTACCGCATGATGATGACAAAGAGCGCGGAACCGGTGCAAGATAGCAATCCTGCCCAAGCTTCTTTTTAAACAGCATAGCAGCATAGTGGCTATGGAATGTTGCTATTTTCTCAACTTTATCGTCCATTCCCCATCCCGTTGCGAGATCTCTGGCTCAATGCCAACAGCTCTTGCATACCTCGATATATTCTCGACAGGAACACGGCTATCGACTAAGACATTAATCTCATTATTCTCTTTCAGTGCTTTTTTTGTAAGTATAACAGGTTCCGGGCAAGAAAGGCCCCTACAATCGATCGTTATCATATATTACTTTCTCCTTTTGAATGTCACGATTGATGCAATAGAAAGCAAAATGATGATAGCTACAACGATTGCGACCTTTCCATTTACAGAAGGCCCTCCTATCGAACTATCTGTCATTGCACTTCCTGCAAGTGAGAAATTATGGGCAAAAGCAGCTCCGATTAGCATTCCGATAACAGAAATTGCGCTATCGCTATTTCCTTCGGATGCAAGAATTATCTGCCTTAAAGGACATCCTCCAAGCATTGCCGACCCAAGCCCTACTACCAACATTCCAAGGAAATTCCAAACTTGAGCTTTATGGGCAACAGGCTGGGAAGAGAATCCAAAAGAAAAGAATGTTTGGCCAGTTGCGGCATTCAAAATCAAATTTACAACCAATGTTGCAACATATATCGATACAAATCCAAGAAGCAGTGTACAATCATTTAGCAAGAATGTGTCCCTTATTCCACCAACCATGCAAAGCCTGGATCTTTGTGCAATTACACCGACTACAATTCCTGCTGTCAATGCAAGAAAAATAGGCGCATGCATTGATCCGGGGCCAGATTGGGAGAATGCAAATAGTGAAGGAAAAATCAAGAAGACAAGGAACATAAAAACTGAAACGACAGAAAAGGATGTGCCTTCTATCATCTTTTGGCTCTTTGCTGGGCCCAACGAAAACCCTCGTTGGATAAATACGCATCCAAGTGCAATGCCTGCGATAAATCCAAAAAGACCTATCAAAGCATTCTGGTCACCACCTGCAAGACGAAGAATCATCCTGAATGGGCATCCGAGGAAGACAAGAGCTCCAATCATCACGCAAAACGATATTACAAAGCGCAAAAAAAGAGACGATCCTCCTCGTGGCTTGAATTCGCCTTTCAAAAGAGCAATCAAGAATGAGCCAACAATCAGACCGATTATCTCTGGTCTGAAATATTGCACAACGCCAGCCGTATGAAGCTTTAATGAACCAGCAATATCACGAATAAAGCATGCATTGCAAAAACCCATGTTCCTTGGATTGCCAAAGAAAACAAGCAATGAGGATATTACGCCTATTGCCAAACCGCCGAAGACCAACCATAGAATGTGTCTTTTGTCTTTTGTTATTGAAATCATAAATAAACTCCAATAAAAACAGTACCATTATATTTTTGAAAATACAATGAAAATGTGATAAACTTTCCCTATGGAACGAATCTACCTCGACAATTGCTCAACATCATTTCCAAAAGCGCCTAGAATGGCAAGAGCAATGTTTGACTATATCGAAGATGGTACAGTTAATCCAAACCGTACCGAAAGCAACTATGCATTTAATGTTTTTGATCAAATATATGGTCTAAGAGAAAAGCTTGCATCCTTTTATGGATACGAAAGGCCAGAATGCATCGCATTTTCCAAAAATGCTACAGAAAGCCTTAACTGGATTATAAAGGGGCTTGTAAAGAAAGAAGACCATGCAATCATATCCTCAAACGAGCATAACGCTGTGATGCGCCCATTGTTGCAAGTCGGGCCTGAGTATTCGAAAATAGATTCAGACAAATTCGGCTACAATGACTACAAAGATCTTGAAAAGCTTGTCAAGCCAAATACCAAAGTTATGATAATAAATGCAGCCGGAAACGTATCAGGTGCAATACAGAATCTCGAGATTCCTTCCAAGATTGCAAAGAAACATGGCATCATGTTATTTATCGATGCATCCCAAGCCTCCCCTTTTGTAGATATCAACATGGAAAAGCTTGGCATTGCTGGCATATGCTTTACAGGACACAAGGGCTTTCTGGGGCCACAAGGCACAGGTGGCATGATCTTACGAAAGGATATAGCGCTATCGATAAACCCTCTAATCTCAGGAGGAACGGGCTCTGAAAGCGACAAGGAAACAATACCGACGACATTGCCTGAGCGTCTTGAGCCAGGGACAATGAATATTGCAGGACTTGTAGGACTTGCAAAAGCTGTCGATTATTCAATCAAGAACCTTGATGAACTGAAAGAAAGAACAATGGCAAATACCAAAAGGCTTGTTGAAGGACTATCTGAGATAAAAGGATTGGAAATCGTCGGAGCATTGGATGTCAACAACAGAACAAACGCAATCTCAGTGATATCAGACAAGAAGGATATTGCATATATCTCATATGAGCTTTTGAAAAGGGAAAACATAGAAACAAGAGTAGGTCTTCATTGCTCTCCATCGTCACATAAGACACTTGGGACATTCCCAACAGGAACATTAAGATTTTCTGCTGGCCCTTTCACAAAAGAAAAAGAAATCAATATAACGCTAAAAGCTTTAAAGGAGATATTAAATGAGTAATATTTACAAAGAAATATTAAAAGCACTGGAAAAAGATGATGTAAATAGAAGAACATATCTTAGTTCCGGCAAGGAAGAGCTCTATCAAGAAAACAAAAAGATATATGAAAACTCTTCAGATGCAAACGGCAAATACATCGAGGAGACAATAAAACCAGAGCCTGAACTTGTCCTTTTCGGAGCTGGCCATGTTGCACATGCTCTGTACAAAATTGCGCAAATAATGGAAATGAAGGTTTCTGTAATAGATGAGAGAGATGAAGTATGCAACAGGGAGAGATTTCCGAATGCAAATCTTATTGTAGGCAAATATGATGAAATACTCAGCCATGAGCTAGGTTTTTTCCGCCCATATTATGTAATCTTCACACATGGCCACAAATACGACAATAAGTGTTTGAGATATTGCATAAATCATAACTATTCCTATATAGGAATGATTGGTTCAAAAGGAAAAGTTGATGCAACGTTTAAAGACTTGATCAATGATGGATACTCAAAAGCACAGCTAGATAATGTGCATTCACCAATCGGGCTGAAAATCGGAGCTGTAACACCAGAGGAGATTGCAATCTCTATAATGGCAGAAATAATCTCTGTCTTCAGAGAGAAAAAAGGAATAATTACATTACAGCCAGATTACTTGAGATCAATATCAAATAAAAGCGGTATCTGTGTCAGGATAATAGAGAAAAAGGGCTCAGCTCCACGTGCTGTAGGAAGCGAGATGTTTGTAACACAAAAAGAGCTTTATGGAACAATCGGTGGAGGAGCTGTAGAACATCAAGCTATAGATGAAGCACGAGAGATGCTCAAGAGCAATGAAAAGATCAAAATCAAGGAATACAACCTCTCAGCAAAAGGAGACTTGGGCATGATTTGCGGAGGAGATGTCACGCTTTTATATCAAAGGATAGATTCTTGATAAAATCGCTATAAAAACCATTGGCCAATAAATAGGCTCAAAAACAGTGGCAACCTACATCCGAAAGATTTGGGTTGCCACTTTTATTAACCTACCTTCAAGCTAGAACTTGCCAAGACCTTTCAAGATCTTCTCAGGCGTTATAGGCCAAGATCGGACCCAAACACCAGTTGCATCGGCAATTGCCATTGCGATGGCTGGGGCTGCACCATTTGTTGCAATCTCAGAGATAGACTTTGCGCCAAATGGACCATACTTGTCATCAACATCTACCAGAACAGACTTGAAATCATCGGGTTGCTCATAGATCATTGGAGTACAATAATCTGTGAAATTAGCATTGATGCATTTTCCTTCCTCATCCAATACCATTGATTCATATAGTGTATGCCCAATCGATTTTAATGCTGCACCATACATTTGGCAAAGTGCAATTTCAGGATTTATTGGAGTGCCAGCATCTTGGATAGCATAGAACTTCTCAAGCTTGATCTCACCTGTTTTTACATTGACAGCAACTTGTGCAAAATGCGCACCATATGGAACAGCGAAGTTTCCTGTGGTAAATGATGCTGTACCAACAAGGTTTCCACGTCCTGTACCAGTCACGCTGTCATGTGCAAGCTTTGAATAGCTAAGCTCATTGGATGTTTTTCTTGACACTACTTTCCCTGGATAGCGAAGCTCAAGATCCTCTATATCTTCTTTCATCTGGAGAGACGCCTCACGCAAAAGCTTCTCTTTAAGATCCTTTGTTGCAAGAAGCGATGCATTTCCAGAGAAATACGTTCCACTGGAGGCGTATGCACCCGTATCGAAAAGGCATGAATCAGTATCGCCAGAAACTACTGATACTATATCCATAGGTACCTTCATTACCTCAGATACACATTTTGCAGATATAGTATCCAAGCCTGTTCCTATGTCAGCGCCACCAGAAAGAACCACGAATGTACCATCTGGAAGAAGCTTGACTTGTGCATTCGAGTGATCAAGTCCAGGAAGTCCAGAGCCTTGTTGTATCATTGCAAAACCCTTTCCTACTTTCCAATCAGAGCTCTCGCCCTTTTCCTTTTTGCCCCACTCTATCATCTTTGCTCCTTTATCAAGAGCTTCTTCAAGACCGCAAGATCCAACAGGGACGACAGCACCCTCTCTTCCTTCTCCCAATCCTCTAAGGATCTCGAGCATATAACCTTCATGGACAATGTTCTTTTTGGCCATCATCAATGGATCTATGCCAAGTTTTGATGCGAGCTGGCCCATTGCTGATATAATACCGAAATAGCCTTTAGGCGCACCATAGCCTTGGTAAGCACCTGTAGGTGGAATATTCGTGTAATATGTCAAAAGGTCATAATACATATTATCGACTTTGAAAATTGGCAATGTCTTTGAAGATGCATTCATTGGAACTGTAAGACAATGGTTTCCATAAGGACCTGTATTTGCCCTTACATCCATGTAGATTGCTGTTATTGTTCCATCCTTCTTTGCACCCATCTTGACTCTTACTCTCATTGGATGACGAGTCGAATTTGCATAGAATTCCTCAGCACGAGTGTTTCTGTAGTATATAGGCTTGCCTGTAATCCAACATGCATAGCCAACAAGATCCTCGACAAGTATATCTTGCTTGGACCCATATCCACCGCCAACTCTCTCCTTGATCACATGCACCTTGTTTTCAGGGATATTGCAAATTGTAGAGACAATTCGTCTTACATGATATGGGACTTGAGTAGAACAGTTGAGAACGAGCCTCGAGTTCTCGATATGTGCATAGCATACATGTGGTTCAAGCGGAGTGCATTGCACTTGTGATGTCTGGTATGTCTCATCAACAATCGCATCTGCCTCAGCAAATCCCTTTTCAATATCTCCAATACCACCATGTGCGCCTGCGGCGATATTATGCTTTGGATCTCCATGAAGAGGAAAGCAATAATGGACTTTGCCATCGCGTGCATCTGAGCCTTTATTGTACTCATCAAGCCCCTCTGGTGCGCCTACATCATACTCGACTTTACCGTTATGGACTAAAGATGCATTATCAGCCATGGCCTCTTCTACTGTGAACACAGGCTCAAGAGGCTCATACTTTACTTCGATAAGCTTTGCTGCTTTCTTTGCTGTCTCAATGTCTTTTGCAACAATTGCTGCAACTCTATCGCCAACATGTCTTACTTTCTGGTTGATTAGCTTTCTGTCATGTGGAGATGGCTCAGGATTTCCTTGGCCAGCTTGCATGTAATAGATATCAGGGCAGTTCTTGTATGTGATTATGCTCTCGACACCATCAATTGCCTCGGCCTTATCTGTGTTGATCTCTGAGACATATGCCATTGCGAATGGAGATCTGAGCACATGCATGACATAAGCATTCTCTGGAACCTTGTCCTCAACAAAAACAGGCTCTCCAGAGACTAGAGACGCTCCATCTATCTTCCCTGTAGGTTTTCCAATTATGTCAAGGTTGGCTCTGAATGACGGTGCAATTTCAGATATGAATTTTCCGTTATCTCTTAGCTCGATTGCGAGTTTTACAGCCAAGTAATAGTGCTCGTAACCAGCATCTCTGATGAAAATACCAGAAAGAGCATCTTTTATCTCTTCTTTAGTAGGATTCGGCTTTCTATCGAGCAAATCTGTCAAAATCAAAGCTGCAGTAGGTGCATTGTAAGCACTTTGCACAATCCCTGATGCTATCATTGCTTTTTGGACATAGTTTAGATCACGTCCATTCAATAGACCCTCTGCTGTTCTTATCTCAGCGCCTTCAGCTTGGTATGCAAGAATGAAGTTTGAATACCTTAGCTTTCCATTGAAGAGAATAGTGTCCGATCCTGCAAATCCTTCCGAGTCATCAGAATCTCTTACGCTTTTGTAGCCACTTTTGTATAGGACATCCCGTAGCCTGTCGCATTCATTGGCATGGAGAATGACATTTTTCCCGTTTATTCTACATTTTATATCCATCATTTTCCCTCCAAACTGAATATTACAGAAGCAAGATATTTCTTGTATTCGGCAGATCCTGTAAGATCATCTTTGAATTCCATATTCTTGTACAAATCAGGCGTGTCGCCAAATTCAAAATGACTTCCAGATACAGAAAGAGCGTAAACAGAAGCTGAGTGTGATGCAATTAGTGTCGAATGAGAGGATGATGAGCGAGCAATCCTCTTTACCCAGCCTTGCCTTGACTTATCGATGATGAAGTACTTCAAAAGACCTTTGCAATGCTTCTTTTCTAGGTATTCAACAAGTGATTTTTCCTTCTCTCCTTTATGGCACTCGAGAATAACGTGGCACTCTGATGCAACCAATGCGGCAGTCATATACGAGTCTTCTCTTCTTGTTGCGACATTTCCTCCTATTGTTGCAGCATTTCTACGCTCGTAAGATGTGCAAAAAGATGCAGCCTCTCTTATAAACGATGGAATGATATCAGAAGTGACGACATCCTCAAGAGTTGCACATGCACCGATATAAAGCCTATCATCCTTTATGAAGATATCATTCAATGACAGCGCATTTATATCAATCAGTTCCGCATCTGAAGAGACAGAAGAGCCGAGACGCAAATCCTCTGTTCCACCTGCAAGATATGCAGAATTTTCAATCTCATGCCTAAGCTTTGTAGCCTCCATGGCTGTTTTGGGTCTATGGATAACCATTTCTTCTCCTTTTTATGCCTCTATCTCACCAGATATTGCGCCATCAACGATTTTATCTAGGAAATATGAGAGCATCCTTCTAGTTGTATTTCTTCTCCACTCAGGCATTGCATGAGGCGAGATTATATTATTGTAAGCATCCAGAAACTCATCTTTTATTGAAGGGATATCGCTTATATTCTTTCCAATGAGAATCTTCTCGACAGCTCTAGATCTTGCAACCTTCGGTCCCGCTGCTCCCGAAGAGGCACGAAAATCAACAATCGCACCATTCTCAACCTTCATTGCGACAGATATAGATAGCTTCGAAATTGCATTCGCACGTCTCGTACCAATCTTGTGGTACATATAATATGTGAATTCAATCGGCTTAACGATTACAGATGCAATGATCTCATCGCTGTGCAAATCTGTCTTCTTTGCGCCTTTTATGAAATCATCCAAAAGAACTGTTCTTTCACCGTCAACGCTTTTAAGAACAACTTCAGCATCAAGAAGAATCAAGGGCTGAGGCAAATCTCCTTTTGGAGATGCATTTGCGATATTCCCTCCGATTGTTGCACTGTTTCTGAGAGAAATAGCACCCATTCTTGATGCCGCAGCTTTTACAAGATATGGGACAAGATCCGATGATGCAATCTCAGCAGATGTCGAAAGAGCTCCTATCTCGATCTTGCCATCATCTCTCTTTTTTATTCCTTCCAACTCTTTCAGATTTGATATTATCAAAATAGGAGACGAAAATTGCGGTGAAATATCTGTCCCGCAATAATGCTGGACCATCAAGTCGGTGCCTCCAGCTAAGGGAATTGCACCTGTTTCTTTTCTTATTTGCAACGCTTCTTCCAGCGTCTCTGGAATATAGCAATTCATCTCTTCCATAGTGCCTCTCCCCTCTTGGATGCAAGTTTTATCGACTCAACAATCAAATCGTATCCGGTACATCTACATATGTTCCCACTAATTGCTACCCTGATATCTTCCTCACTTGGATTAGGATTATGCTCCAATAGATAGTATGTCGCCATCACCATTCCAGGAATGCAAAAGCCACATTGCACAGCTCCTCCATCTGAAAAGGCGTCAATGATGCACTTGCCTTTTTCTGTGTCTCTTATGCCTTCGATTGTGTAGATATCAGAACCATTGCATGATCCGACAGGGATAATGCAAGATGTGACAAGCTCTCCATCCTTTATCACAGAGCACGCACCACATTCGCCCTCCCCGCATCCTTCTTTCGATCCAATAAGGTTCAAATCCTCTCTCAAAAGATCCAGTAGTCGTCTCAAAGGGTCCCCTTCAAAGACAACTTTCTTTCCATTTATGTTAAATGTTATCTCTTTATACATTTTCAAGCGCCTCCTCGATATCCTCTGGTGGAATTGGAATTTTAGTCACTTTAATATCCAAAGCCCTCTCGACAGCATCAACATATGCTGCAGATGCACCATTGAACACAAGCTCTCCCATTCCTTTTGCCCCGCTTGGTCCCCAAGGATATGGGTTATCTTGTATATGGTAGTATTGCTTTGGGAAATCCATCGAAGTTGGAATCACATAGTCTGACATCGAGCTTTGCTTGAAGTAGCCTTTCCTGTTCTCCATCTTCTCCATTGCTGCATAGCCTAGCGACTGGATCACTCCACCATTTATCTGTCCATGTACGATAAGCTCATCAATTGCTTTGCCTATCTCATGAGAAGACCATATTCCAACTGTCTTGACTTCATTGGTAAGCTTGTCGACCTCAACTTCGACGACAATAGCACCCCATCCATAGCCAAGATATGCATCCCCTCTGAACGTTGCTTGGTCCCAAGGGAATCCTTCTGGATGCTCATACTCCTTCTCGACAGAAAAATCGCCCTCACTCCATCTAGCTTTCATTTCCTCTGCAGCTCTTTCGACGAGTTTTCCGACAATCATCGTCGACCTTGATGCAGCAGTTGGACCTGAATCGACAACTTTGGAAGTGTCTGGATTGTTATATGTTATTTGATCTATCGATATTCCTAGGCTTGATGCAGCAATCTTCCTGAGCGTAGTCTGGAAGCCTTGGCCCATCTCTGTCGATCCAACTTGGATATCGACATTATCGCCTTTCTTGACAAGACGTGCATGCGCTTTTATTATCACTTGCTCGCCGTTTCCAGTGAATGCTCCTCCATGATTGTATAAAGCTATGCCTATGCCTTTGCCGGATCCGCGTGTGTACTCAGATGCCTTTCTCCAATAGTCGGAGGCATTTGTTATGTTCTCGATCATCTCTGGAAGTTTGACTTCCTCAATAATATGGCCATTTGTAATCGTCTCAGACCCTTTCTTCAATAGATACTCTTCCTTCAAGCTGAGCGGGTCCACTCCTAAGCGATGCGCAATATGGTCAAGGTGAACCTCTAGCGCAAAAATCGTCTGTGGAGCGCCGAAGCCTCTGAATGCATCAGATGGAAATGTGTTTGTTGCCATTCCATCACCCTTGACATATGTGTTTTGAAAATCGTAGACACCATTTGCGTGGAATACACCTCTTTGAAGAACAACGAATGAGGATGAAAGATATGCGCCAACATTGTATCTTACAATTGCTTTAATGCCAGTGATCTTGCCATCTTTTATTGCTGTCTTGAACTCGATCTTCGAAGGATGGCGCTTTACAGAATAAAGCATATCCTCCTCTCGATCGAATATCATCTTTATAGGCTTTCGTATGATCTTCTCGGCAACAAGCAATGGGCCGGCAAGCACATCTGGAAAATTCTCTTTTCCACCGAATGCACCACCAGTTGTTGTTTGTCTTACGATTATGTTCTCATATGGCTCGTTTACAAGAGATGCAACCGATTTTCGAATGTAGAATGGGCACTGTGCTGATGCATAGATTACAAGCTTGCCATCTTCCTCTGTGGCAATTGCTCCATTCGTCTCGAGATGGACATGTTCTTGGAAACCTGTCTCTATAGTCTCCTCTACAATCTCATCGGATTGAGAGAAGACATCATCCATTGGCTTTCCTTTCTCGCAAAAGAGAGTGCACATTACGTTGTTATCTCCGATTATTGGACCTCCAACGCAATTTATTGAATCATCGATAGATACAGCAGGCACAGCCTCTTCATATTTTATCTTGATCCTGTCTTTGATGAACTTCAATGTCCTTCTGTCAGGTCCTATCAATAGAGCGATTGTTTCGCCAACGTAGCGAACATCTCCATCAGCAAACGCTCTCCAATCCTTTTGGATCATCCAAAGCTCGTTTTTCCCGCCCTCAGGAATATCTTTTGCTGATATGAAATAATATCCATCAGGAAGCTCTGGCATTGAGATAGAGACTATCTTTCCCCTTGGAATCGACGATCTGATCATGTAAGAATACAACATATCAGGAAATGACATATCGCTTACATATTCAGCTTCACCACGAGCCTTTGCCTTGGCATCGACTCTAGTAATCCTGTCTTCTATTGTAGTTGCTGGCATGTAACCTCCGTACCATTATCTTTTTTCTTATATAATGAAGAATTAGCTCTAATTAAGCAAAAAACTGCATTTTCTATGATTATAGCACCAAAACGCAACAAACTGTAAAAAAGATGTTAGATATTTCTCATAAAAGTTTATGCATAAAATTAACAAAACAACCAAATTCAATTAGATTATTGATGGAGGATGAAAAATGGCAAAAGAAATGACAAATGACGAAATCTATGATTTCATTGGAAACTTGGCTATTGCACTTTATTCCAAGAGCATACAGATCTCTTTGGGTGCTTTGAGAGCAATACTTTTGGACAAATGTGGAAGGGATTATGTCAACAACAGAGGTATGGCATCAGCTGTTTCTGCCGCATATAGAAGATGGGAGAAAAAAGACCCAATCATCTATCTTGCAATCGCATTTGCATACACAGACAAGGAAGGCCAGCTTGCTTATGATGAGGCAAAGAAAATCGAGGAAGTCAAGAAAAACTACATAAACAAGACCGAATCGAAAGCTGTAAAAGAAGCCGAGCCGGAAGCAAAAACAACAAAAAAGAAATAGAATCTTTGGAAGTTATATGGACTTTCATCTGCTTGCCATACAATGACAAGCAGTTTTTTTATCCAAAAGGGTTATGTTTTATCACAAAAAATCCCTCCTAGTGGATTAAGTGTCCAATAAGAGGGAGAAATAATCACATCGCTTTTACTTGAGCTTGCCTTCTAAAGAATATGGCAGTAGAGCATAGAATGCAGAGCAAATCACCAAATCCTCTACTCTGTTAATCTCATTTGGGGCATGTGCTTGGGCCTCATCTCCAGGTCCGAATCCGATTGCTGGGATCTTATGTCGTCCTGTTGTGGCAACAAGGTTTGTTGAGAATGTCCACTTATCGACAATTGGCTTCTTGCCATATAGTGCCTCATAGTCCTTGATGCCAGCTTGTACAAGAGGTGCATCCTCATCAAGTTTCCATGTTGGGAAATAAAGCTCTTGGGAATATGGTCTGTTTGTCCAACCTACTTTTTCATAGTTTGGCATCTCGACGATGATCTGATCCTCAGGATCTCCTGTTGCCTTTGAAACATATTCCTTGACTTGCTTGATTGCAAGATCCGCATCCTCTCCCCAAGTAAGACGTCTGTCGCAATAGAGCATTGCATAATCAGCAACAGCGCATTGCGATGGGCCTTTTACATCCATCTGTGATACTGTGATTGTTCCTTTTCCTAGGAAGTTGTCCTCATCTGGTTGCAAGTCCTTGTTAAGCTGCTCGATTGCAAGTGCTGCCCTTGCTGCCTTGTATGCAGCTGATACTCCTCTTTCTGGAGCAGAGCCATGGCATGAAATTCCTCTCAGGATAACTCTTATCTCCATTCTTCCTCTATGGCCTCTATAGAGCCTACATGATGTTGGTTCTGTAGAAACGACCATATCTGGCTTGAAGTTCTCTTCTTCGATAAGATACTTCCAGCACATTCCATCACAATCTTCTTCCATTACTGTGAAAGTGAAATAAACTGTGTATTCTCCATCATAGCCGAGGTCCTTCAATATTCGTCCAGCTGTAATCATGGATGCGGCCCCGCCCTTCTGGTCTGAAGATCCACGTCCAAGAACAAGTCCATCCTTGATCTCTCCTGAGAATGGATCGAATTTCCAGTTCTTGAGGTTTCCGACCTCTACTGTATCGATATGAGCATCGAAAGCAAGCTTCTTAGGCCCATGGCCAACTCTACCGATTACAGAGCCAAGTCCATCAATCCTTACCTCATCAAATCCTGCTTCTTCACAAAGCTTTACAATAAGCTTGCAAACATCCTCTTCCTTTGATGAGTAGCTTTTTGTCTTTACAAGCTTTGATAGATTCTCCGCTGTATAGTCGCGGTACTTTTCCGAAAGCGCCTTAATCTGATCTGAAATCATAATCATGTCTCCTTGTCTATGCTTTTATTTTATCAACTGTTTTCCAAACGCGTTTTGCAACCTTGCTTGCCTCCTCATATATCTTATAGACATCCAAGTTCACAAACTCTCTATTATCCAAAACCAGCTTTCCATCAACTATCACAGAATGAACAGCATTCGAACTCATCCCCCAAACAAAGTGACCAGCTGCGTTCTCTGCCAAAAGCGGTGTAGGCGCATGATAGTCAAGAAGTGCCAAGTCAGCCTTATAGCCTGGTGCAACCATGCCCCATTTTCCTCTATTGTTGAACACGGACTGGACAAGTTCGTTTCCTCTATTGAGCGCCTCCAGATAATTGGAAGGCCACCATGGACCGCCATCGTCCTTGTGCTTGAAGAAAGCAATCTTTATCTCTTCGAACATATTGCCACCGCAGCCATCCGTGCCCAATACGAGCCTATCGATCTTTGGAAGCTTATGGTTATAGCCAATATGGTTGTTCATATTCGACCTGCCATTATGAGCAAAGAAGCATTTTCTTTTGTTGACAGTCTCTATCTCTTTGTCATTGAGCCATACGCCATGGACAAGGAGAGTCTTGTCTGACAAAAGCCCATGCCTGTCTAGTCGTGCAACTATATCCTCTCCGTAAATATGATGCGAATGGATTTGATCATAGTGGGCCTCAGCAATATGAAGATGCATTCCTCTGTTTGTCTTGTCGACAGCCTCTTTCATCAGTCGCATTCCATCCTCTGGGATAGTAAACGGTGCATGGCCACCAATCATGGATTCGACAAGAACATTCTCTTTGCGAGAGATCTTTTCGTCGACTTCATTTGCAAAACGCACATTTTCCTCAACGCCTTGCTCAATCTCTTCCATTCCTCGGTTTCGGTCTGTCACTTCGTAGCAAGTTGCACCTCTTATGCCAACCTTTTCCATTCCTTTTGCAATTGTTGATAGAGAACCTCCAATATACTCAGGAGACGCGTGATGATCTATGCACGATGTTGTTCCAGAGCAAATTGCATCCATTGAGCAAATCAATGACGAATAGTAGCAAGCCTCCTCATCAAGACCTCGATCGAGTCTCCACCACCATTCCTTCAAGACCTGGATAAAATCCTCTTGCGGTCCTGCCGAGATAAGCATTCCTCTCGAGAGTCCAGAGTAATAGTGGTGATGTGAGCAAACATTTCCCGCAATCAATGTCTTGCCTCTTCCATCTATTATGCGCTTAGCCTCAATGGAGGAAGATGCATTTTTCTCAACCTTTTCGATTATGTCTCCCGTAATAACAACATCAACATCCTCTTGTATAGAAAATGGTGGTTTTGTTTGCATTACACGAACATTCTTTATTAGGATATCAGCCATTTTACTCCTCCACTGGGCCCAAAAGATATGAGTACGAAGAGAAGACCTCTTCTATAATCGCTTTTACTTCATCTGGCACATCTGCATCCAAATCGCCATTGTCTGATACGATTCCAAATAGAACCTTATCTCCAAGCCGGATCTTCACATTATGCTCAAAAGCATAGAATCCGCTATTGGTGGAATTCTCAAAATCATCCTCTCTTGAAAAGAGCGTGAACTTCTTGAGATACGGGCCTCCGTCATGAGGACAGAATGTTGCACAGTTTCCACACTCATTGCAATATGCGTCCAAGTGCAAGATCTGGAAAGGATTGTCGAAAAGCCCTGAATCTCTCATATCAAGTGCAACATTTGCTCTGTTCGGACAGACTTCAACACACTTGTTGCATAGATACGAGCACTCGACGCATCTCGAGGCCTCACGAGAAAGGAATGCTGAATCGGAGCCAGATATCGAAGGAGTAATCATAGCTTTCTTCCCTCTTATAGAATTGAAGAAACGATCCTCTGCTTCCTTTAGCTCTTCATCGTCAAGGTCCTCTTCCACCTCTTCAACTTCTTCTTCAACAACCTCTTCTCCATGCTTGCCAGAGCAGCAATGCCCTGTCTCGTGGTGATGGTGGGAGCACTCGTGCTCTTCACAGTCGCATTCATCATCTCCCTCAAGGATATTCTGATAGACGTCCTCTATTGCCAAATCAACAGCCTGCTGCGCTGATGCAATGCACTTGACAACAGTTGATGGCCCACTCTTTACATCTCCAATCAAGTAAAGCTTTTCACTCTCTTTATCAAATGAAAGAGCCTTCAATACATCCGGATCCGCCTTCTCTCCTATTGCTGAAATGAGATACGAGCAATCAAGAGTGAAAGTTGCACCTGTCTCAACAGGCTTTCTTCTTCCAGACTGATCTGCCTCTGCTAGTTTCATCTCGTTTAATGTCAATACACCGTCTACGAATGATGATGGATTTGCGAGGAAGACAAATTTGATTCCATCCCTGAGAGCCATCTCGTACTCTTCCATGTCGCATGGCATTTCAGAAATGCTTCTCCTGTAGACAACAGTCACATTCTCAACACCTCTTGATCTCTTTGCCATTCTGGCAGCATCCATTGCTGTGTTTCCACCACCAATAACAACGACATCCTTGCCAAGGTCGACTATCTCACCCCTCTTTGACTTGTAAAGGAATGAAACTGCAGAATCCCTCTTACCGTTTCCGCCAACTCTTGGATCGTTGGACTTCTCGGCTCCAATTGCAACAAAGATATAGTCGAATCCCTCTTTCTTTAGCTTTTCAACGTTCGTCTCTGTAGAGAAATGGAAAACAACGCCATTGTCTTTTATGAAGGAAATATCCTTCTCGACAGCATTCTCAGGAATCCTGAATGAAGGAATCGTGTTCATCACAACTCCTCCAGCATTGGCTTCCTTTTCAAAGACATGAGTCTCGAAACCTGCTTGCGACAAGAAGTATGATGCAGCAAGCCCTGCTGGCCCAGCGCCTATTATTGCAGCCTTTATGTCTGCTGGTTCCTCCGCACCTGGCCATATCTCTTTTTTGTACTCTGCAAATCCTTTCTCTGCGCAAAGCCTCTTTACTTCTCGAATCTTCACAGCACCTTCATAATCCATTCTTGTGCAATGGTTCTGGCATTGATGATCGCAAATCCAGCCTGTGATATTCGGAAGAGGATTCGACATATAAATAAGAGTCAACGCCTCAGCGAGTCTTCCCTCACCTGCCAAAGCAATATAATCTGGAATCGGCTGATGGATAGGACAAGCCTCTACGCATGGAGCAACATAGCAATCGAACAAGGAAAGCTCGCTACCGACCTTTGCTCTGTCAAAGCCCCTGAAACTCTTCGATACAGGACCATCTGGGACCATCGCTTTCTTTGTCAATTCTCTTAGCTTTGATATGTCAACATGGTCCATATCCCAGCCTCTGCTGTTGTTGCAAATCTCGACCATTTGCCTCATTCGTGTATATCCACCCGGCTTAAGCATGTCTGTTGCAAGCGTAATAGGATGGATACCGCTTTCAAATATATCCTTTACAGAGAAAGCTGTAGCGCCACCGGAGTACGAGATTGGAAGTGTGCCTCCGAATTCCTCTGAAAGAACAAGCGCAACGCGAGTCGAAATAGGCAATAGTGCTCGCCCTGACATATATCGTTCATCTCCAGGAAGGACCTTCTTGTCGTTAACGTTTCCTAGTGTATTTGTAAGTTTTACTCCAAAGCCGCGATTTTCGCTCTTTGCAAGGTCGATAAGGCGCCTAAGCATCGCTTTTGCGTCCGAAAGTTGCAAATCATGCGAGAACGAATCTCTATTAAGGACTATGTAATCATATCCAAGTGAATCGAGAATCATCCTGACTGTGTCGTAGCCAAGAAGAGTTGGATTGAGCTTTACGAATGTATCGAGTTTCTTCTCTGTAAGAAGATATGAGCATATAGCCTCAATCTCCTTTGGAGGACAGCCATGCATAGTTGAAACAGTGACAGATGGAGAGATGTTGTAGCTGATTCTATCCAATGTCTTTAGCATATTGTCGACTCTGTCTTCAAGACCTGTACCGTTTAGCATCCCGCTTTTCAGGAAAGCCTTTGCATCATTGATGTAAATCGAAAACTCAGCTTTTTTCCTTGCATCGATCATCGAGTCGATGTAGATTTGCATCTTCTCTTGCTTGATTCCTTCAAGGTTGTAGCCAACAGACATGTTGAAGATAAAGGAAGGTTTTTCGACTACCTTGTTCTCCATGCACGATTGCACAAGATGCAAGACAATCCATGCCTTCAAGTACTCATCATATGCCTTTTCCAGAGTATACTCAGTCGACCACTCAACATTGTATCCTTCATCCCTGGCATCTATGCAAGGCTTGGCAATTTCCAAGTGATCCATGATTTGAACTGTCTTCAACTCCAGGAATCTAGCACCAACCAAATAGCTTGTTATTATATTCTGTGCAAGTTGCGTATGCGGTCCGGCAGCTGGCCCTATCGGCGTAGTGCAACTTTGGGAAAAAACATTGATCGATTTCTTTCCATCATCGATATAGAACTGATCTTTATCGACTCCAAATATCGAATCATGCTCACGATATTCTCCTACGATTCTTTCAAGCAATTCCAGAAATGGAACGGGCCTCATCAAATCAGACATTGATACACTCCTAAATTTTTATTCTTATTTCCAGTTTACAGTGTAAAGTTTAGGTGTCAAGAAAAATGCAACATTTTGCAACAAAAAATACAATCATTGGAAATCGGAATCTAGAAGTTTGGACATGCATGGTTATTAAATTAAGATAATATGGTAAAATGGTCTTTATGGATATCGATTATAAAATAGCAGGAGATCTGCATACACATACAGTTGCTAGTCAACATGCATATTCAACCATAGGCGAGATAGTACAAAAATCCAAGGAACTCTCAATGGATTTCGTTGCGATCACAGACCACGGCCCTGAGATGCTCGATGGAGCAATAAGGCATCATTTTCTATGTCTGACAGGCTTGCCAGATGTTATCGATGGCGTAAGGCTTTACAAAGGTGCTGAGGTAAATATCAAATCATTCGAAGGCAGGCTGGATCTGGACGATTTAGTTCTTTCTCGCCTCGATTTCACTATTGCAAGCTACCATGTTGAGGCTATTGAACCAGGCTCGATTGAGGAGAACACAAAAGGATGGCTTAACGTGATAAACAGCAAATATGTCGATTGCTTGGGACATATGGGAAACCCAGCATACCCATTTGAGCATGAGACAATTGTCAAGGCGCTCAGGGATACAGGAAAGATCCTTGAGATCAATGCCAATTCATCTGTCGTCAGAAAAGGAAGCGAAAAGAATTGTGTTGATTTGCTAAAGTTATGCATGAAATATGGCGTCCCGATTGTAGCCACAAGCGATGCACATCACAAATGGAATGTATGCAACGTCCAAGCCTCTCTTGATATGCTAAAAGAAATGGAGTTTCCACCAGAGATGATCCTAAACACATCAAAAGAAGCTATTGACGATTACATCACAAGACGCAAGATTGAAAAGAGCTAAGAGCCTTCAATGCCTTTGCTGGCTCGTCATGTTCAAACATGTCTACAGAGATGTCAAAGGCATGGTGCATGTATCTTTCGTCTCTTAGTATTGCTCCTGAAACGTAGTAGCCTGCCTTCTTGAGCTCGAAGACCTCTTTTTCATCCATCAAATAGGAGTATGCAAGATAAACCATGGCATCATAATCCCTCATCAAGCCTACAGGATCCGATAATACAGTTGGAACAATCAGGCCAATTTCAAAATCCTTGTCGATCTTCTTGAGTTCTCTAAGGACTGTGTAATCAATGCCAAATGCCTCTACATTCCCAAGCATGCCATTGCCCTTTACAATGTCGTCCATCAAGCCAAGGAGTTCTATATTAGCTTCATGCGTATACGCAGGCTCGCATTTAAGCTCAAGCGCAAAGAAAACATCATTTCTCCTACCCCACCCGATCACATCCTCAAGCTTCTCGACTGGCCAATGCTCTTTTATTTGTTCATATGTGTACTCGTGCACGTAACCATGAAGCGGAGTCTTGTTGCCCAACTCCATATCATGATAAACAACTGGCATCTTATCTTTTGTAAGCTGGATGTCAATCTCAAGGTATGATGCACCTTGTCTGATTCCTTCTTCCATTGCTTTGATTGTGTTCTCTGCAAATTGACAAGAACATCCTCTATGGCCACCAATCAAAGGAAAAGGTTCGTGAGATAATCTGTGTTTTTCTAGAAGCTTTCTCATGATATTTCCTCCTTAGAGTATGTGATATTCCTTCCATTCTTTACAAGAAATATATGGTACTTTCCACCAAGGCTCAGGTAGAGAGGCCTCTTGTCCTCCTGTGCTTTCAAAAGCTTTTCATGCAATGATTTGTCAGATATAGAGAGTCTGACTTCAGAGCCATATGAATAGCCATAGACAAGCAATTCCTTGCCAAGATTTTCGACATAGGATATGGTCATTTCAAACGACTCTGGAGAATTCGAGAAAGAGAATGGAATCTGATGAGAGCGCATGCCAATCTTCACATCATCATCATACGGCCCGCCAATACAAGCAATCCTATTGTGTATTTTCCTGTCCCCAATCTCCAAGGATCCATCCTCGCAAAGATGTGCATCGATGAAGTTCATCGGAGGATTGCCCATGAAGTTGGCAACAAATAGGTTTGCAGGGTTCTCATAAAGCTCATCGGGAGTATCATATTGCTGGATCTTCCCTCCATCAAGAATTGCGATCTTGTCAGCTAGTGCCATCGCCTCTTCCTGGTCATGAGTGACAAGGATTGCGATAATGCCGAGGTCTTGGTGTATCTTCTTTATGACACTTCTTATCTCAATCTTCAATCGTGCATCCAAATTCGACATCGGCTCATCAAGAAGAAGAAGTTTGGGTTCCTTCACTATGGCCCGGCACATTGCAACTCTCTGTTGCTGACCTCCTGAAAGTTGCGAGGGTCTCCTGCCAAGCAAATGCCCTATTTGGAGCTTCTCGGCAACAGTCCTTGCTTTTTCCCTTCTGGTCTTCTTGTCCACGCCCTTTTGCTTCAAAGGAAATGCAATGTTATCAATCACTGTTAGATTTGGATAGAGAGCATATGACTGGAAAACCATGCCTATGTTCCTGTCCTTGGGAGCCCATTTCGTAACATCTTTGCCATCAAACAAAATCCTGCCTGATGTTGGGTCAAGAAGACCTGCAAGGCAATTAAGCGTTGTCGACTTTCCGCACCCAGATGGCCCTAAAAGTGCAACAAATTCACCATTTTCTATCTCAAGATTAAAATCATCCAGAGCAACTACATTCTTATCAAATACTTTTCTAAGGTTCTCTATTTCTATCATGACACACCCTTTCCTGAGCCAATATCACCTTTCATAAGTTGTTTTTGCGAAATAACAAAGAATATGAGCACGGGAATCATGTAAATAATTCCCATCGCCGCTACCACATTATACGAAGCTATCATCTGTTCGTTCCTGGAAAGAGCCCTTATGTACGTTGCCATGACAGGCGTTCGATTGCCGAATAGAAGCGTGTTGAACAGAATAAAGTTCGACCAAGCCGAAAGGAAACTAAATACGGCTATCGATGTAATTCCAGGCTTAATCATAAAGATGATTACCTGCCTGAACGCTCCAAATCTTGTGCACCCATCGACAAGCGTCGAATTCTCTATATCCCGTGGAATACCGTCAAAGAAATTCTTTATGATGAATGTGGAACCAGGCAACCTGAATGAAAGCGCAACAAGAATCACTCCAAATAAAGTGTTTACGATATTCAAAGTCATCAATACATACAGAACAGCAATCAAAAGGAGAAGCGTTGGGAACATCCTGAGAACAAGCAAGCCTGTCTGTATCGTCTTCCTTCCTCTGAACTCAAGCCTCGAGAGCGCATATCCGGCAAGAAGACTTGTGAATACCTCCAACGATGTAACGCCAAGCGTGAAGATGATAGAGTTCTTGAGAGCACTGCCTATCGGCTCAATCGTAGTACTATCTCTAAGAGGCATCTTCTTGTAGACAAACAGGAAGTTCGAAAGCGTAAAACTCCCATCAGGCGTAAAGAAAGCCATTCCAAAAAAGACGACAAACATAAAGAGGATTGGAAGAACGAATATAATCATAATCGCAATTGCGATATTTTGCTTTCTCCTCTCGCTGTGAGTCAAAATGCTATTCGACATATGAAGCCTCCTTTTTCGAAATCCTGGAAATGAATTGAAAGAGCATCATAACCATGAACACGACAAGTATCAACATTACAGAAAGTGCTGCCCCATAGCCATATTGGCGATCGATAAATGCCTTGTGATAAGCATTTAGCGCCCAAACCTCGGTTTTTATTAGCGGCCCGCCATTTGTAATAAGAAGTATATTGATATAGTTGGTCATCAGTCCTAGGGTTTCCCACATGACAATGAATTTGATGTGGCCGGAAATATTCGGAAGGATTATCGTCTTTACAATCTCCCACTCTCCAGCCCCATCCACGTGCGCTGCCTTGAATTGGTTTTCCGGAATGCTCCTTATCGCAGATGAGAAGATGATAGAACCATATGCCAACGATACCATTACTTGCGCTACAACAATAACGCAAAACGGATACTTGGCAATCCAATTTATTGGTGCCATGTTGCTGTTGATTCTATGAAGCAGCGAGTTGATGAACCCATTCTCGGATGCATCCAAGAACCAAATCCATAGAACCGAATAAACGACAGATGGAGTAATCATAGGAATCATGATTATCGACTTGAAAAAGCTTGCCCAGCCATCGCTTTTTATGAAATAAGTAGTCATTATAGCGATAAATAGATCCACTATAACAACTATTGACATAGATAAACCGATATATAAAACAGTATTCTTGATAATCGTCAATGTCGATGGATCCTTGAAAATCCTGACATAGTTGCTCATTCCAGCAAAGTTCCATACAAAGGCACCATCTAGCGATGTGAACGACATAACTATCGTTAGCAATGCAGGGGCTATGTAAAAGATTGAAACCAAGACAATAAATGGCGACAAGAAAGAATATGCTTGCAGATTTTTGCTCTTCATTTTCTCTATTATTGCAAAGGCGGAAAGCATTACGCCCCGCCTTTTTTATTATTATTCGATAACTACGCTTGGAACACTCAATTTAACTTGTGCTTTCATATCGTTAAGTGCTTGCTCTGGAGTTGTCTGGCCAAGCTCGAGAGCGACTATCTGCCTGAAAAGCTCTGACTTGTAAGTATCAAGCCCGCTGATTGCAGGAGTGGTGATGGCATAATCGGCCATGTAAGTAATATCGCCTACAAGAGGATTCGCAAGAAGTTCAGGCTCCGAGTTTGCTGCAATAACAGAGCTAAGCACATTGATTGTAGCTGCATGGTGTGCAAGGATATCAGGCGAATCTACTGTCATCTCCCTTATCAAGTCCTTGCAAATCTCAGGATACTCCGTATCTGCCGATATAGAGATCCACTGAGGCGCCGCTACTGCAAATGGAGAATCTGTATACTGGCTTTTCGGGAAAAGAACGAATTGCTCCATCTTTGCAAATTCCTCGACAGTGATTCCTGCAGCTCCATAGACATAGTTCGCAGAATAAACAGGACCGTAATATGCAAACGCCTCCCCTGTACCAACCATAGTGTTTATTGTCGACCATCCCATCTGGTTGAGATTTGTAGGCGTAATGTGCCTCTCGTGGACATTGTCATATGTGAACTGGAAGAACCTGAGTATTCCATCTTGGTCAAACACAAGCTCATTGTCTTCGTTGTAGTATCGTCCGCCCAATGCCATCAAAACATCCAAGAAATCAGAACCGTTTCCAGGCCTATGCACTAGTCCATACTTTGAGGCTCCTTTCTCCACTACTTCCTCGCATAGGTCTATGAAATCCTCGAATGTGAATGAACCTTCAGCGATGCGAGCAGGAAGATTATTTATTTCCTCCTCGGACCATCCAATATTTGCAAGTGCAATCTTGTTGTAATAGATGACGCGTATAGGAAGATCTGGTGCAAACGAATAGATTTTCCCATCGATCTCAGCGCCATCGAAGGCACCTGGAACATATGCCGAACTGTTTTCTGAAATTACATCTGTAATATCTAGAAGAATACCAGCTTTTTGGGCAGATGCAACATCGCTTAAGCCAAAGATGTCTGGTGCATCACCTGTCTTATGTGCAAACGTTACAGCATTTTGATACTCAGTCCAATCTATTGTCTGGTAATCCTTGTTGAACTCAATCCTAAGATCTCTTCCCTCTGCTGCATACTTTTCGTTCAGTCTCTCTGCTGCTGCAACAAATGACTCTGGGATCGTTGTAAAGTCCATGTTGTAAGAGATATCAAGCGTAACAACTCCTGTCGCCTCTCCCTTCTCCGACGATCCTCCAGCGCAAAGCGCGCAAAGCACAGAAAAAGCCACCAGTACTATCATTAGCAACCGTTTAACCATAATTTCCTCCATCATTTTCTTATTTCGAGTTGCGGCGGACAGAATACATGGATTCCTTGTGTCCTTGTGCCATCAAGGCGTTCAAGAAGCATCCTGAAAGCTGTCTTCCACGCAACCGATGTGAATATCATCAATCTGGCATCCTCGCCATACGAAACTGGAAAGAAGTTCTCATACAAAAGGCATACAGGATGCTCATCCATCTCCCTTAGGACATCCATAGCACCTTGCATAGTCTGCCTATCGCCAAAGAAGATTCCTCTAGTTATTTCCTTCGCTTGTCTCATAAGAGAAGCTCCAGATTCCTTTGTCATTCTCCCAATGTGTATCAAAGATGGATCATACAAGCCAGATTCTTCCAACTTTTCCTTAAATCCATCTATTCGGTTCTTTCCAATAACAAAGCCATTACGATAGTATGTTCCACCGAAGTAGCTAATTCTCGTAATTCCTCTTGAAACAAAGTAATCGTATATGAGTTTTGAAGACAAAGCATAATCGACCATGATTGAATCTTGCTCATAATCATTTGTCATTTCATTCATAAATAAAAGCTTGCTAGTATATGAAAGATAAAAATCGATCTCATCCGAAGAGAACTTCCCTATCAGCAGCAATGCATCATAACACTCCTCCTGATTAAAATACGAAAGAGACAGCTCATATTCTCTAGCCATCGGATCTAGCATTGACACGAGCTTTAGATCCGAACCCATTACATCCATGCCTTGCAAGACAAGTCCGACTCTGTATTTCAAAAGCAACTTTTGCACAAGCGCACGCTGGCGAGGAGTTTTGTAGGAAAGGCTTTCAGCTTCCTTCAAAATCGCATCTTTAACCTCTGGCGAAACAGAAAGAGTTACATCATTATTAAGAACTCTCGATACTGTCGCAATTGAAACATTACACGCTTTCGATATTTCCTTAAGACCAGACATTGCTAACTCCTTGATACGAATCCTAACAGCTTTTTACATCATTTCATAGTAAATTTTAGTTAATGTTTTGTAAAAACAATGTGAAAACCTAAATTATTTAATTCGATTAATATTACTTCTCTCAGATTTTCAGCAAGAAACATAGCAAATAAAATCTTTTTAGGATTTACATAACATTAAATGGGAATTAAATCCAATTTTTTGAAGCTAAAATTAAGTATGTAAAGAAAATATCTTAGTGTAAATAAAATTCCATATATTTATTATCTAATCTTATAATAGAATTTATCTGCGTTAAAATTCAAGTCAAATAACAGTATCGTGCTATTGTGATAAAATCTACCAGAAGAAAAAATCAATGGAAGTAAACAATGATCTTTGAATATTATTTTGTTTTTAAGTAAATTCTAGTAAAATAAAGTAAAAAGCGGATAAGATAATTACCCGCTTAAGAATAATTGGTACTTTGTACTACTTGACTTGGTTCAAGAGTTCCTTGCCAGAGAAAAATGCGTCGATATTGTCAAAGGTAACTGATGCAATATTCATCAGAGCTTCACTCGTAAGATATGCCTGATGGCCAGTTACCAGAACATTTGGCATAGAGATAAGACGCGCAAGGATATCATCATCCACGCCATACTCAGAGTTGTCCTCGAAGAAGATTCCACTCTCCTCTTCATAGACATCCAACCCAGCTCCTCCAATCTTCTTTGATTTCAATCCCTCCAGAAGATCATCCGAGCGGATCAATGCACCTCTGGATGTATTTATGATATAGACACCCTTCTTCATTATCTCGATAGAGTCCCTGTCTATAATGTGCTTTGTCTCTCGTGTTAGCGGACAATGCAATGATATTATGTCGCTCTGGGCAAATAGAGTATCGAGCTCTACAAACTCAGCTCCCTCAATTTCGCTTGGGTATGGGTCATAGCACAAAACCTTCATTCCAAAGCCCTTTGCGATCTCGATAAAGCATCGCCCGATCTTTCCCGTCCCGATAACACCAACAGTCTTTCCATATAAGTCGAATCCAACAAGACCCGAGAGCGAGAAATTGAACTCCCTTGTCCGTACATATGAGTGGACAAGCTTCCTGTCCAATGCAAGCAAAAGCGCAAATGCCGCCTCGGCAACAGCATGAGGACTATATGCCGGCACCCTCACAACAGGAATACCCAATGAGTTTGCACTTTCAATGTCGACATTGTTAAAGCCAGCGCACCTCAATGCCACAAGCTTAACTCCTTCCTTCTTCAATACTTTCAACGTCTCTTTTGAGATATCGTCATTGACAAATGGAACTACAACATCAGATCCGGATGCAAGCGATGCTGTTTTTGCATCAAGGCCCACATCGAAATACGACAATTCATATCGACCTTTGTTCTCTTTCTCGAACGTTTCCCGATCATAACCCTTAGCATCAAAAAGCGTAACTTTCATAACTCCTCCTCTATTTCAAGATAATATGTCGCATAGATATGGGAAAGCTTATGGCACACAAATTGGAAAGAGACTATAATCAACTTGTAAAAACAGGAGCGGAAAATGATCATAAATCTGAAAAACAATGATACAACAATGGCAATCTCCACACTTGGTGCCGAACCCCAAAGTCTTGTATATGAAGGACGAGAATACATCTGGCAAGGAGACAAAAAGTACTGGTTCAGAAGAGCGCCATTGCTTTTCCCAATGATTGGGCCAACAAAAGACAACAAGATAATGGCAAAGGGGAAGTTGTATGACATGCCAGGCAACGGCTTTGCGCGCGATATGGAATTCACCGTTGTAGACCATACAGAAAAGAGTGCACTGTTTGTTCTGGAAGACAGTCCAGAAACACGAAGCAAATACTACCCATTCGGTTTCAGGCTTGCTGTCACCTATACTCTTTTGCCAAATGGCTATGAAGCATCGGCAACAATAGAGGCAAAGGATGATTTGTATTATACATTCGGATGGCATCCAGCTTTCAGCCTTGACATAAATGGCAAAGGCTGTGAACTCGATACATACACTGTCAACTTCTCTCAAAACGAGAAGCTGAACAAGAAGACAGCTGTAAACGGACGCTTTGTATACACAGAGGATTTCGTTGATGGCGACAGCTTTGATCTATCGAGAGCTATAACAGACATCGGTGCGATTGTACTAGACAATGTAAAGAGCGATGAAGTGACGCTCACATCGTCATCTGGCGAGCATGGAGTTACAGCTACGATGGGCGATATGACGACTTTAACAGTTTGGACATGCGCACCACAACATGGGCAATACGTTTGCATTGAACCGATGCTATCATTTGGCGATGCACAAAGGCCTTTGGAGATTGAAGAAATGAACGAGACAAGGCCTCTTAGGAAGGGAGAGAGCGTTACATATACAAACACATTCACTGTATTCTAAGGATTCTTCTTTGAGAATTCGAATGCAATATATGCCTTTCTTACGCTATCATAAAGAGCATCGAGAAAGGCTTTTTTATCGCAATTGCCGACATCAAGCTTATCTATCTGGCATTGCATTCTTCTTACGACTTCATAAGAAAACGACTCAGACATCAGATCTATGCCAGGTGCTTTTTCAGCCTTCTTCTGAAAGCGAATAAACTCCCCAGTCTCGTCATTAGCGCGTTTTGATATAGCATCGACAAGCTTATCTCTTTTTGAGTTGCTACCATCTATATCGCTAATTTTAATTGCATCGAACGATGATGGCAAATCCTCAACTGGCGCAAGATCAAAGATTTTCTTCCCAGCAAATAGAGGCAAATCGACATCCTCGAATGTATGATATAGCCCATATGTCGCTGATATGACAACATCGAACTGGTCCAACGAGTTTCTTCTTTCGTCATAGGCAATCGATTCGACTCCAATAGGAAGCAGAAAAGTCTTCTCGCTGTCTCGTAGTGTCATGACTACTCTGTTATCACTTTTCAAAAGCTCGGCAAGCATCTTGGATCTAAAGCCACAGCCTATGATCAATATATTAGAACCCTTTTCGATCATTGATGCAATTTTCTGAGCAATAGACAAGTCAAAATCATCGAGCTTGTATTCACTTTGCATTCTCTTTCCGAATGCGATTGCCATATTAAAGAGCCTTGAAAGGCATGGTGATGATGAGCCATTGTCGCGAGCGATATCCAAAGAGTGCAAAAGCTGAGACAAAATAGCATCCTCACCAAACAGAGGTGATAGTACACCAGATGCAAGAAGAAAGAGATGCATCATTGCATCTTTGCCACACATCGAATATCTGGAAGCTTTTGCTTTGGCAATATTCAAAGACAATGCTCTCTCAAAAATCTCTGGCGATGGCATTGTCCCCTCGATATAAAGCTCTGCTCGATCACAAGTAAGAAGAAGGATACAGGGCTTTTGTATCCTCTTTCGTATTTTGCCCAAAATATGGCTGTACATGCCATCATCAAGATTTTGCAAGTGTCTGAAATCACTTGCATTTCGTGTCATATCCAAGCCTATTGTTGAAATCATAGTGCCTTATCCGATGTATGAAAAACCGACAAATGGAGCAATATTGTCAAATGAGCCGACACCGCACCCAAACCCTATGGCAAGAGAGAAGTCCCAGAATCTTCCTTTCAGAAAAACATCGAGGTTTCCATTGTCTTTATTGAAAGAGAAGAACGAATGCGACACTTCCATATATCCGACACCTAGCGAGAGATTGCAATCAGGAAGAAACTGGAAAGTAAAGTCTGTCTTTGCGGAAAATGTATAGCCTGTGCCATCGAAGTTCGAAAAAGAAATCGATACGCGAGGCAAAATGAAAAACAAGTCGCCATCCTTGGTAAACCTGCTTCCGTTGGATGCAAATGAAATCGATGAGTTCCTTGCTATATTTGACCAGCTAGCGACCAATTCACTTCTCTCATCCAATGAAAGTATCCCATCAATATTCAACCCAAAAGAGAAATAATCGAAATAGACAACAAGCCCAGAGCCAAGCGAGAATCTCTCTTTTCCAGAGGAGCTTTCAAATGGGCTGAACCAGGCATTGGATATAGCATCAAAGACATTATTTATCGGTCGTTCATATCTAACAAGCGAATTGCCACCCTTTATCGACATGCCAAGCGATACATATGGAAAAGAGAAAGCCCAATCGACTTCAATATCGATATTCGAGAAAATATCAAAGATAGCAAGATCCTGGCTCTTCCTCTCAAAGGATGTGCCTACATTTGCAACGAATGCTATGTTCTTTCCTGCGAACGCAACACTCAGTTCGTTCACCATGTCATTCATATATCCTGTCTTCTTTGAAAAGTTGCTGATTGGAATATTATCGGATGAAAACAGCCTCAGCATAAACGAGCCTTGGTCGCTATCCATTAAAGCAAGAGATGCCGGGTTTGATAAAAAGTCTAGAAAATCGCCATGGTATGCAACGCTTTTAAATGGCGATGCCAACTGGGCCTTGGACGTATTCGAGTTCGAGGAATACAGCGTATCTTTGGCATAAAGCGAAAACACAAGGACGATGGAAAAAACAAATAGGAGAAGCCTCTTCATCATATGACGATATTATAACAAAGGAAGGCAAAAATGCTATAATAATGGCTATGGGCTGTGTTTTCTTTCATATCGACCTCGATGCGTTCTTTGCCTCTGTGGAGATTCTGGACAATCCTCAATACAAAGACAAACCTTTGATCATTGGCACTCCAGGACCAAGAAACGTCGCAAGCACATGCTCTTACGAAGCTCGAAAGTATGGCGTACACTCCGCAATGCCAATGACAACAGCATTAAGGCTATGCCCAAATGCAATTTGCATACCCGGACGATATAGCCGTTATAGCGAAAAATCGAAGGAAGTTATGAAAATCATAAAGGATTTCGCGCCAGGTTTTTTGCAAGTTTCCATAGATGAAGCATTCCTTGATTTGACTGGAATGGAAAGGATCTACCCTCTTCCAGGAAGAGCTGCAAAGGAATTGAAGAGGAAAATCGCCGAAGAAACAGGACTTACAGTATCAATCGGTGTCGCAACAAGCAGATTCATTGCAAAGCTTGCATCCGACTACCACAAGCCTGATGGCCTGACAATAGTCCCAAGTGGGCGTGAGATGGAGTTTGTAGACAAGGTTGGGCTGAGAAAACTCTGGGGTGTCGGAAATGCGATGTACGAGGCTTTGGAAAGAAAAGGAATGCAATCGACAGAGACAATCCGCGCTTATACTCTTGATCAGCTCAAGGCAATGATGGGAGATAAAAGCGGCGAATATCTTTACAGCATTGTCAGAGGAATAGATCCTGGGATTTACCAAGGAGCTAGAAAATCACACTCAATCTCATCCGAGATCACATTCTATCCAGATGTATACAGCATCGATGCATTGGACAGCTGTTTATTGGAGATGGCATCGGATCTTTCATTCAGGGCTCTTTCCGAAAAAGTAATTGCAAGAAGTGTGACATTGAAACTTCGCTATGGTGATTTTACGACTACGACAATACAAGAAACACCTGATAGCAACCTCTACTCATCGGACGATATCCACAAGGTCGCAAAACGCCTCTTGAGAGTAAAATTCAAAGGACAAGGAATTAGATTGATAGGGCTTGCACTTGGACAGCTTTATAGTGGCGAAGAGCCAGAGCAGAAAGAACTCTTCTCAGAGGACAAGGAAAAAAGGAGAGCTCTGGAAAAGACTATCCTATCTCTATCAAGGGATGGAAAGAAAGTTATAAAGGCTGGGCTACTTAAGAACCAGGTAAATGACGAGAATGAAAGCTAGGACAATCCTGTAGACTCCAAATCCGACAAAGGAATGCTTTCGCACAAACCCAACAAGCCATTTTATCGATAACATAGAGACCAGGAATGATATTGATGTCGCAAAGAGAAGTAGGCTCCACTCTCTTGCCGATACGATTGCAAAGTGCTTCAAAAACCTCAAAAGAGATGCCCCTGCCATAACAGGAATCGCCATAAAGAAGCTGAACTTTGCCGACAGCTCCCTAGATAGTCCCAGCACCATTCCACCAAGGATAGTAGAGCCAGATCTGGATGTTCCCGGTATTATGGCAAGAGATTGGAAAAGCCCAAGGCAAAATGCCTTTTTGAGGCTCACTTCCTCAACGTTTTCATACTTCACTCTTCTTTGGGCAAAACCGCTTTTCTCCAAGGCAATATAAAGGATGCCATAGAGTGCAAGAGCCCCTGCAATTACCCATATTGTCGATAGATATGACGAGACAATGTCATCAAGAAGGAGGCCGAGAATTGCAGCAGGAATCGATGCAACGATTATCTTCAGCCAAAGAGAAAAGCTCCTGTTTCTTTCTACTCTATCGTGCTTGAGCGGAAAAAGCTCGTTGAAATAGAGGACAACCACAGCCAAAATAGATCCAAGTTGCACAAGCACAAGAAAAAGGTCCTTGAAATCGCTAGATCCATTTAATCTGATCAAGTCGTCTACTATCAACAAATGTGCTGTCGATGATATCGGAAGCCACTCCGTAACACCTTGTACTATCCCCAAAACCAGAGCCTTTAAGTATTCCATAGGCAGAGGATAGCTACAAAAAACAGGCTTTGTCTATAGCAAAACCCTTATTGAGATTGACTGTCTTTGGTGTTAATCTATCAATATGTTGAAAGTATGCCTTTTCGAGCCCGAGATTCCACAAAACACAGGAAATATTGCAAGGACTTGTGCTGCAACTGGCTCTGAGCTCCATTTGATTCACCCGCTCGGCTTCGATATATCCGAAAAAGCTGTAAGGCATGCTGGATTGGATTACTGGAAGGATGTGAAGATCTTTGAATACGAAGATGAGAACGATTTCTTCTCAAAGCATAAAAACGATACGATGTACTTCTTTTCGTCAAAAGGAAAGCACAACTATTCGACTATCGATTTCTCGAATTCTGGCGATATATATCTCTGTTTTGGAAGAGAGTCGACAGGGCTTGGCGAGAAAATAATCGTTGAACACAATGAAAACACAATGCGAATCCCAATGGCAAAAGGCATCAGATGCCTAAATCTTTCGAATTCAGTTGCAATAGTTGTATATGAGGCGCTAAGGCAGCAAGGCTTTAAAGATCTTCAATAATTAGACAAGGAGAAGAAATGGATATAACAATAATAGGTGCAGGAAATATGGGAGGCGCAATAGCCTCGGCCCTATCTGAAAATGAGAATTACAATGTTTCCATATATGACAAGAATATAGAAGCATCCAATAAGACAGCTCAAGGGAAAAAGATTAATGCAATTAGCTCTTTTGACGAAATCGAGGCAAAAGATATCGTTTTGATTGCACTAAAGCCTCAAGTTCTACCCTCAATGTACGCAAAGCTAAGTCAATTGAAGCCAAAGATGTTCATCTCTATCGCTGCTGGAGTATCATTGCAAACACTAGAGAAAAACATATCAGATGCGATTCCTATTGTAAGATTCATGCCAAATATTGCAGCAAAGACGAAAAAAGCTGTCACAGCTGTAGCAACAAATGGCAATGTCGATGACAAATGCAAGAAAATCGCTATGGACGTAGCCTCTTCTTTCGGTTCGGCATTCGAGCTTGATGAGAAGCTTTTCCCAGCCTTCATTGGAATCTCTGGTTCAGCAATTGCATATGTTTTCGAGTTCATGCACCAGATTGCGATGGGCGGTGTAAGAGAAGGAATACCATACAAAAATGCACTAGATATCGCAAGAGATACACTTATCAGCGCGACATCGCTTCAAAAAGAGAGCAACCTTAGTGCAATTGAGCTTGAGACTATGGTATGCTCAGCAGGAGGAACAACAATCGAAGGGATAAAGGCCTTGGATGACGGCTCGTTCGCAAAGACAGTAATAAATGCTGTTTCAGCCGCAGCTGAAAGATCAAGAGAGCTAGAAAAAAACGCTTAAGCAAGGGAGAGAAGTATGATAGATATCAAAGAATTGAAATCCAGGAGAGACGAGATTGCAAACAACATAAAGAATCGCTATATGAATGTCGATTTGGATGCAATCATCAAAGACCAGGAAGAGCGTGCATCGATTCTCGTTGAAGTAGACAAATTGAGAGCAAAACGAAATGAGAACGCCCAAAAGATGAAGCAAAAACTCGACCAGAATACAAGAGCACAGCTTATTGAGGAAGGAAAGAAAGTCAAGTCAGAGCTTGCATCTCTTGAGGAGAAGCTCTCAGAGATCGAGAAGAAATTTGCAGAAGAAGTACGAACCATTCCAAACTATGCCTCCCCTGAAGCTCCTATAGGAAAGGAAGACAAGGACAACCTTGCAATAAAATTCGTAGGAGAGCCCAAGCATTTTCAATTCAAAGCAAAAGACCATGTTCAGCTGGGAGAGGCTTTGGATATCCTGGACTTCGATAAAGGTGCAAAAGTATCAGGTCAAAAGTTCTACTACATAAAGAAGAAAGGCGTTATTTTGCAAATGGCACTCGAGCGATATGCAATGGATATAGTAGTAAAACATGGCTTTACACCATTTATAACGCCGGATGTTGCCAAGGAAGAGATATTGAATGGAATCGGATTCAATCCAAGGGGAGCAGAATCCAATATCTACACTATCGAAGGTACTGGAACATGCCTTGTTGGGACAGCAGAGATCACTCTTGGAGGCTATTACTCAGATACAATCCTTGAGAAAAAGGATCTTCCAATAAAGATGACAGGGCTTTCACATTGCTTCAGGAGAGAAGCTGGCGGAGCTGGCCAATACTCAAAAGGTCTTTACAGAGTGCATCAATTCTCAAAGCTGGAGATGTTCATCTATTGCCTTCCTGAAGAGTCGGAAGAATTCCACAAACAAATCCTGTCGATAGAAGAAGAGATCTTCTCAGGACTTGGACTGCCATATAGAATCGTAGATACAGCAACTGGAGATCTTGGTGCGCCTGCATACAGAAAGTTCGATATAGAGGCATGGATGCCAGGACGAGGCGATGACGGCGAGTATGGTGAAGTCACAAGTACATCGAATTGCACAGACTACCAAGCAAGAAGCTTGAACATAAGATTCAGGGATGATGATGGAAAACTGAAGTTCGTGCACATGCTCAATGGAACAGCTGTAGCTCTATCTAGAGCGATTGTTGCAATCTTGGAAAACTATCAAAACGAGGATGGATCTGTTTCCATTCCTAATGCACTTATTCCATACTGTGGCTTTGACAGGATTGAAAAATGACTAGCGCACTCATAACAGATTTCTACGAGCTGACGATGATGCAAGGCTATTTCTTGCAGCATCACAACCCTAGAGTCGTATTCGACATGTTCTACAGAAACAACCCGTTTCAAGGTGGATACACGATTTTCACTGGAATCGAAGAGGTTTTGGACAAACTCGAAAACCTTAGGTTCTCTAGTGGTGATATCGAATACTTGAGGAGCTTGAATCTATTTGATGCGTCATTTATCGACTATCTTTCAAACTATCGCTTCTCAGGAGATGTGTATGCATTCGATGAAGGAACGCCAGCTTTTCCCGGAGAGCCATTGATAAGAGTAGAGACAACGCTTTTGGATGCACAATTAATCGAATCACTTTTGCTAAATACGATTAATTTCCAAACTCTTATAGCAACAAAAGCAAACAGGATGGTACTTGCTACGAAGGGACATGGTGCGATAATGGAATTCGGACTGAGGCGTGCGCAAGGTGAAAACGGCGCCCATGCTGCATCTAGAGCATCCTTTATTGGAGGAACAAAATCGACATCAAATACCTATGCTGGCAAAGAATACAATATTCCTGTCGCTGGAACTATGGCTCACTCTTGGATAATGAGCTTCGATTCCGAGATTGAGGCCTTCCGAAATTTTGCAACACTCTATCCAGACAATTGTATTTTCTTGATAGACACATATGACACATTGGGCTCAGGAATAGATGCTGCGATAGAAGTCGGGCTTGAGATGAAGAAGAAAGGCAAAAGAATCGGCGTAAGAATTGATTCTGGAGACTTGAACTATCTTACTAAAGCAATTAGGGAGAGGCTTGATTCATCAGGCCTTGAGGATGCAACAATATGCGTCTCAAACGACCTGACAGAGGAAATAATCCTCAACCTTGTAAACGATGGAGCTCCAATCGATAGCTGGGGAATCGGGACACACTTGGTAACTGGCGGCACGCAATCATCCCTAAATGGCGTATACAAGCTTGCCGCAAAGGAGCATGAAGGTTCATTTATACCAACATTGAAGGTTTCCAACAGCTATGAGAAAACAACAAATCCTGGGATAAAACAAGTATATAGGTTCTTTGACAGGTCCTCCTCTGCACTTGCCGATTTGATTGTCCTCGATGAAGAGGAGCTTGAATGCGGAAACGACTACACATTCTATCATCCATTCTCTACGCAAGACTTCTTTGTTATGAAGAAATCGAGCTATTGCTCAATAAAGCCACTTTTGACAAAGAAGCTTGAAAATGGGAAGAGATTATATGAAAAACCCAGCTTGAAGGAGATACAATCGAGATCTGCGGAGCTTCTTAGCCACTTCGACAAGTCTTACAAAAGGCAGATAAACCCGCATATCTACAAAGTGTCCCTTTCCGAGAAGCTCAGGAATCTGAAAACAAAGCTGATTGTCGAGACAAAGAAGAAAGAAAACCAAATATAGCATACTCTCCTCATTGTCTTCGAGAACATGAGTCAGTGAGGAGCATTTGTGTACTAACTCCAATTTTCCATCAATGTCTTGAAGTCTGTCTTTTGCAAATTGATGAGTTTCTTCTTCACTTCATCATTGAATACTTTCTTATCGACATATGGCTTCCATTTCTCAGCTACATTCTTGCCAGCGATTTTACGTATAGAAAGAGCCTTTGTATAAAAACGATTCATGCCATAGCATTCGCTTCTGTCTTCTATTATCGTGATTCTTTGCGGAAACAAGATTGCCAATGCTCTTGTCGTGACGATTGAATAGCCCATCAAATAGCATCTGAGGCCATAATCCAATGCTTGAAAGTATTCTCCCGCAATCTCTGTGTCATATTCCCTTAGCCTCTGGAAAAGCGCTCTATCATAAAGCCCTATCTCCATCAATGGATAAAGATTGTTCGTGCACTTGTCTGTCAAAAATACCGGATCTGTTTGGTTCTCGGGCAAGAAGGACAAAGGATCGACATCCTTTCCTCTTAAATGCGGGACTCGGATGCTAGGAAGCACTTTTCCATCAGATGAGAGCATGACAGGCGTAATCATGGCTGGATGGTTCTTCTCCCCCATTATAGACATAAGCTGACTGCCATCAAACGAAATAAGAGCACAATCTGTCCTTACAACAAGAAAATATGTAGCATAGCATTGGTCAGCAAACGAGTTTATATACTCCCCTGATGTTGTTGCATTCTTGAATATAATAAAAGTGACTTCAGGATATTTCGATGTTATATCATCTTTCTCGATTGCATCTTCCGTTGTCATGACATGAATCGAGTTGTTCATATTCTCAAGATACCACTCGATAGCTTCCACAAGCTCTTCTCTCGACCCCAGATCCAAGATGCCAATAGAAAGCTGTTGTTGCCTGTAAAGAGAAGACAACCTAAGTCCCAAATCCTGCTTGCGATATACAATCCTATACGTGCTCATCCCCTACCACCACAATATCGTCTGGGCGAAAAATAACATCTTTCTTCCCATATCCAAGCAAAGCCTCGATATCGGAGCTCTTATGTCCTTGGATGATTGTCAAATCAGTTGAATTGAAGTAAGGCACAGCTTTTAAAAACACTTTGCCATCAGTTGTAGCGACATCTACAACATCCCCCTCGGAAAAAACTCCATCAATATGCTTTATTCCAGAAGGAAGAAGGCTTTTATGTGCCAAAAGTGCCTTTTTCGCCCCATCATCGACAATTATTTTCCCAACAGCTGGAGTGTTGAGAATCCACCTCTCACGCTGTTTCAATCTCTCTTCTGGGAATATATACGACCCCAGCTCCTCTCCATCGACAATTCGAACAAGAGCATTTTTCTCATATCCTGATGCGATTATGGTGCCACAACCACCCTTTTGAGCGATCTGAGCCGCAAGGAGCTTTGTCTTCATTCCTCCTGTTGAGAAAATATTCCCAGCACCTTTGGCAAACGAGAATATTTCGTTTGTAAGCTCAGGAATATTCTTTATCATCACAGCATCCTTCTCTTTTCTCGGATTGCCTGTATATAATCCATCTATATCTGTCAACAAAATCAAAAGATCTGCATCTATCTTCGATGCGACAAGCGCTGACATTCTATCATTGTCTCCCAAAACATTGCCTATTTCGGCTGTAGAGACAACATCGTTTTCATTGAAAATCGGAACAACTCCCAATGCAAGCAGTGTCGATACTGTCGTCCTAAGGTTTTTATAGCTGGTTCGATTGGAAAGAACGCTTCTCGTGATCAATACTTGAGAGCAAATCATATTGTGCTTTGAGAACTCTTCTTGGTAAGCTGCCATCAATATAGGCTGTCCAATAGATGCGCAAGCTTGCCTCATCGCAATATAAACAACAGGGCTATTATGCTTCAGGGCTTTTGCACCAAGCCATACAGCTCCTGAGGAGACAAGGATCACTTGATGTCCTTTGTCTCTTATCGCTACTATTTGCGAAACAATATCCTTGATACGATCTTTGTTGATCCCTTCGTTGTTTGTCAAAAGATTGGTGCCGACTTTTATCACTATTCTTCTTGTTTTCGAGAAATCACGCATCAGATCAACTCCTTGTGCTTGAAGCTCTTTGAATTCTTGCCACTGTATTCAGCTACTGTCTCGCCATGCCCAATCAAGAGCCACTTGGTCGTAGTAAGGCCATCCAGCCCAACCGGTCCCCTTGCATGGAGTTTTGATGTTGATATTCCAACTTCAGCACCAAGGCCAAATCTAAATCCATCAGCAAAACGTGTAGAGCAATTCGAAAACACATCTGCACTATCGACTTCAGAGAAGAACTTATCGCGATTCTTCTCATCCGAAGTTATAATTGCATCTGTATGATGCGAGCCATGGATTGAAATATGCTCTATCGCTTGATCTATTGAGTCTACGATCTTCATCGCGCACTCAAGTGCAAGATACTCGCTATCCCAATCGCTATCATTGGCTGGAATGCATTCTATCAACTCTTGCACTCTTTGATCTCCATGTATGATGACTTTTTCTTTGTCGAAAGCTTTTTTCAGCCTAGGAATAAATGACTTTGCTACCTTGCTGTGCACAAGAAAGGTCTCTGTTGCATTGCAAGCAGCTGGATATTGCACCTTTGCATCTATACAAACATCCAAAGCAAGGTCAAGATCCGCACTCTCATCGACGTATGTCGAGCATATGCCATCGGCATGTCCCATAACAGGAATATGCGTATTGTCCATCACAAAGCGAACAAAAGCATTGGATCCTCGAGGAATCAGCAAATCTACATCTCCCTCTGCCTTCAAGAGAGTATTCACATCCTCATGGGACTCAATTGCAAGAATCCAATCAGAGCCTATTGGAGTCTTTTCAGTTGCGTCCTTTATGACTTTTACAAGCGCTCTGTTTGAATAAGTGGCTTCCTTTCCACCCTTTAGGATTATGCCATTTCCAGATCTAAGCGCTAATCCAGCAATTTGCACAAGGGCATCTGGACGGGACTCGAAGATCATTGCGATAACACCTAAAGGGTATGTCCTCTTCTCCAAGATGAAATTATCATCAAGCTCTCTTTTCTCTTTTGCTTTTCCTATCGGATCTGGGAGGTTTTGAAGCTCTTTCAGCCCCTTTGTCACGGAAGAAAGTTTGTCATCAGAGAACACAAGCCGATGATATAGAGACTCTTTGATACCATTTTCCAAAGCAAGATCGAGATCCTTTTTGTTCTGGGCAAAAAGAAAATCCTTGTTATCCTCTAGCGCTCTTGCAATAGTCCCAAGCACATCTCGTCTGACATCATCAGATGAAATGGCCAGATTTTTTGAAGCTTTTCTTACCTGCTTGATTCTTGAAAGAAGACACATGTTTTCCATAACAAAAGACTAGCAGAAAAGCCATGATTCTACAATGTTGCATAGCCAATTTCGAATCTATCTCTTAACGTTTGCACAATAGGAATCGATCGCTTCCAGAACACCGCCTGCTATTGCTCTAGCTTTGTCGCTTATGCTCATGCACATCGCGCGCTCTCCTCTTGGATCGATATCAGAAATCTTGAAGCCAATTGGGACGCTAATTCCATCATGCAAGAGGCCTCTTACTTTTCCGTCAATAGTTGCATAGACAGGAGTAGAGTCAACAAATGCAATAACATCTCCCCTTTTTACAATATCACCAATTTTTGAATTTGCTTTGAAAACACCAGAACATGGCGAGTGGATCACCCTCTCCTTGCCAAAGCCAGCAATGACAGCTGGGATTGCTGTATTTGCAAGAGCATATCCAGATTTTATTATTGTACCGAGAGAATGCCCTCTCATCGTCTCTATGACAACATCCGAGTCTACACCTGCATTGAATCCCGGTCCTAGTGCAACAACAAAATCAGCCATGTTTTTATTTGTCCCAAGATTCTTCTTCGCAATGATAGCATCAACGACAAAGCGAGGCTTCAGCTCTTCTATGGTTTTTCCCTCCTGATCTACGATAACAGGCACATTAGCTTGATCAAGGACAGATAGAGCTTGGCCTATATCTTTGCAAAGCACAGCCTTAACGCCCTCGACAACACATTCACCATCGAATACAGCGCTCGCGAACGATACAGTTCTTCTGATTACAGTTGGCATTTTGCATTCAAGAGCAATTACACTATAGCCGGCGTTCTTAAGTCTTACGATTACGCCAGTTGCTAAATCGCCAGCACCTCTGACAACCACAAGCTTGTCTCTGAAATTCGACAAACTGGAGCCACTCTTTTTGTTATAGACAGACAAAACCTCGGACGAAATAGATAGCGCAACTTCTTCAGGGCTTTCCCCACCAATATCAAGTCCTGCGGGGCAATGAAGAAATCTATAAGAAGAGAAATCCCTTTTTCGTGAGCCGACCATTCCAACATAGAAAGCATGGGAATCCTCCAGTTGTTTGAAAAGCTTTATTCCTTCTTCGGGGTTTGTAATTACAATGGCTGTATTTCCATCAACATCAATATGATCGAAAGCATGAACTATGTCTTCGTAAACAATTATATGCGAGTGCGGAAAACGTTTTTCATTTGCCCATTCTTTGCGATTATCCAAAATAAAAACATTCCAAGATAGGAAGTAAAATACTCTTGCTAATGCTTCAGCAACATGCCCAGCTCCTACTATAATTATTTTTCTATCCTTGATAGGAACATCTATATAGACTTCTGCCATCCCATCACTCCTTATTGGCAACTCCAATCTCCTAGATTTACCCTCTTTCATTGCACTCAATGCCTCTTCGATAGCCCTATGCTCCATCAAGCCACCACCTATTGTCCCTGATGACGAACCATCTTTGAATACAGCCATACGTCCTTCTGTCCTTGGTGAAATTCCATTCACAGACAAAAGCGTGACAAGCGCAAATGGTTCCAAGTATCGTTCAGCATTTGCAATTCTCTCAAAAAGTTGCATAGATCTCATCCCTTCTAGCTGAAGCAAGATATGATATTATGTTGCTTGGTTTCTTGCATGAAGCTAAAGTATACTTATCATGTTCGCTAGCATTCTCGCCACCATTGAATACAAATATCTTCTCCTTTGCTTTTTCCATTGACTTAGAAAGTCCATCTTCTGAGCAAAGATATTCATCAAGGTAACTCTCGTCTATTATATGCCCAGAGCCATCGCCAAAGCACATCTCATATGCTTTATGGCCAAGGGCCCAAACACCCATTACACCAATAACAATATCAGATGAGTTCAATACAACTGGATCACGCTCGGTGTGTATCTTCAGCGGAAGAGATCTGGAGCCATCGGCCTCATATATCACTACATCATAAAGCTTCGAAAGCGCGATAATCACTTCAAGACGTGGAGAGATCCATTTTTTCGTATCATATGACTTGTTTGCATAGAAGACAGACTCTTGTTTTTTCACATCATGCGACAAAACGCTTTCATCCGAGTAAACATAATCCACTTTGTAGTCATGATAGATCGGGGATTCAACTTTAGTGGTTGTTGTTATCAAGACAGATAGTCCTTTGCTCTTCAAGTATAGCGCAAGATTTTCCATCAACGTAGTTTTTCCACCACCGCCTGTTATGGCAATCAGTGCCTTATTATCTTTTATTTTCCTTGCAATTTCGCTGTAAAGTTCCATAAAACCAACTTTTAAATCTTGCTACAATTCTAAAACAAAAAATAAAACATTGCACCATTTTCCAAACACAAATATAATGGATAGCGATGAACACGGAAATATCATTCGCCTTTAAATTGATGCTACAAGAAAACAACAAGATATTCTTTGGCCCAGGAGTTGCATCCTTATTGAAAGCAATTGAGGAAACAGGAAGCGTAAAAGATGCAGCAGAGTCTATGTCTCTTTCTTACACTAAGGCTTGGACGATGATAAAGAATGCAACAAAAGCCATCGGTGAAAACCTAGTATACACCGAAAAAGGCGGAATCGGTGGAGGAAGATCCCATTTAACTGAATCAGGCAAGGATATTCTAGAGAAATACAATTTGTTTCAACTCGATTCACAAAAAGCCGTTGAAGAAGCCTTCAGGAGTGTTTTTCAGTGAAGAAATCAGCTATTGAGAGAAAAAGCACAAATTGCATATTCTTTATTTTTATTTTTTATCTTGCATCTTTTCTTCTTTCGTTTATGGTAGGACGATATCCAATATCGCCAATGACTTTTGCAAAGATCATTCTTTCAAAGCTAATTGCCATAGAACAAACATGGAGTAATCAAGCTGAGATTGTTGCGCTAAACATAAGGCTGCCACGCGTAATACTTGGCTCACTTATTGGAGCATCTCTTTCTCTTTCTGGTCTAGTTTTCCAGACAATATTCCACAATCCAATGGTTTCTCCTGATGTACTTGGAACAACAAGCTCAGCTGGATTTGGAGCATCATTAGCTCTATTGTTGAATCTTCCTTTAATTGCTGTAAATGCATTTGCATTTATTGCAGGCCTCTTCTCGATTTTTCTCGTGCATCTTGTAGCTTCAAGAGTAAAACACAACCAAATACTCGGCTTTGTTCTTGGTGGCATTATGATAAGCTCTATATTCACGTCATTGACAAGTTATGTAAAGCTTGTTGCAGATCCAAATGATACTCTGCCGAACATAACATACTTCTTGATGGGTTCTCTTGCAAGCTCTACGTCAAATGATGTAATGATGGCCACGATTCCTATAGCAATCGGTATCATTGCTATATTAGCTATCTCATGGAAGTTGAACTTATTGTCACTTGATGATCAAGAAGCCCAATCGCTTGGAGTGAATACAAAACTATTGAGAAGTGTAGCGATTATTGCATCAGCGCTCATTATATCAACATCGGTATCAATTGCAGGCGCAATAGGATGGATTGGCCTTGTAATTCCACATATTGTTAGAATGCTAATAGGATGCGACACTAGAAAAACTGTACCAGCATCGATATTGCTTGGCTCATCATTTTTGATAATAACAGATACACTTTCAAGAATAATATCAACATCCGAAATACCAATAGGAATACTTACATCGCTAATTGGAGCACCTTTCTTTTTGTATCTGATTATCAGGCAAGGGAGGCGCGATGATGCATATTGATGTCGAAAATATCTCATTCAATTACAGAGACAAGGAAGTTTTGAAGGATGTTTCTTTTAGAGTCAACACAGGAGATATGGTTTCTTTACTTGGCCGTAATGGCTCTGGCAAAACAACATTACTAAAGCTTCTTTTAGGCTTTTTGGAACCAAAATCGGGCAGTATAATGTTGGATGGGATATCGTTAGGATTGCTGACTTACAAAGATAGAGCCAAATGCATCGCATATATTCCACAATATTCAAACCCTGTTTTCCCCTCTACTGTACTTGATAGCGTTGTCATGGGAAGAGCAAGCTCCATGGGGATTTTCTCAAAACCGGGGAAAATCGATTATGAGATAGCCAAGGGGTATATGAGACTATTGGGAATCGAAAAACTTGAGAAAAAATCGATATCCAGGATTTCTGGTGGAGAGAAGCAACTGGCAATGATCGCAAGAGCGCTTACGCAAGATGCGAAGACATTGATTTTGGATGAGCCGTTGTCGGCACTCGATTACGCAAACCAGATAATGGTTCTAGAGCGTATAGAGAGGTTGAGAAGCGATGGGTATTCCATACTTTTTTCCACACACAACCCTGAGCATGCACTGATGGCTAGCTCTGTCTTGATCCTAGATAATGGCAAATCCGAGATGTACTCTCCCCCAAGCGTTTTAAAGGATGGACAAAGGCTTTCCAAGCTTTATAAAAGAGAATTGTATATTGAAGAAATAGACACAGGAAGAAACAGGAGGCTTGCATGTCTCTGGAAGTGAAACCTTGGTGGAATGAGAATAGAATCAAATGGTACGAAAGAGCATCAAAGTGTTCTGATTTTCATAAAAAACTTACGAAAGAAATTGAATCAATGATCTCTAAAGATGATACGATTTTGGAGCTTGGATGCGGTCTTGGATATTGTACTGAACTTCTTTATAAAGACGGTTTTTGTATTTCAGCATACGACATAGATGCGAGCGTCATAGAAGAAGCAAGAATGCGTTCAGGACTTGATATCTTCAGACAAGGAGACAGCTATAAGCTAGATGATAATGCGAACACTCTCCTTCTTCTCTTCTTTGGCAAAATAACAAAGGGCAACAATTTCGATATATTCTCCAAACTTGCAAACAAAAGAATCATATATGTAACTGGAGGAGGATCGTTAAGGCATACTTCCGAAAAAGAAGTCGAGGAATTCTTGAGAGGAAGAAGACTTTGCTACGAAAAACAAGTACAAACTATTGCATTCCATCAGCCTCTTGAGGATGAAATTGAAGTCGAAGAATACCTTTGCTCATATTATGAAGGGCAAACACTAGAGGAAAAGAGAGAGAAAATAAAGCGACTCAAATCAGCTAGGTACAAATACATTCTTGAGAACAATAAGAAAATAGCAATATTCAAAATAGATGTCGAAGGAGCAAGCAATTGAGAAAAAAAATATTTGCTTTATTGATTTTTATAGCATTAGGTTTTTCTTTATGGGCACAAGCGATGCAAGAGACCAAAGTCAAAGATGAAACATTGGTTTTCACGGACTCGTTAGGGCGCTTGATCACACTTCCGAAAGAGATCGAAAGGATCGCACCATCTGGAAATGTTGCACAGCTGGCTTTGTATGCAATAGCGCCTGAAAAGCTTGTCGGTTGGGCATCTAGAATATCGGATGATGCAATGGAGACATTTTTGGAAGAAGTAGCATCTCTTCCAGTATTTGGAGCATTTTATGGTAGCAAAGCAAACTTGAACAAGGAAGCCTTGATTGTCGCTAATCCAGATGTCGTAATAGATATCGGAGAGATAAAAGGCGACAAAGAAAACATGGTAAAAGAGCTTGACAGACTATCAAAAGAGATAAACATACCGGTTGTATTCATCGAAGGATATCTCGAAAACACTCCTGAAATGTTCAAAACACTTGGGAAATTGCTTGGAAAAGAAGAACAAGGCGAAACACTTGCAAAATTTTCAAAAAATGCATTAGAGAAAGGAAAGAATAATAGAGACAAAATAAATAAAAGCATCTACTACTCATCATCATCAGATGGATTGAATGCAATACAATCGGGGTCATTTCATGAAGAAGTAATCAGATACATCGGAGCTAAGAATGTTGTCGATCAATCGTACTCTGGCTCGAATGGAAGTATATCGCTTGAACAAATATATCTGTGGGATCCTGATGTGATCATTCTATCCAATGAGGAGGCATACAAAAATGCAAAAACAGACAAATCATGGAATGAACTGAGAGCTGTGAAAAACAATGAAATCTATCTTATTCCTTCCTTCCCATACTCATTCATAGACTCTCCTCCAGCAACAAACAGGCTTATCGGAATCTATTGGCTAGGATCTGTTCTTGCACCCGATATTTACGACGATATCGATGAAAAGACCAAAGAATACTACAGTCTTTTCTACCATGATGATCTTACAGAGGATGAAATTGAGAACATTCTCAATAATAGGCCATAGTTCAAAGCTTATTGTGCAAGATACATCGATAATGCTAAAATCGTGGAACCTATAGATAAGGCGAATCTCAAGCCTCTTGGACCAAACTATAAAATAAGGGATCTGGTATAGCTATGGCAGCATTGCTCCCGCCCCTTGGGTAAAACAGGGAACAGAAAGCGAGCCAAACAAGGATCCCCCCTTGAGGAAAAATATTCTCAAGAGCAGTTGACAAGCCTATCTATAGGGTCTTTCTCACTATTTGAAATACGGTTATATTATTAAGTGATGAAAGAAGACAAATTAAGACAAATACGTTATATTTCGGTGCCATCAAGCTTAAACACAAAACTTGGTGATTTCACAATAGATACAAAAAGAAAACTGCCAATACAGCTTGCGGAAGGAAAAAAGACACCAGATGAGAATGATTATACTGTCGAGAATATAATATCTGGAATGTTGACAGTCATTGCATATGATGAGGCACATCCGGATTTCGACTACTACAAATCATTCATAAATGCACTTGAACCAGATCTCGCAAAGAAGCTCAACAGCGCAGCTATCGCAAAAGAAAAGCAAAAAGACTATGACTTTGCAGAGGAGCTCTTTCTTGCTGTCTACCATCTTTTGCCACAGACAGCTTCTTGCATAAATCTTGCAACGCTCTACTCTTATATGGCTGTAGATGCCAGAGATAAGAAAAAGGAAGACGAAGAGGATAATTGCTTATTGCTTGCAAAACGCACTTTAATCGATGGACTCAAACGCTTTGGGGAAAATGAGGATATCCTTGCCGAGCTTACATCTTTTGAGGCTTACATGGGAAACCTGGAGGATGCAAAAGAGTATCTTGACAGGTACATGCTCGTTGCCTCAGAAGGCGAAAGAAAGCAAGAGATGAAGAGAATCCAAAGCCAGATCAATTTCCAGCTCGAGAACGATAATGAGATAAAAGAGGCTTATGATTTCATTATGCTAGGCATGCCTGAAAAAGCTTTGCCTACGATAGAGAAATTCATCTCATCCAACCCTAAAGTCTGGAATGGATACTTTTTAAAAGGCTGGGCATTGAGAGTGGCAAAGAAGTACGAGGAAGCAAAAGAAGCACTGCTTGAATGCATGAAGCTCGGAGAATCGAACAGTGAGATATACAATGAACTGTCTATTTGCGAGCTGGAATGTGGAAACAGGGAGCTTGCCAAGACTTACCTTGAAACAGCTGTCGATTTAGATCCAGAGAACTTGAATATAGTCTCCAATCTTGCTTACATGAATTTGATAGATAAGGATTTCGACAATGCTCGTCAATGGCTTGAGAAAGCTCGTTTCCTAGCTGGAGATGATAAGATTGTAAAAGATTTAATCGACCAGTATCAAATGCTTTCTGGAGAGAAGATCGGAGAGTTGATCCACGAAGAGATCATAAAAGACGAGGACTCTGACCCCGATGACGATGGGTATGAGGCCGAGCTTGCAGAAATTGCAAAGGATGATGACTGCTGCTGTGGCGGTAGCGATGGCCATAGTTGCAATTGTGAGCATGAAGGGCATGAAGGAGGTTGTGGCTGCAACCACAAATGTTGATTATGCAATATACAAGCAAAAATGCTGAAGAGACAGAAAGCCTTGGAATAAGGCTTGGAAATTCCCTAAAAAAAGGCGATGTTATATCACTTCGTGGCTCACTGGGTGCTGGCAAGACAGTACTTGCAAAAGGAATTGCAAAGGCATTGGACATTGAAGAAGCAATTGTCTCTCCTACTTTCACGATTGTACAAGAGTACAACGGCAGCATGAAGATGTACCACATGGATCTATACAGGCTCTCGGGAGAAGATGAATTCGAGTCGATGGGTGGAGAGGAGTTTCTCTATCCAGACGGAATAACTCTTGTTGAATGGTCTGAGAAGATTGAATCGATGCTTCCTGATAACACAATTTATGTCGAGATAGGAATCAATAGTGATGGTACAAGAGAGATTTCAATCAAAAGAGAAGGAAAAGACTATGAATATTCTATCGATTGACACATCAACAAATATCCTTTCTATAGCTCTAAAGACTGCATCATCATATGAAGAAAGGCTTGTAGATGGAAACTTCTCGCACTCAGAGAATCTTCTCTTTGAGATAGAATCTATACTAAAAAGAGCCAAGATGGCTATAAAGGATCTCGACTTGCTGATTTGCACAAGGGGTCCTGGCTCATTTACAGGCTTGAGAATTGGCATGGCAACATTGAAGGGATTTTCTTCAGCTCTATCTATTCCAATGGTATCTGTCCCAACGCTTAAAGCAATAGAGAGAAGCGTAGGATTCTATCCAGGTTTGATATTATCAACAATAGACGCAAAGAAAAAAAGGTTCTATATAAGACTTTCGAAGAATAATGAGACTATTCTTGATGATCGAGACGCAAAAGTTGAGGACATAGTCTCCTACTTTGATGAAGATGAAGTCTTGATTACAGGCCCAGATGCCGCTTCTTTTGCAAAGAAGCTCAAAGAAATAAATGAGGATGCGAGAATAATAATCGACACATTCGCTCCTAGAAATATTTCAAGAGCGCTCATCGAACTTGGACTGGAACAATATGAAAGCATTGGAGCAGATGATATAGGCCAAGGACCTGTCTACATAAGAAGATCGGATGCAGAGGAAGCTCTGCTAAAAAGGATTGAAGAGGAAAACAGATGGTAGAATGTGATATCCTTATAATAGGTTCCGGTCCTGCGGGACTATCTGCATCATCATATGCATCTAGATCTGGCTATAATACACTAGTAATCGACAATATGGGCCCCGGTGGGCAATTGATGTTTATCGACAAGATAGAGAACTACCCGGGGTTTGAGCAAATTTCAGGCTATGAACTTGCTGAACGATTTGAAAAGCAAAGCGAACTATTTGGTGCAAAAATCGATTACATAGAAGCCCTATCAATTGAAAAAAAAGACAGACGCTTTTTCGTAAAGACAAATAGCGATGAAATTGTATCAAAGGCTGTTATCATAGCAACAGGCGCGAGCCATAAGCATCTTGGAGTTGATGGTGAGGATGAATATAGCGGCAAAGGAGTATCGTATTGCGCGACATGCGATGGTCCATTTTTCAAAAACAAGGATGTTGTTGTCGTAGGCGGTGGTGATACAGCTTTAACAGACGCACTGTATCTTTCAAAGCTTTGCTCATCTGTCACAATTGTCCATAGACGTGACAAATTCCGAGCAGAACGCATCCTTCAAGAAAGAGTCTCAAAGACAACTAACATAAAATCAATGCTTTCATGTTCAGTAGCCAAAATAAACGGAGACGGGAATAAAGTTACTTCCGTGTCGCTATCGAATGGCGATTTTCTTAAATGCGATGGCGTTTTCATTTTTGTTGGAACTGTTCCGAATTCGAGTCTTGTCGATGGAATTTGTGCCTTGAAAGATGGGTATATCGAAACAAATGATAGAATGGAAACATCATTGGAAGGCCTTTTCGCAGCTGGAGATGTAAGAAGGACATCCTTCAGACAAGTTGTGACAGCAGCTGGCGATGGAGCAAGAGCTGCTCATAGTGCTGACGAATACATACAAGAACTTTAAAGCTCTTTTTATGATTTGGGATCCAACTTAAATAAAATGAAGGCAATGATCATGCAATGCCTCCAGATATAAAAAGCCTACTTTCCAATTGCCATAATCTGTTCTTTAGTAAGTCCAGAGATCTCAGAGATCAAGTCATAGGACATACCTTTTCCAAGCATGGCACTTACAAACTTGCGACTTT
>ERZ808252.204-NODE-204-length-62103-cov-5.812887_pt1 | contig 62103 bp, 63 predicted proteins | sample MGYA00521242_ERZ808252 | MGnify/ENA primary metagenome ERZ808252 (study PRJEB31516, sample SAMN03275581) | gut metagenome | biome: mammalia-associated habitat; material: feces | host: Papio cynocephalus | place: Kenya | collected 2012-08-07 ... | reverse complement strand
GGATTTTCAGAAACAGGCAAAGCAGGTGTCCGGGAGACAAGAGGTCGCACCCGTGCGCGACGAACCGTTCCGCGTCCTTGTACGGCGGATTTGTGACGATGTCATAATTGTAGCCCAAAAACGCGTCGAAAAAATCGTATTGATCGCCGTATCCGCGATTGATCAAATCGGACGCGCGGACATCGTATCCGCGTTCGACAAAACGCTTGGCGAGGTGTCCCTCGCCGCACGCCGGTTCCCAGATGTTTTTCGATAGCCACGGTTCGGCGGCGATCAGCAGATCAGCCGCCGCGGGTTCCGTCGCGTAGTAGTCTTCGGTCTGGCGATCGTTCGTTTTATTTCCGCCGATTGCCGTCAAGAAAAAAGAGGTCATAAGAGATTCCTTTCTTTAAAACGGCAGATTTTTCTGGATTTCGTTCTGTTCTTTGCTTCGGCGACTGCTTCTTGCTCTGCCTGAAATAGCTGGTCTTCGGGGAAAAGTTCCCATAACGAATCCGCCGTCGCGCAAACATATGAAAAAGAATCGCCGCGCGTTTTGTGAGAAAGAATCGTGACAGGCTTCACTTGCCATTCCTTTTTAAAAAACACGGCAAAAACTTCCTGACCATACGAAAACTTTGGTTCAACGCGTTCCCCCAGTTCGATATCGAAAACGTCATCGTGAATGTGCAGGTCAGTTTGAAGCCCGTCCACGATGCTGATTGATTTGATGCCGAACAACATTCGTTCCGCGTCTTCCGCATATCCGCGGCGGAAACGGACGGCCTTATAACGCATACTTTGGCGCGCACTCGCGCGTTCCAAGGGATCCGTAGAATCTTTGACTTCGTGACAATAAACATCGAGGCCAAGCCGCTGATCCCAGTAGCGGTTTCTTTCCCTAAATTCGTGCGTTTTTTCGCCCGATTTGATTTTGTCGAACCATTCGCCTTTGACCACAAGGTCAAGGATTTTGTCTTCTTTGCTCATTTTTTCGCCCTCTTTTCCAAAACTTTTGAAAGACTGATTGACCAGCCGTTTTTGCAAACGTCCAGCCAATAATGAGTGGTGATTTCACAACGGGTTTCACGAACCGATTTATCGCTGACAACCGCTTCAAAAATTTCGTCATCAATCAGAATTTGAATTTTTTCGCCGACGTTAAAATCTTTCATTTTTTATTTTCTCCATTCGTTTCTTCGTTTGCACTCCTCTTGAGCGGCTTCCAATGTCGGAAAAACGTCCTTTTCATAGGTCATATAGTGCGAACGGTAGCCTTCAAACGTATAGAGGATTTCGCGCTGGCCGATTTTTGGAATGGTAAAGCGAATGTAGTTGATGACGAACCCTTTTTTCTTCCTTATCCGCCAATTACATGAGCGATCCTGCAACAACAGCCAGACCGTTTGCCCCATCGCGTACTTGTGTTCTATTTCGGTTTTCATTGTTTCGTCCTTTCAGTTTTTAAGAAATACGGCAAACGAAGTGGTCGCCGTGCCTTTGTTAGATTTTGATTGATGTATGATGACCGGCCGTTCGTCGGTCAAAGCCAGAACCGTCGGCAGGTCTTTGAAACCGCTTGACCATTTGAAAATCAGCGTTCCGCGCGGTTTTAAAACGCGGAAACATTCCGCAAAGCCTTTACGCAAGGTTTCGGCCCAATCCTTTTCGACGGTTCCGTACTTTTTGAACAAAAAACTGCTGCGGCCGCAGCGCAAGTGCGGCGGATCAAACAGCACCATTTCAAACGAGCCGTCAGGAAACGGCATCGCGCGAAAATCGGCGAAAACATCCGGCGACACTTCAAAAACAGCGCGGTTGCTCAGCCGTTCCGGCGGGACGCGGCGGATATCCATCGACAAGATGCGGTCGTCGTTCTTGTCGAACCACCACATCCGGCCGCCGCAGCAGGCGTCTAAAATCGGGCGAGTTTCATTCATGGCGCGCCTCATTGGATCGTCGAGGCGGTTTCGGCGGCCGCGTCCGTGTCATCGTCGTGGACCGCTTTCAAAATCAAAAGCAGCGCCTCCGGCGGCATTTTTTTGAGGGCCGTGACCAGCGACACAACGCACGTGTACAGCGACACGGCTTCATCTTTCGCCGGCACGCCGACCGAGGCGAACCCGATCATGCCGTCGCCGGTCGCGACGACAAAGGCTTTCGCCGTTTCCAGCATTTTCAGCGCGTTTTTCAGCGCCGTTTCGTATTCGTTTTTGTTTTCTTCAGCCATTTCAATCTCCCATTTGTTGCATTGCTTCGTTAAGCGCGTACCGCGCCTCGTAAAGGTGGGAATCCGCCGCAGAAAGCAGGGAAAACAAATCGTCGTATTTGGCGCCTTCTTTTTTTAAGGCATCTCCGATTTTGATTTTTTGCGTTTCCGTCAGCTCCGGCCGCAAGTCCGCGATGTGCAGGGACACCGTGCCGTCGTCCATGAAAATTTTTTTTCTCTTACATAAAATTCAGCCATTTCAGCCTCCAATCATTGCGCAGGCGGTAATCGCCGCGACGGTTAAAATCAGCGCAAAGCGTTTCAGCAGGCGGGCGCGGCGCATTTTTTTGATGCGGCGCGGCGTCATCGGGTGCGATAACGTGAAAAGCAGTTGCGCGGGTGGGATTTGTCGTGTTATCATTTCTTTTGTTCCTATTTTGGGGGCGTGTCCTTTCCGACAAGGCGCGCCCTTTTTTGTTAAAGGGGACGGAACGGTGCATCAGACGCCTTTCCAAAAGCGTTTTTTCGCCGTTCCGCCGTGGTTTAAGAGGGGCGTCTTCCATGGCTTACGACGACCCCGCGGCGTATTGGGTATTTCGCCGCCGCCCCTCTGTTCGGCTTTGTCAGCCGAATTTCTGTTTCAGTTTTTCGATCGCGTTGTGCGCCATGGCGTCCGAACGCGGGCAGTAAACCTCCAAAATCTTCTGCGATTTCGTGATGTTGTGTCCCGTCACCGCCGAAAGTTCAAACGCGGTGCAGCCGCTTTCCGCCATTCTGACCGCCGCCGTGCGCCGCAGGTCGATGAATTTCAAATCCGAAAAGTCGATGTGCGGATTCTGCGCCTGCGCTTTGGCTTTCAAGCGCGCGAAAACGTGTTTGAAATTGTCGCGTTTGTAGGGAAAGCCCGTTTCCTCGGACGCGATGACGAACAGCGATCTTTTCGGCGCGGTGTCCAGCATTTCCTTTGTTTTGCCGTACACCTCCACGCAGACGGACGCTTTTGTTTTGTTTTGCACCAAACGGATTTTGCCGTCCCGGTAATCCGACCATTTCAGCGTCAAGATGTCGCCCTGCCGCTGTCCGATCGCAATCGCCAGCCGGAACGCAAGCGCCATTGACGGACGTTCGGCTTCGGCGACGCGCAGAAAAGCTTCGGCGGCTTCGGGCGTCCAGACGGAAGTGCGGGACGGGGCTTTGACCTTGTTCACTTTTTTGAACAAAAACGCCGCGTCGTCGCGCGCCTGCGACATCAAAATCGAAAAGACTTTCAGGATTTCGTTCGCCGTAAAGACGCCGAACCGGTTCAGCAAAGCGTCGTAAAACGCCGCGACGTGTTCGGGGCGTATATGGTTGACTTGTTCGCCGCCGAACGCTTCGACGATGTACTTAAAGCGCAGTTCATAGTTCGCGCGCGTCGTCGGCGCGATGATTTCGCGGAATTTGCGGGACGCGCGGTATTCGTCGATGACCGCGTCGATCGTTCCCTGCCGCGCCGGAGCGGGACGGACGTTCTGCGCCGGTTTGACGTCGGGGTTTCTGATTTTCCACGCGTCCAGTTCGGCGTTCAGGCGAATCGCCTGTTCCATGGCGGATTCCCTATCATCCGGCAGGGCTTCGGTTTTCCAGCCGAAAGCCTTTAAATACGCGGGAACCTGCCAGTAGTAGCGTTCCCCGTTTTTGTCGCGTTTGGTGATGAAAAAGCGTATAGCCATTTCGTTTCTCCTTAATTTGCGCGGGAAAATGCGGCAATTCGTTTAAGGATGCGGTCGTCCGCGGCGATTTGTTCGTGTTTGTCCGACTGTTCCGAACCGGACAAACCGCTTTGCGCGTCGATCCACAAATCGACCGCCAGTTCGTCGTAGCACCCCGTCGCCGCCAAAGGACGCGGAAAACCAAACTTCGCGACCAGTTCGCCGCGGTGACGGTAAAGCCAATTTACCGTCTTGCCCAGTTTCGCCGCCGTTTCCGATGTCGTGATACAGGTGCGCATGATGACCTCCCTTTGTTTTTCTTAAAATCTACAAAATGCGGATTTAATTGTCAAGAATAAAAACAACAAAATGTGGGATTTTAAAAAGGGCAAGAAAAATCCCCGTCGCCGCGGGGATTGGAGGGAGGGGCGGAACGGTCAGGGTTTGCGTTCGATGACGATTTTGCAGTCCAACGCGTCGGCGATTTTCGTCACCGTGCTCCAACCGGGGGAAACCCGTTTGCTTTCAAACCGCGCGATCGCCGATTGCGCCAGATGCACGCGTTCCGCCAAATCTTTCTGGGTCAGTCCCGATTCCTGCCGCCGCGCGATCAGGGCGTCGATGATTTCGTCGCAAGTCATGGCGCGGCGTCCCGAACGGGAACGGTTGGCGCGATTCCGTGTTCCCACAATTCGTCCGCGTCCAAGTCGATTTCGTCATTCCAGGCGATGCCCATGCCGCCGAAATCCGTTCGGACGCGTTCAAACAATCCCCGCGTATCGCGCAACGGGGCAAAAGCGCGTTTGTTTTCAATCCACGGCGTAACGTCGTAAATTCGCCGTTCGCCGTTGTCAAACAGCGCCATCAGCCGATATTTCGGCAGGGGTTCGATTTTTTTGACAATCGCGTGCATGGCGACCTCCATTCATTGCAGAGGTGGCAGTTCTTTAAATTCCTGCCGTTTCCACATTTCCAGCAGTTCCGCGCGATGCAGTCCGATCCATTCGATAACAAGACCTTGCGCGCGTTTAGGTAAATCGCCCGCGATCAATTCCGACGTGTTGATGTCGAACGCCGCGTCGTATTCACCGTAGGACGCATGGATATGGGGCGGGTTATGATCTGCGCTGATGAAAAACATTTTGATAATCAAACCGTAAAATCTGGCGATTACAGGCATATCCGCATCCTTTCCCTGTAATATTTAATATAGTGTTTTTTTGCACTGCGGTCAATAACAAATATGTTATATTTAATCGTCGCAGGGGGGGCAGCATCTCCATCGTGACGTTCAAAAATTTTGCGTTTTTTTTCAGGGTCACGACGGATCCGACCACCACGCCCTTTTCCAGTAGTCCTTGGAAATGCCCGTCGCGGCGCACGCTTCGTCAACCGATTTGCCGCGGTATTCGCGGTAGGTTTTGACGGGATTGGCGTTTTCCAACAATATGCTTTCGACGATTTCGGCGGGGAAAAATTCCTCCTCGCCCGCGGCGAGTTTGCGCCGGAAATCGTTATGGGCGGCGATATCCGCCAGATCTTCGTAATCTTCCCACGGGATGATGGCGAAGTCGGCGCCTTTGATATTTATTTTCGATATGCTGTTCATGGATCGCCCCTCCTATTTAAAACATTTCCGCGCGATTCGATGCGTTCAATCGACATGACGTTTCCGTCTTCGTCGAAAATCACCCTGTAATCGCCGACGCGCAGGCGGCAGAACGAGCTGTTTTGCAGTTTCTTCACCATGTTTTTCAAGCTTTGCGGGTCGTCCGCGTACCGGTGAATTTTGGCGACGATGGTTTCGCGCTGTTTGCTTTGAAGCTTTTTTAAAAAAAACTGCCGCCTGTTTTGAATCGAATCTGTATATTCCACCCTTTCTAATTCCAGAATAAGAATTTAATTCGCAAATGCCAAGAATATAATTCTTAATTTCCTGCGGCGGAAAGAAAGACGGACAAGGTCGATTTGATGACGTTTTTCAGGTCGTCTGTCAGTCGTTCGTACATATCCAGCACGGCGCGGACATCGTCGGACAGCGGCGCTTCTTCCAAAAGTTTCCCTTTGGTGCAGTTTAGAGCTTTGGATAAACGTTCCAGCCATTCGGGGGACATTTTTCTTTCGCCGCTTTCAAGAAAATATATTTGCTCCGGCGAGGCATTTACGAGCTCCGCCAGCTGTTTCTGTATATAAAGACGATTTGAAATGACCCCGCCGGTTTCGCCGTTGCGGCGATTCTTTGCCGATTCCGGATCGAAACGGGCTGAAAAGCCGTTTGTCGGGCGCGCGGCGGAAAACCGTTTCCTTTTTTCCGGTCGTGTCCGACCGGCGTTTTATGATGGAAAAACAACGGTTTTCAGGGGGCGTTGATAAAAAAATCCCTGCCGGAACGATTTTAGACTAGCGCAAGAGCCGGAAAAAATGTATTGCTTGCAAATCGAAAAGAATCATCAGGTTCATTAGGAGTTTTAAAAATGCCGCAAATCAAGAGAATTGGTGTTTTAACAAGCGGGGGCGACTGCGCCGGTTTGAACGCTGTCATCCGCGCCGTCGTTCATCGCGCGATTTGGACGTACGGCTGGGAAGTCTATGGAATTTTGGACGGCACGGACGGTTTGACGTTCCGCCCGTTGCGCTATCGCAAAATGTCGATCGCCGATTTCCACACCCCGTATGCCCGTTTGGGCGGTACGATGCTGGGCACGATCAACAAAGGCAACCCGTTTGCTTTTCCCATGCCCGACGGAACGACCAAAGACCTGACCGAAGATTTCGGCGAGGGTTGCCGCGAACTGGGGTTGGACGCGTTGGCGGTCATCGGCGGTGACGGTTCCATGTCGATTGTTTCCAGACTGTGCCGCGGCGCGGGCATCACGATGGTCGGCATTCCCAAAACCATTGACAACGACACGCCGATCACCGAACATTCCGTCGGATTTTCCACCGCGCGCGACGTTTGCGTCGAAGCGTTGGATCGTTTGGATTCGACCGCGTCTTCGCATCACCGTGTCATGATTTGCGAAGTCATGGGACGCGACGCCGGACACGTCGCTTTGCATTCCGCGATTGCCGGCGGCGCCGATGTGTGCCTGATCCCCGAAATCCCCTATACGCTGGAAGGCGTCGTCCGCAAGCTGCATCTGGTGCGCGAACAGGGACGCGACCACGGATTGGTCGTCGTCGCCGAAGGCGTGAAGACCCCCGACGGTCAGAACATTTCCGTCGCGCAGGTTGACGGCGTGCGTTATGGCGGCATCGGCCAGTACATGAGCGCCCGTTTGAACGAAATCGACCCGCGGTTTTCGACGCGCGTCACCGTTTTGGGACACGTCCAGCGCGGCGGCGTTCCGGCGGCTCACGACCGTTTGGCGGCGTCCTGCTTCGGCGTGCACGCGGTTGACGTGTTGGCGCAGGGCAAAACCGACCGCATGGTCGTTTGGAAAAGCGGTTCGATCACCGACGTCGGTTTGGACGAAGTCGCCGCGATCGGCACGCAGAAAGTCGATCCGAACGGCATGATCGTCAAAACCGCCCGCGGTTTGGGTATGTATATCGGTGAATGAATTTGATCGGGGAGGGGGCGACTCCTTCCCGATTTTTATTTTCTTTCAAACGCTTTTAAAAAGCGATATACTGTTGAAAGTTGTTAAAAATCTATCCTGTGGAGGTATCCTATGAAAGAAGAATCCGCCCATTTGCAGGCTTTGAAAGCGAAACACGCCGCTTTGGACGACGAAATCGCCAAGGAAATGGCGCGTCCGTTGCCCGATGAAACGGCGATTTCCAATCTGAAACGCCAGAAATTAAAGCTGAAAGAAGAAATCGAAGCCGCTGAAGAAGCTTAATCCGTTTCTTTTGAATTTATAAGCAATGCCGTTCCCGCCGAAAGGGGACGGCATCGTTTTTTTTTCGAGCGAAACGGCAAAAGAGGACGAAGGGTGCGGGCGATGTTGCTGTTTGTCATAAAAATTGATGCCGGAAAACGGTGAAAACGCTTGTATTTCAGACGCCGCGCGCTATCCTTTGAATATTTCCGGTGGTGAATGGAGATTTTTATGAAAAAAGCCTTGTTCCTGTCCGTTGCGTCCGTTGCTTTGTCCGCGGTTTCCGCCGCCGCGCAAACGCTGGACGCGAACAATGCGGATTCGTCGGAATCGGGGATGTACGCGGTCGGTCAGGCGGTGCTGTCGTTTGTTGACGATTCCGCCAAAGATTTGGCGAGCGGCGCGGGATACGGCGATTTCGACGTCGGCAACGGCGGTTTTAACATCGGCGCCGGATACAGGATGAACGATTTGCTGCGCGCCGAACTTACTTACAATTACCGCGGCGGGGCCGAAAACGAAAAAACGATTCAGGGCGCCGGCGTGTACAGTGACAACAAATACAGCGTCTCAACCTCCGGCATTATGCTGAACGGTTATGTCGATATTCCCGTCGGCGGGGCGGTCACGCCGTATGTCGGCGCGGGCGTCGGTTTCACCGATGTCGACTATACGGTCGAATTTGAAGGAACCGGCGGCAAAGGAAAACGGAAAGTCGATTCTTCCGGATTTTCCTACGGCTTTGCGGCCGGCGTCGGCATTGAAATGAACGAACGGGTGGCGTGGGATGTCGGGTACCGCTATGTCAATCACGGTTCGTTCAAAAAACACGGCGGGAAGTTCACGACGGCCGCCAACGAAGTTTTGATCGGCGCGCGCTATTCGTTTTGACGCGCGAACGGTTTGAATTGAAAAAGCCCTCTTGCCGCGGCGGTCAAGGGGGCTTTTCACATCCGGAAAAATTGTTCCGCCGATCGGAAACGCCACCGAACCGAATGGCGTGCGCCCGTGAAAATGGACAAAATTTCTTTACGCAAAAAGGGCGGCTTGTTTTTCAATCAAAGCTGAAATTTGTCATAACGCATTGAAAATAAATAAAATAAAGTGGTTTTTCCAAAAAGGCGATTTTGTCGAAAAAAATGAAAAAACGCTTGCGCCGTTTTGTTCGCTCCGTTACTATGAAAGGCAAAAGGGATTTCCCCGATTGTTATTTTTAAGGATACACGAACATGGCGTTGAACTGGTCTGATGTTGACGAATTGGCCGAAGCTTTGGAAAAACTTTACCCGCAGACCGACCTGTCCGTTTTGGAATATGACGAATTGCGCGAAATGGTTGCCGGAATCGACGGTTTTGACGGTTCGGCCGAACCCGACGACGACGATATGGAATCCGTCATCCGCGCTTGGATCGGTATCCAGTTTCCCGAAGACGGCGAAAAAATTCCTTCGGAAAACACAGATTAAAGGATAAACGGTTATGGCAGAGGCTTACACATCTTGGAAATCCGCCGGCGGCAACAACGCCGACCATATCGGCGGCAACGGCTATGAATTTTCCTATACCGACGAAACGGGGGAAAGAAAAGGCTGTCTGCAGGTGGATTACGGTTCCCTGTTTTGCAAAAAAGAGGAAACGGGTTACGATTGCTTCATTCCCATGATGCCGGAATCGAACGACATTCTGATCACGCACGGCCACGCGGATCACATGGGCGGGCTGGCGCATCTGTTGAATTTGAAACGCGCGGAATTGGAAGAAAAGCGCGCCAAGGGCGAGAATCTGACCGTTCATTGCACCGCTTTCGCGGAAAAACTGATTAAAAACAGCCTGCAAAGCACCGGCATTCCCAAAGAGGAATTCCCCGATTTCCACGTTTTCAGCCCCGACGAAACCTTTGAAGTCAACGGGTTCAAAGTCGAACCGTTTTCCGTATCCCATTCGATTCCCGACGCGGTCGGTTTCGTGATCGAAAGCCCCGACGGCACGCGCATGATGACGACGGGCGATTTCAAAACGGCGAAAGTGCCGCTGGGCAAAGGGTTTGACGATGAAAAAGTCGCCGCGATCGCGGCCAAGGGCGTCGATTACCTGTTCATTGATTCGACTTCTTCGACAGCCAAAGGGGAAACAATCGGCGAATCAGAGGTGAAAAAAGGACTGCGCGCGATTTTAAAAGAATCGGAAAACGGTCCCGTTATTTCCGGCGTCATTTCCTCGTCCTGCCACCGTTTGCACACGGTCGCCACCGCTTTGGCGGAAGAGGCGTTGGAAAACGGAACGGAACCGCGCACGATGATTTTGGACGGCGCGTCCCTGATCAACGCGCGCCGCGCGATGAACGCCTGCGGTTACAAGCTGGAGGACATCATTCGCGAAGAAACGGGCGTCGAAATGAAAATCGTCGCTTCAAACACAAAAGTAGCGCAGAATACGCCGCCGCAAAAACGTTTCTACATTTGCACCGGCACGCAGGGCGAAGACGCTTCGCTGTTGAAAATCGCCGAGGGACGCAACAAAAACATTTCTTTGGCGGAAATGCGCGAATCGTCCGGTATGGGCAAAGATTTGCCGATTTACGTTTACGATTTGCAATCCTGCATTCCGGGCAGTGAAGAAACGCACAAGGCTTTGGAGGAAAAGTTTCAGGCGCAGGGGTGCGTCACCTATTTCCCCAGCCGCTATAAACCGAACAAATACACCATTCACGCGTCGGGACACGCGGGATCGGGCGATGTCGCGAAAATTTGCAAAATCGTTTCCGGATCGTCCCCGCGCCGCACGACGGTCGTCCCCATTCACGGCGACCCCGCCCAACGCCGCAACGTGATGAAAATCGCGCAGGAATCCGGATTGGGCGCGTGCATCATTCCGAATATGTCGGAAATGCGGGCGTTCAAAAAATACGCGACATGGGAAAGCGGCGGTAAAACCGAAGAATGGATCGGCGTCAACGACGCGAACAACGATTTCAGAAGACCGTATTTCAAATACGACCGGCTGTCCATGGATGTTGAAACCAAGGAACGCGTGAAAAACGGCTATTTCAAATACAAACACGCTCCGCGCAAAAACAAGGGGCAGGCGCAAACGGCGCGGACGGCGCAAATGACGCCGGCCATGGCGGCGGCGCGGCGCAAACAGGTCGCCCGCTGAACCGGAAAAAACAAAGCCCTCTTAAAATTTTCAAGAGGGCTTTTCCATAGGCAAAGGGCGGAACGTCATTCCGCCGCCGGTTCTTTTTCCACGCCTTCGATTACGGTGCAGGATTTCGCCTTGTAAGAAACGATTTTGCTGACGGGGCAAACGGTTTCCTGCAATTCGCCCGTCAACGCGGCGTGCAGTTCGTTTGCCGCGTTTTTGCCCGACGCGACGGCTTCGACGATCGTTGAACCGCCGTGGTTGCAATCGCCGGCGTAAATCACGCGTTCGGCCTCTTTTTTCGGATCGGCCTTCGACCCGACGGCCATGATCACCAGCGCGAAATCCGGCCGGCGGATCGTCGTTTCGGGGATGTCCTCCAGCTTCGTGCCGTTGAAACGGGTTTTGCAGGTGTAAAGCGTGTAAGCGTCGCCCGTCCGTTCGATTTTTTCAACCCGCGTCATGGACGTGATGTCAACGGCCTTTTCCATCAACCAAGACCGTTCCTCGCCCGTCAGGCGCATATCGCAAACGCGGCGGCGGACGAACATTTCCACGTTTGACGCGCCGGCGTCTTTGGCCGTGACGGCGCAATCGGTCGCGACCGCGCCGCCGCCCAAAACGGCGACGTTGCCGGTGGTCGCGTATTTTTCGGGGGCTTTCAAATAATCCATAAAGGACAAGGCCAGCTCTTCGCCGGGGATGCCCATTTTCGCCGAATGGGGTTCGCCAACGGCGACGATGATGCCGTCATACCCGTCTTTGAGCAGATCGACGGGATTGGCGACGCGGCGGTTCGTTTTCAGCGTGATGTCGCCGAACGTTTTGATGAACTCCCAATCCTTTTCGATGACAGTCAGCGGCAGGCGCACTTCGGGGATCAGCTTCGCCGCGCCGCCGACGCGGTCGGTGCTTTCAAACACGGTGACGGAGTATCCCTTGCGCGCCAAAACGGCGACGGCGGCCATGCCGGCGGGTCCCGCGCCGACAATGGCGACGTTTTTGCCGTTCGCGGCCACGGGGGCGGGAATGTCGATCGTGTTCAGCTTGCGCGCCTTTTCCAAAATGGCCGCTTGAACGGCGGGGATTTTGATCGGGGAATCAAGCCCGCGGCGGGCGCACGCTTTCATGCAAAACGTGTCGGGACAAGTCAATCCGCACATTTGCCCCAACGGGTTGGACTTTAAGATGATTTCGGCGGCGCGGCCGAAAGATTCGGGTGTTTTTTCCTGTGCCGCGGCGATGAAATCCGCCGGCGAACAGTTGGCGGGACAAGCTTTCATGCACGGTTTTTCCGGACAATGCAGACAACGGTCGGTTTCGGCTTTCAGCTGCGCGTCGGTTAAATAAAGTTTCTTTGGCATTTCGCGTTTCCTCGACACTATTTTTGAAAGCGGCGTTTGAACGCCAGATTCCACGTTGAAAACAGGCGCAAAACGGGATGCAGGACGGCGGGACAGACGGCGGAGGCGGAAAAATTCACGGGAATGGCGTCCAATCCCAATTCCAAAGCGATCCCCAGCCGGTGGTGTCCGTTGTTGACGCAGTCCTTCGCGCCGGTCAGGCGGCACAGCATAATGTCAACGGGTTCGCTGTCAAGGAAACCGTTTTCCTTGATGCTGTCTGAAATCCTGTCGTATTCGGCGTCGCGTTCCTGCCGCGTCATGCGCCGGATTGACGCGGTGAACGAATAGGCCGTTTCACGCGTTTTGAACGCCCGTTCGATTTTCAACGCCCGAATGGCGGCCGGCGGAACGTGATAGACGGCCGAGCCGTAAAACCTGATCTTGTTCCGGCGTTTCCGGATGAATGCGGAAAAAACGTCCCACCGCGCGTTGGCGGGGACGAAAGCGAACCGGACGGGGACGAATTTTTCACCGGCGGCGGCCGCGCGTTCGACGGCGGCGCGTCCTTTGATCAGCGTGTCGGGCAGGGGGGGCGCGCTCATTTGCTGCGGCGGGGCGGGATTGCGGCCCAGCAGGACGACGATTTCGTCCGCCGCGTCGGTTTCTGGCGCGTCCGCGTCCGGCAAAGCCCGCACGTCCGCAACGGCCAGCGGATAAATTTCGGATGAAAAAACGGCGCGGCGCATGACGTATCCCTTTTGCTTGATTGATCAAGAAATAAATACTGTTTCCGGCGGGGAAAGTCAATCGCGGCGGCGTGAAATAAAAGGTGTTTCCGTTTTCAAAAATTTGCGCTAATATGGACGAAAAGTTTGAAAAGGAGTTGCCCGATGACAAACGCGGCGGACGAGCAGCGTATGCAAAATTTGGTTGACCGGTTGGAACGGGCGTCGGAATTCGGCGCGAAAACGGTCGAGGCCGCTTTGAAAAACGGGGCGGAGGTCGTTCTGTCCGACGGATTGGGAAAGGCCGAGGGCGGCGTGATTCCGGCGGGGAAAAACGGCGGGGCAAAGATCGTGCTGAACGCCGCGATGCCGGACGCGCGGCTGATGACGGCTTTGGTGCGGCTGGCTCGAACCGCGCGGCAAACGGAAAACGTTTCCGCGCAAATGTCCGTCCGCGACGCCGTGATGACCGCGCGCGCCAAAACGGCCGACGCCGTCGCGCACGAAGCCGCCGCCGCTTATGAAATGCGATCGACGGAACCCGAAGCGTATCAGGCTTTCTTTAACAAAAACATGAAAGTCGCTGGATGCTATTTCTATACGCGTCACGAATCCGGCAACGTCGCCAAAGCGATGAATCGGGCGGTCGAGGCGTGGTACGATTGCCCCGAAAAGGTCGCCGCCGTTGACGAATCCGTGATTACGCACATGGCCGCCGCCGCCGAAAAGGGCGCGTCGCCGACGATGAATTCGGAACGGTTGGCAAAAATCTTTACGCACGACGGAACGCCGTATGTGTCCGCGGCGTTTTTGAAATCGGAAAAGGCCTGTTTCTTGTCGGACAGTCAAAAGGATCGTATCGGAAATATCGAAAAATTCCGCCGGCCGTCAAATTTGACCAACGCCGTCAAAGCGTCTTTGAACGCCCGTTTTGAACGATAATTTTTGAATAAAAAACTTTTTTGTCCAACAAGGGTGTGCTAATCTGTTTTCCGGAACGAAATTTTCGGAAAGGGGATTTGCATGACAACGGTTTTTGTGGCGGGCGGCATGATGCCCCCTCCCGTCGTGACCACGCCGGAACAGGAAGCGGAAAACAAACGCATCGAAGCCGAACGCGAAAAACGCGTCGAAAGATTGATCGTGCGCATTTGCAAATCCTCGCCGACGGGAAAGAAAATTGTCGAATCCGCCATTGAACGCGGCGTCTGCATCGGCATTGACGGCGACAAGGGCAAGTGTCTGGGGTCGTACACGCCGTCGATGAAATATGTGTCGTTAAGCGAAAAAGCCACTGACGCGCAGTTGTTGTCAACAATCATTCACGAATGCCGCCATTCGGAACAGAACCCGATCCGCGATCATTCCTACAGCGTTTATTCAAATGTGGCCGAGGTGCGCGCCGTCGAAGCCGACGCCATGGCGACCGAATGCGCCGCCGTTTATCAAATGCGCAAGGCCGAACCCGAAACCTATGACGCTTTTTGCAAACGCCACGGCGGGATGATGCGCGCCTACGAACAGGCGTTCGCGGCGGACAAGGATGCCGAAAAAGCGCGGGGCGAAGCGTTCAAAGCGTGGTACGATCACGCGGAATACGTTGAAAATTACGACAGCGCCGTCATCGATTTCATGGGGATGGGAATGCTGTATTCCGGCGCGTATAAAAAGGAAATTACGCCGAAGCAGCTGGCGGACGAAATCGGCTATGTCGATGCCGCTTTCTTTGATTCCGCCCGCGCGAATACGGTTTCCGAAAAAACGGCGGCGAATGCGGCCAAGGTGGAACGCGCCCATGTCCGCCATGCGCTGAAACTGTTCGGCAAATCGAAAATCAAAACGTCGGCCGATTATTTTTACGTCCGTTCCGCCGACGGCAAGATCGAACCGCCGAAACGAACCCGCAACATCGCCGCGGCCGTGTTTGGCAAAGCAAACGGCGGACGGTGACTTTCCGCTTTACGGTTTTTTGAACACCCCGTGACAAACGAACGCGGGGCGTTTCTTTTCCGCCGACGGGGCGGGCGGATTCTTTTTTATAAAATATGATTGCAATCCGGCGGGATAGCTTTATACTTTGTCAGCTTAAAACTTTTTTAATAAACGGAGAGTTCGTTTCATGTTGATAAATCCCGCTTTCGCGACCGAAGCCGCCGCGTCCGTCGATCCGGCCGCCGCCGCCAATCCGATGCGCCTTTTGTTCCAGTTTCTGGTCATTTTTGTTGTGTTCTATTTCTTTTTGATCCGCCCGCAGCAGAAAAAATTGAAAGAACATCAGATGATGCAGATGAACGTTTCCCGCGGCGACACGATCGTGACGACGGGCGGCATTGTCGGCAAAGTCATCCGTTCCAATTCGGACGATTTGCTGGTTGAAATCGCCGACGGCGTGCGCGTCATCGTCGTGCGCGACCGCGTTTTGGGACGCCGCTCTCAGCCGAATCAGCCGTTTACGGAAGAGGAATCGGTGAACGATAACGCCAAAAAAGGCAGCGAAGGCCTGAAAGACGTTTTAACTAAGAAATAAAGGAAAGCCAGATGTTTAACTATCCGAAATGGAAAGTGGCTCTGATCGGCGCGATCACCGCGTTGGGGCTGTTTTTCTGTATTCCTAATTTTCTGCCCAAAAGCCAGCAGGAAAAGCTGCCCGAATGGTGGCAGCCGATGACGTTGGGGCTGGATCTGCAGGGCGGATCGCAGCTGTTGTTGCAGGTGGATTTGAAACAGGTCGTCATTGACCAGCTGAATTCCGTGCAGGAAGCCGCGCGCAGCGTTTTGCGCGAAAAGGGCGTCCGCTATACGGGGCTGACCGTTCAGAACGACGCTTTGACCGTTAAAATCGTGAAAAGCGAACAGATCGCCAAGGCCAAGGATTTGCTGCGCAAAATCGACAAGGGCAATCTGGACGTGACGGAAAACGGCGATGTCGTGACCGTCCGCTATACGGATGTCGCTTTGACGAAAATCAAATCCAACGCCGTTGACCAGTCGATTGAAATCGTCCGCCGCCGTATCGACCAGCTGGGGACGCGCGAACCGTCAATCATGCGTCAGGGTTCCGACCGTATTCAGGTGCAGTTGCCCGGTGTCGAAGATCCGAACGAAGTCAAAAAGCTGTTGGGCAAAACCGCGAAAATGACGTTCCATTTCGTTGACGAAACGACGACCATGGCGGACGCCCGCCGCGGCAAGATTTCGCCGGAATCCAAGGTTGTGCAGGGGGCGGAGGACGCCAGCGCCGCTTTTTACGTCATTGAACGCAAACCGATCGTCGGGGGCGAACATTTGACGGACGCCCGCGCCGATTTCGCCGAAGGGGAACCTGTTGTCGCTTTCCGTTTCAATTCGTACGGTTCAAAACGTTTCGGCACGGCGACGCGCGACGGCGTCGGCCGCCGTCTGGCAATCGTTTTGGACGGCAAAGTCATTACGGCACCCGAAGTGAAAAGCGCGATCACGGGCGGTTCCGGCATCATCACCGGCAGCTTTACGGTTCAAAGCGCGTCTGATTTGGCATTGATGCTGCGTTCGGGCGCACTGCCCGCGCCGTTGGAAGTGGTTGAAGAACGCATCGTCGGTCCCGGATTGGGGACGGATTCGATTGACGCCGGTAAAAAATCGTGCCTGATCGGCATGACTTTGGTTCTGGCGTTCGTTGTGGCCACCTACGGCCTGTTCGGATTGTTCGCCGATATCGCTTTGGTTCTGAATCTGGTTTTGCTGTGCGGCGCGATGAGCGCGCTGGGCGCGACGCTGACCCTGCCGGGGATCGCCGGTATCGCGTTGACGCTGGGCATGGCCGTTGACGCCAACGTTTTGATTTACGAACGTATGCGCGAAGAACAGGCTTTCGGCAAATCCGTTTTGAATACGATCGAGGCCGGTTTTGAAAACGCTTCGTCGGCGATTTTCGATTCCAACCTGACCAGCCTGTTTGCCGGATTGATTTTGATCTGGCTGGGCAACGGGCCCGTCCGCGGTTTCGGCGTGACGACGTGTTTGGGATTGGTGACATCCGTGTTCACCGCCGTGTATGTGACCAAAGTCCTGATTCTGGCGTGGGTTAAATTCTGCAAACCCAAGAAAATCAATGTGTAAGGAGTATTTGAAATGCCTAGACTGATTCACTATTTCATTAAGCCGACGCACATTAATTTTATTGGCGCGCGCAAACCCGCTTTCTTTGTTTCGGTGTTGCTGTGTTTGATTTCGATTGTGTCCGTCGCCACCAAAGGCATGAACTACGGCATTGATTTCAAAGGCGGCGTTTTGATGGAAGTGCAGGCCGAACAAAAAATCGACATGAAAGATATGCGCGACAGACTGTCCGGTTTGGGCGTTGATCTGCAACCCGTCGGGGAAAACGGAACGGAAGTCCTGATCACCGCTTTGGGGCGCGGCGACAACGAACAGGAACAGATGAAAATCACCAAAGTCATCCGCGCCGAACTGGGCGACGAATACACGTTCCGCCGCGTTGAAATGGTCGGGCCGCGCGTCGGCGCCGAATTGATCCGCAACTGCGTGCTGGCCGTCATTTTGGCGGGCGTGATGATCACGGTGTACGTGTGGACGCGGTTTGAATGGGAATTCGCGTTGGGGACGATGCTGTCCCTGATCCACGACCTCATTATTGCGGTCGGTCTGTTTTCCGTGTTCCAGCTGGATTTCGACATGACGATCATCGCCGGATTGATGACGCTGGCCGGTTTTTCGGTCAACGACACGATCGTTTCCTATGACCGTATGCGCGAAAACCTGCACAAATACCGCAAAATGCCGATTGACGAGATGATCAACAAAACGACGAACGAAATGCTGCCCCGCACGCTGCTGACGGGGATGTCCACGATCATCATGCTGACGGTGATGCTGTTTTTGGGCGGATCCGTGCTGCAGGGTTTCGCCCTGATCATGCTGTGGGGCATCATTGTCGGCACCTATTCGTCGATTTACGTCGCCATGCCGGTGTTGCTGTATATGGACATCCGCAAAACGATGGAAAACAAAAACAAGAACGTCAATCCGTTTGAAACGGCGGAATGATCCGTTTGAATGTTGGAAAAAGCGTCCTGCGGGACGCTTTTTTCATATCCGGACAAAATCGCGTTAAACCGAAAAGTCCGTTGACTTTTGTCAAATGAATCAGGCACACTGAATAGTGTTATTTTCAAAAAAAATTAGAGGTATTTTATGAAGCTGGAAATTTTGATGGCGCTTGGCGGCGTGTTGTTGTTGATGTGTGTGTTCGCGAACAGAATTTCCAGTAAATTGGGCATACCGTCCTTATTGGTGTTTCTGGCCGTCGGCATGATCGCCGGATCGGACGGCGCGGGGATACAGTTTTATTCCGCGGAGCTGAGCAATTACATCGGTTCGTTCGCTTTGGCGTTTATCCTGTTTTCCGGCGGGCTGGAATCCGGATGGCCGTCGATCAAAAGCGTTTTGGGGCGCGGCACTTTGCTGGCCACCGTCGGGGTGGCGTTGACGGCGGTGTTTATGTTCGTTTTATCGTATTACCTGTTGGAAATGCCGTTTGCGATCGCGCTGTTGCTCAGCGTCATCCTGTCGTCCACGGACGCGCCGGCGGTGTTTAATATTTTAAGGACGAACGGACTTTATTTGAACAACCCGAAATTAAAATCCGTTTTGGAATACGAATCCGGTTCAAACGACCCTATGGCGGTGATTTTGTCCGTCGGGGCGATCGCTTATCTGACGGCGGGGGACAGCTTTTCCGGCCTGAACCTGATCGTGATGTTGATTTTGCAAATGGGGCTGGGCGTCGTGCTGGGGTACGGGCTGGGCGTTTTGGCTTTGGCCGTTTTGAAAAAGTTTTCCTTTGTGTATCAAGGCCTTTACCCCGTTTTCGGCGTCAGCGTCGTGTGTCTGATCTTTTCGCTGACCCAGCTGGTCGGCGGCAGCGGCTATCTGGCGTTGTATATCGCGGGGATCGTTTTGGGCAACGCGTCGTACCCGTATAAAAATCCGTTCATCCAGTTTCAATCAGCCCTGTCGTGGGTGATGCAGATCATGATGTTCCTGACGCTGGGGCTGTTTGTCAATCCAAAGGAATTGGGCGACCTATTCGGAACGGCGTTGAGCGCGACGGTCTGCCTGATCATGATCGCGCGTCCGTTGGCCGTGTTTTTGTGTTTGGCGAAAAGCGATTACAGCCGCAGTGAAAAGCTGTTCATCAGCTGGGCGGGGCTGAAAGGTGCCGTGCCGATCATTTTGGCGACGTATCCGTTGATGAACAATATTGACGGCGCGCAGGAACTGTTCAACGTGATTTTCTTTCTTGTGATCGTGTCCGTTTTGCTGCAAGGGCAGACGCTGGCTTCGCTGGCAAAGGTTTTGAACCTCAGCCACGACACGCCGACGCCGGAGGAATTGCGCGAAATGGGCGAACCGCTTGGCGCGCCGAGCGGGGACAAAGATCCGGAAATTTATGTTTCCGTCAAATCCGCCGTATTGCGTTCCGTGATGGGGATGATCAAAACGTTGTCCGCCGTCGCCGATTTGGAAATACACGATGAAACCGAAGGAATGTCAAAGCCGCGCGAATTGTGGAACAAGGCGAAAAAACGGCTGTACGTCATCCTGAACCAGATACACGCTTATTGTTTGGAACAGGACACGGCGGAGGCTAAGAAAAAGGCCGAGGACGATTTGGCGCACAGGATGCGCGACCGCGGCGAACCGATGTTCATCCGGTTGCGCCATATGGACGATAAAAAGAAATGAAACAAAAGCCCTTGTCGGAAAACAAGGGCTTTTCATTAACGGGGCGGCGGGTTAAAATGCAAACGCCGCCGCCGCGAAATGCCAGTTGGCCAGCCGGTCGATCAACGCTTGGACGTAATCGCCGCGACGGTTGTTGTAATCCAGATAATAGGCGTGTTCCCAAACGTCGATTGTGAACAGCGGTTTCATCCCGCGCGCGACGGGCGTGTCCGCGTTGGCGGTTTTGACGATGTCGATCCCGTCCGTTCCGGCGACGACCCACGCCCAGCCGCTGCCGAATTGGGAAAGCGCGACTTCTTTCAGCTTTTCTTTGAAATTTTCCTCGCTGTCAAAGGCGCGCAGGACGGCGTTTTTAAACGCTCCGTCGGGCAGCGCGCCGCCGCCCAGCGGAGTCAGGCATTTCCAGAAAAACGAATGGTTCCACACTTGCGCGGCGTTGTTGAACACGGCGGATTGATCCGGCTTTCCGGCCGTTTCGGCGATGACACATTCCAGACTGTCGCATTTCAAATCCTTTCCTTTCAACAGATTGTTCAGGTTGGCGACATAGGTTTGGTGGTGTTTGCCGTAATGCAGGGCGATTGTTTCCTTTGACATGAACGGCGAAAGCGCGTCGGTGTCATACGGCAGTTGAGGCAATTCAAAAAACATGGGCGATCCTTTCTTTTTTGATTATTGTCTCGTTTTCGGATCGCGATGTCAAAATCGCTTTTAGTTTAAAGCCGCCCGCGCCGCCGCAATGCCGGAACGCACCGCGCCTTCGATTGTGCAGGGCAGGGCGGTCGCCGTCGCGTCGCCCGCGATGAAAACGGTGTCGGAACCGATGTTTTGGGACAACCGTGACCGGTTGACGGCGCGGGTTTGCAGGATCGTCGCCCTTTTTTCCAAAACGGTGCGGAAAGGCGGCGCGACCTCGTCCGTTTTCAAAATTCGCGCCAGATCGTGCCACACCAATCCGGCCAGAGCGTCGGCGGAATAACGCGCGGTCAGGTCGTTCGCCGCGCTGATCGTGACCGACACGATGCCGTTTTTGGCAAAGCCCCAATGCCCCGTCATGCCGACCATTCCGAAAAACGGCGCGGGCATTGCGGCGGCCGTTTTGTAATGCAGGTTGACGATCGTTTGATGCGGAAATTCCGGCGCGCCGACGATCAGGCGCGACAGGCCGTCCGGGCTGACCGCCAAAATCGCTTTGTCGCCGTTGCTCAGTTCGATTTCTTCGCCGTCAAAGAAGATCAGGCGGTTTTCCCTGACGCGCCGTAAACGCCGTCCGAAACGGAAAACGACGCTGCGTTGTTTCAAATATTGTTCGACAGGGGCGACGACGCTGTCGTGCAACGACGGATCGGCCAGATAGACCGCGCCGTTTTTCGCGCCGAAACACTTGATCGCCGTTTTTAAAAACATCACTGCGTCGGCTTGGCGCGCGGGGGTGTTCATCACGGATTCGCACAGCAGGGGATACAGTTCCGGCAAATGCGCGGCGGCGGACAGCGGGCGCGCGGTGTCGATGTCGAAACGCGTTCCGCCCTTTCTGAAAAACAACATTTTCGTGCCGACGTTTTTCAGCGGCGTCCGCGTCGGACATTCGGTCAGCATCGCCAGCAAAGCCGTGTTCGCCCCCAACATCAAATGCGTTCCGGCGTCAATCAACGCGTTCAGCCGTTTGTCGAAAAAGGAACAGCACCGCCCGCCCGCGCGCGCCGCGGATTCGTGGACGACGACGGGAACGCCCGCCTTTGTCAGGGTGAAAGCGGCGGACAGTCCCGCCATTCCGGCGCCGACGACGTGGACGGTCATGGGTTATTTCCCGAACAGGGTGACGCGCAAAGCCGTCCAAACGACAAAGGCTTTGGACGGTTTCGGGCGGGGGAATAAAACGTCCCAGCCGCGCTTTTCCATCATGTCAAAGATTTTTTTGTAAACGTCTTTCATAATGACGGCGGGCTTCATTTTCCGCCCGTCCAGTTCGTCCAGAGCGGCGTCGGCCTCCGTAAAGCGCAGGGCGGCCTGCTTGGCCAGCTCCCGCCGCGCGATTTTCAGGTTCGGATCGCTTAAAACGCTGCTCAGTGCCGTGTCGTCCGTGATTGCGATTCCGGCCAGATCCAGACATTCGCGCGGCATATACAACCGCCCCAGTTCCATATCCTCTTCCATATCGCGCAGGATGTTCGTCAGCTGCAACGCTTCGCCCAGCGTGATCGCGAACCGTTGCGCCGTCGGGGAAAAATCGCCAAACACGCAGACGGACAACATTCCGACCGCTCCCGCGACGCGGCGGCAGTACAGCTGCAGTTCCGTCATCGTCGGCGCGCGCATTCCGTCGGGGATGTCCATTTCCATGCCGTCGATCAATTCGATGAATTCGGATTTCGGCAGGGAAAAACGTTTGACCGGCGCGATCAAAGCCTTTGCGACGGTCGATTCGGGTTCGACGCCGTCATACACGCGTTCAATGTCGTCGCGCCAGATTTGCAGCCGCTGTTTCTTTTCGTTCAAAGGCGCGGGTTCGTCGGCGATATCGTCGATTTCGCGGCAAAACGCGTAAATCGCGTACATGGCGTCGCGTTTTTCGCGGCACAGCAGTTTCATCGCGGGATAAAACGACGATCCCGACGCTTTGACGATCGCGTTGACCTGCGCGGTTATTTCTTTTTCGGCGGTTTCAGATCTTTTTTCCTGATGCATGATATTTTCTTTCTTCTCAGCCCGCCGGCGACACCCAGCAGACACGCGATGATCCAATCCGTTTTCTTTAATCCGACCTTGCGGTGCAAAATGTCGTTGCGTTTCAACCGCTTGACCAGCCGCTGTGCCAAACGGAAAATGACGCACACCTCCATGCGCAGGCCGCGGTTCGTGACGACCAAAGGTAGGGACGACCCTTCGACCAGCAATCCCTCGATCGCATCGGTCACGCGGTTGAACACGGTTTGCAGCGCGGCGCAAGTCTGGCTGTCGTCCAACGCCTCGTATTTGATTTCGGCGTCTTTGAACCAGTCTTTGGGCAGGTAGATGCGGTGCTTTTCCTGATAATCCTGTTTGCAATCCTGCAAATGGTTGTTCATTTGCAACGCGGCGCACAGCGCGTCGGACGGCCAGTACGCCGTCGGATTTTCCCCGTGCAGATCCAGCATGAAGCGCCCGACGCTGCCCGCCGACCAACGGCAATAGGCCATCACGTCCTCCCAAGTGTGGTAGGTGTGGTGGCCTTCGCTGTCCTGACGGAACGCTTTTAACATATCCAGCGCGTGTTGGTTGGTGACGCCGCATTCCTCCAGCGATTTTTTCAAGGTTTCGGCGCATTTCGTTTCATCGTCCGCGTCCTCTTGCCCCAGCAAAACCCGTTCCATCCGGTTCAACCGTTCCAGCTTTTCCTCGCCGGAAATTTCGGTCGAATCGGCGATGTCGTCCGCCGTGCGCGCGAAATCGTAAAACGCCGCGACGTGCGGGCGCAGTTTTTTCGGGATCAAGCGCGATCCGACGGGAAAGTTTTCGCCGTCCGCGTCTTTCGTTCTTTTAATTCGATCGGTCATTGACACCTGCCTTTGCGATCCATTCGTCCAAATCCGCCAAAGCCCGCTCGCTTTGGGCGCGTTTGCGGTCAAGCCCTTTGATCTTGCGCTTTCCTTCCGGAACGGGCGGGGGCGGAATCAGGCCGAAGTTGATGTTCATCGGTTGAAAGCATTCTTCGTTCGCGTTGACGGTGATGTGGCGCAGCATCGCGCCCAACGCCGTCGTTTCCGGCGGCAAAACGGCCGGTTTCCCGACGGTTTCCCACGCCGCGAACAACCCCGCCAGCAATCCGACGCTCGCGCTTTCGACATAACCTTCGCACCCCGTGACCTGTCCCGCGAACCGGATGTTCGGACGCGTTTTCAACCGCAACGTTTCGTCCAGCACTTTGGGCGAACAGATGAACGTGTTGCGGTGAATGCCGCCGTAACGCACGAACGTTGCGTTTTCCAGCCCCGGAATCGTTTTGAAAATCCGTTTCTGTTCGCCGTAGGTCAGCTTTGTTTGAAAACCGACCAGATTCAGCAAAGTTCCCTGCCGGTTTTCCTTGCGCAGCTGAACGACGGCGTAAGGGCGCGAATTTGTGTGCGGATTCATTAATCCGACGGGTTTCATCGGGCCGAACGCCAGCGTTTCGCGGCCGCGTTCCGCCATGACCTCGATCGGCAGGCATCCCTCGAAATACGGGGTGTTTTTCTCCCACTCCTTGAACGCGACCTTTTCACCCGCCAACAGGTTGTCAATGAACGCGTCGTATTCTTCGCGCGTCATGGGACAGTTGATATAATCGTCGCCGTCGCCTTTGTCATAGCGGGATTGTTTCCACGCCTTTTCCATATCGACGGATTCCGCCGTCACGATCGGCGCGATCGCGTCGAAAAAGTGCAGCAGGTCTTCGCCGCCCGCGACCGCTTGAATCTTTTCCGCCAATTCGGGCGTCGTCAAAGGCCCCGTCGCGATGACGTGCAGACCCGCGTTTTCATCGGGCAGGTCGGTCAGCTCCGCCGTTTCCATGGTGATCAGCGGATGTTCGCGCAACTTTTGTTCAATCATGCCGGAAAACACGTCGCGATCAACCGCCAAAGCCCCGCCCGCCGGAACGCTTGACGCGTCCGCCGCTGCCATGATCAGCGAACCGCACCGGCGCATTTCCTCGTGCAGCAAACCGACGGCGTTGTGCATGGGATCGTCTGAACGCAGGGAATTGGAACACACCAGTTCCGCCGGATTCGCCGTTTTATGCGCCGGCGTCTGCCGTTTCGGACGCATTTCCTTTAACACGACGGGAATGCCCGCGCGCGCGATCTGCCAAGCGGATTCGCATCCCGCCAGCCCCGCGCCGACGACGGTGATCGGTTTTTGTGTCATCTTTTCTTTATCCTCGAACAGAATCGGTTTATAGTTGATTGTCTATCTTAGATATAACCCTGAACCGAAACAAACATATTTTTTTGCGGGAAAGAAAATGAACGGAAATTTTAAATCTTTTTTGATTGTCGCGCTGGCCGCCTATTGCTTTATGCGGTTCGTGTATCCGCGGCTGAAACGGATGCTGCGCGGACGGAACGTCGCCTACATCGAACCGAAGGATTTGGAAAAAAAGCTTTCCGCGAAAGAGGATCTGCTGTTGATCGACTTGCGGACGCAGGGCGAGTTTTACAATATGTTCGGCCATATCGACCATGCGATCAATCTGCCGTTCGGGGAATTCATGATCCGCATATCGGAAACGGCCGACCGGTTGGCGGGGTTTAAGGACACGCCCGTCGTTTTGACCGGATTGCGCGATGAAAACAGCGTGTTCAAAGCTTATTGCGTTTTGAAACAAAAGGGGTTCGCCAACGTCGCTATTTTGAATTACGGCGTGTCGAACTGGTTGCGTCAAGGTTTGCCGACGGTGGAAAGAAATGTCAAAAAAGTATAGAAAACTGTTGCCCGTCGCGGCTTTCGCGCTGGCGTCCGCCGTCGCCGTCGCCGCGGTGGAACCGAAAAACGTCGTCATTTTTTTCCTGCCCGTTCAAAACACGGCGGAAATCAATTCGCTGCAGGAAGCCGTTCCGACTCCGCTGCCCGCCGACGGCGTGTCCGCCGGTGTGCGCGCGCCTGAAATCGGGAAAAAGGATGCGAATCAGGAAAAGCACGGCATCCCGACACCCGCCGGCGTGTCTTTGTTGGACAAGGGGAACGTGACCGTCGAACAGGCGGCGCAAAACATTTTGCTGCCCGCCCGCGTTCTGATTTTGCCGCAACAGCGCGGCAAGGGGGCGCAAACGGACGGCAAGGACGTTCCGATGCCGAAGCCTGTCGCCGGTCTGCCCGAAAGCGTGACATCGGACAAGGTGCGCGTCTTTCCGTTGAAAAACCCCGTCAAGGCGATCGCCAGAGAACAAAGGGAACGGCCGGTCGTTGCGCCGTACCGTCCGGTGAAACCGCCCGTCGATCAAAACGACAAACGCCCGCGGGACATGGAAAAATGGACGGGATGGATTCTCGACCAGCTGGAAAACTGTTCCATGGACGCCAACGTCGTTTTGCCGACGGCGTATTGGATGACGGCGAACGGAAAACTGACGGACGGAACGACCGATTGCGATATGAAATCGGCCGTCGCCGGATATTTGCGTCAATGCCACCCGTGGCCGGCCGCGTACTATACGCCGGTCAACAACGATGTGAAGGTGCGTTCGGCCGTCCAGCTGTCCGTCGAATATCTGGAAACGGTTTTCGATACCAAAAAATGCCCGTCTTTGAACTTGGCCGGCGTGAATTTCGACAAGGTCGATTTCATCAAAGGCGAGCTGGGCAACACGGATTTCACCGGTTCCTATTTCCACGAAGCGACCTTTTCCGAAGTGAACCTGTCCGATTCCAATTTCGGGCGGGCGGATATGGAAAACGCGTATTTCCAAGGAACGCGGCTGAACGGCGCGTTATTTTTCAAGGCGCGAATGAAGGATACGCATTTTTATCAGGTTGAAGCGGAGGCTGCCGGATTCGACGGCGCCGATTTGCAAAACGCCCAGTTCCGCGACGTGAATTTGACGCAGGCCGTGTTCAACGACGCCGTTTTGCAAAACACGCACTGGATGGATATTCGCGGCGGACGCGTGCGCGCGAACGGCGCCAATTTTTCAAACGCCGAATTCGACAACGTCCTGTTCAACCAGATACAGGCGCGCAAAACCGTGTTCAACAAAGTGTCGTGCAACGAATGTATGTTCAAACGCGGCGATTTCAAAGAAGCCTACTTTTACGACGCAAAATTCCGCAACACGGTGTTCGACCGCTCTTATATCGAAGGGGCGCATATGCGCACGGCGAAATTCCTGAAAAACGTTTCGTTCCACGACGTTTCCCGATACCGCGCGGATTTCGGCGGGGCGGACATGGGCGCGTTGGAAAACGTCCAGCCCGAAGAAATGGCGCAGGTGAAAATCGACCGTGAAACGGTTTTGCCGGACGGATTGTCCGAATATGAAACGAACGCGTTTGACATCGAATTGGAAAACCCCGTTCCGGTGGAAAGCGTTGACCGCTATTCCTGTTCGCACCGGACGTGCGAAGACCGTTTGTTGGGACGGACGAGCAATCAGAATCTGGCCGTCCGCGCCATGACGATTTTGGAAAATCCGGAATCGGATTTGGACGCGCAGGGCTGGGCGCTGTGCACCATGGGCTGCATCGCGCAAAAGGATAAAAAGTTGTCCGATTCGCAAATCGACATTCTGGCGGCGTTCATCAAACGCAACCGCCCGTGGAACGCGGAAACCGATTTGTTCAAACCGTATAGCCCTGTCACGCCCGAAGTGCAAATGGCTTTGTTCGTTTTAACGGATATGAAGTTGAAACGCGACCGCAACCGGTTGATCGATTTGACGGGAACGGATTTGCGCGCGGCCGATTTGTCGCGGTCGAACCTGTTGGGAATTGATTTTTCAGGATCGAACCTCAGCGGCGCGGATCTGCACAATTCGCTGGCCGATCGGACTTACGCCCTTTTCGACCAGATTTTGATCGACGAATTTACGCGCTTTCCGTACAAAATCCGTCTGTTCAAACCGTTTACCCTGCCGACGCCCGTGTGGAAACCGAAAAAAGTCCGCATTTACCGCGACGGTTGGAATCCGTGGACATTGCAGACGGAGGAAATCCCGTATTCCGAAAAGCTGGAGCTGAAACCGGAAAAAAAGCCGGAGGATAAAAAGTGAATCCGGCCGGATTGATCGCGGTGCTGTTGCTGCTTTCATCAACGGCGTCGGCGTCGGACGCGGACGCTTTGCGGGCGCGGGCGATGAACGGGGACGTTGGCGCGGCGTCGCGTCTGGGGCGGTATTTTTACGATATCGAAAAGGATGAGACCGCCGCCGCGAAATGGATCGAACAGGCCGCCGCGGCCGGCGACGCCGAAGCGTTGTATTATCAGGCTCTGATCTATGACAAGGCGACGGATGGCCGCCACCCGAACACGGAGATTGTCGCCGTTTTGAAAAAATCGGCGGCGCAGGGATACGCGCCGGCGCAGGTGATGTTGGGGCGCATCTATCAATACGGCCGCCGCGGTGTCGCGCAGGATCTGAACGCCGCTCGCGTCTGGTATGAAATGGCCGCGGCCAAAGGGTCGGGCGAAGCGATGGGACAGCTGAACGTTGTTTACCGTCAGGCGGGCGAAAAAAACACCAATGCGGGACAGAAAAAGGAAAACGTCGAATGGTTGGAACTCGGTGCGCGCCAAGGGGACGCCGACGCCGCCGTTTCGTTGGGGATTATGGCGGAAACGGGGCGGGGCGCCGCGCGGGATTTTCAACGCGCGGCGCGTTTGTACCAAATCGCGGCCGATGCCGGAAACGCGCAGGGGCAGGCTTTGCTGGGCAAGCTGTACGCCAACGGCGACGGCGTGGAACAGGATACGGAAAAAGCGATGTTCTGGCTGACAAAAGCGGCGGAATCGGGCTATGTCGAGGCGCAGCGAAAGCTGGCGTCGGTTTACACCGGTTTGCGGCCGGACGCCGCGCAAGCCTATGCGTGGCTGGTGATCGCGCTGTCGTCGCTGTTTCCGCAGGCGTCCGATCTGGTCGCCGTGTCGCCGGATCTGGAACGGTTGATGCGTTCCATGACGCCCGATGAAATCGAAAAGGGGCAGGCGTTGGCCGTCAAACTGGCTGAAAAGATCAAAGCCGCCAAAAAGAAAAGCGAATAACCCGCATGGAAAAAGCCCGACCGTTCAACGATCGGGCTTTTGCGTCAAAAGATGCGGTCAGGCCAAAACCTTGTCCAGAAAATAGGGCAACTGTTTTTGCCACCAATCCCAATCGTGGTTGACATCCTTGCCCCACACATCGACAAACGCCGGAATGCGTTTTTCTTCCAGAATTTGTTTCAGGCGCAGGGTGTCTTCGATCATGGGATCTTCCCACGCGCCCTGACCGACGCAGAACACCAGCCGCGCGCGGCGCATTTGGTTCAGGTAATCCTCGTCCGTCACGTCGGGCAGGAAACAGATCGGACAGTTGTGATAGACCGTGTCGTCCATGTAATCGCCCAGAAAATATTTGGACGAATACAGCCCGCTGAGCGCGATGACCGAATCGATCAGGTCGGGACGGCGGAAAAACGTGTTCGCGCTGTGCGTCGCGCCCATGGAACATCCCGTCGCCAGAATCCCGATCTCTTTCCCGCCGTTGGCGTCGCGGCTGATTTCCTTGATCCGCGGAATGAACTCTTCAACCGTGTAGTTGAAGTAGCGTTCCTGCATTTGCATATTGTCGTAGGGATTGCCGCCTTTGTTTTCCCAGCTTTCCCAGTCGATGCCGTCAATGCAGAACAGCTGAATCCGCCCGTCGTCGATATAGGGGGCGCAAACGTTCACCATGCCGTGGTGTTCGTAATGCCAAAACCGCCCGCATCCCGGAGGAAAGACCAGAACCGGCTTGCCCGCGTGGCCATAGACCTTGAATTCCATGTCGCGGTCAAGGCAAGAGGAGTATTCTTTGAAATATTCTTCTTTCATTTCATTCCCTTTACACGCGCGCGTTGATCGCGTCGATGATTTCGTTGATCTCGTCCAGCGTGTCGGCGTACAGCAGATAAATGTAATCACCCATCGCCCGCGCGGTAATGCCTTCGATCGGCATATGTTCCATGATGTGGTCGCCGTATTTCGCCAAAATCGCTTCGTGCGTATAGAGGTAGTTGAACCGGTTTTTGCGGCTGGCGTACGCGGCGAAACGTTTTTGCGACATATCACCTTCGGGTTTGCCTTTGACCAGCGTGTCGGCCCAGACTTTGTAAATGTTGACATCGTGGGACGCTTCGTACAGTTCGGTGATCATGCCGCCGGGCGGACGCATATTGACCTCCAAAGCCATGACTTTGGTCTTGCCCGTCTTTTTGTCCGTCGTGCGGAAAAATTCAAAGTGGAAAAACGTGTCTTTGATGCCGTAAGCCTTGACGATCGCCGTGCCGGCCTTGCGGATGTCGTCCGCCATCACCGGTTCGGTGTGGTACATGATGCAATCGTCGTTCACGACCGTGTCCATCAGGGATTGGTGATAGATTTGGCTGGCGCAGAAAACGATGTCGCCGTTGCGATCGGTGATGCCGTCGAACGTTTCGACGTGGCCGTCGATGAACGTTTCCATAATATACTGCACATCCGGTTTTTGCGCGAAAAAGTCCGCCATTTCCGATTCCGTGCGCAGGGTGTAGGTGTCGCACGCGCCGACGCCGTCGTCGGGTTTGACAACGACGGGAAAGCCGTGTTTGTCCGTAAAGGCTTTGCCGTCCGCGAATGTCGCGGGCAGGCAGTATTCGGCGCAATCGACCCCCGCCTTTTTGAAAAAGGCTTTCATTCTGGATTTTTGTTTGTGATCCATGATTTCGGGGTATTTGATGCCGTCGATGTTGAAATCGGTGCGCAATTTGGCTTCGGTGATCAGCCAGAATTCGTTGTTCGACCGGATGCTGTCGATTTTGCCGTGATGGTGGATCAGGCACGCCGTCGCGCGGTAAACCTGATCGTAATCCTGCAGGTTGTCAACGCGGTAATATTCGGTCAGCGCGTCCTTTAATTCGGGCTGCAGGGAATCATAGTCGGAATCGCCGATTCCCAAGACGTTTACGCCGTCTTCTTTCAAATAACGGCAGAATTTCCACCCGTAGGTCGGAAAGTTCGGAGAAAAGTAAAGAAAATTCATTTTCAAAGCGTCCTAAACGGATTTTAAGTCAAGGGCTTGCCCTTTCCATAAAAAAGTGGCAAGCCCCGACCTCGTTGTCAATAGAAAAATGTCGCGGAAGTTCAATCTTTCCAATCGTTGAAACGGATTTTACGTTTGTCGAACCGATCCTCGTGTCTGGCGGGGGCGGCGGGGTGTCCGGCGAGGATCAGGGACTGAACCTTGATTTCCGCGGGAATGTTGCAAATTCCTTTCACAACGTCTTCGCGGTCGGCGTGCGGGTACATGCCGATCCACACCGCGCCCAATCCTTTGTCGTGACAGGCCAGCAAAATGTTCTGCGTCGCCGCCGCGCAGTCCTGATCCCAATAATCGGGCGACGCCGCGCGCGACAAATCGGCGCAAACCGCCACCGCGAACGCCGCCGATTTCGCCATCGGCGCGGTCGGCAGCTTTTCCCCCAGCTCTTTCAATTTTTCCCTGTCCGTGACGACGACGAATTCCCAAATCAGCTGGTGGCGCGCGCTGGGGGCGTACATCCCCGCCGTGACAATTTCCGTGATGTCGGCGTCGGAAACGCCTTGATCCGTATATTGGCGCACACTGCGGCGCGTGATCAATCCTTGCATCAATTCCATGGCAAAACCTCTTTTCAAAAAAATCGCGACGATTATTTTATCAGCTTTCCTCTTTTTGCGAAAGATGATAATAATGAATACAGACTCTAAACGTTCGGCGGTTTTCAAATGGTAGCTTGGTTTTTGGATTTTCTGCACTTCACGTTGGCTATGCTGGCCGTTTGCGCGCCGCAATCCGCCATTCCCGTGTTTTTGAACCTGACGGACGGCATGGGCACCCGCGAAAAATCGGGGATCGCCCGCCAAACCGGTGTCGCCGTCGCGTGCATTCTGCTGTGTTCCGCCTTTTTCGGCAGCGCATTGCTGGATATGTTCGGCATCAGCCTTAATTCGTTCCGGATCGCCGGCGGAATCCTGTTGATCACCATCGCGTTCGGCATGATGAAAGCGTCTGAAAAACGCCATACCAAAGAGGAAGAGGCCGAAGCCGAATCCCGCGACGCCATCGGCGTCATGCCGCTGGCCATTCCTATCATTTCCGGCCCCGGCGCGATTTCCGCCATGGTCATCGCGACCGAAGTCGATAAAAGCATCCCCCACATTCTGGCCGTGTGCAGTGCCGCCGTCGCCGTCGCCGTCGTCGCTTGGCTCCTCTTGCGCGTCGCCGACAAAATCGCCTCCGTCCTCGGCCAAACCGGTCTGAACATCCTCGGCCGATTGTGCGGTATGTTGCTGTCCGCGCTGGGGATTGAGTTTATATATACATCCTTGCGCGCGATGTTCCCCGCTTGGATCGGGTAAAACTCGATTTTATAGGTCAATCGGTTCGTCAGTCTTCGTTACGAAATGCTCACGTACTTAATGTACGCTCCGCTTTCTCGCTCAGACTTCCTGCCGCTTGACTCTCTAAAATCGGTTTTGTTGAATTGACGCCCGTACGGCCAGTACCTGCGCTTCTCGCTTCCTGCCATCAATCACACTAAAACCGGTTTCGTTCAAGTTTAAAACACGATTTTGTGTATGAATTGATGCCCGTACGGCAGTACCTGACAGCCCGTCATAACCGATTTACAAACACAATTTTATAGGTCAATCGGTTTCGTATGAATTGATGCCCGTACGGCCAGTATCTGCGCTTCTCGCTTCCTGCCATCAATCACGCTAAAACCGGTTTCGTTCAGAAAATGCCTTTGCACGGTTAATTAAAGTTCTTTCGTTCTTTTTCTTTTCCAATCGGAAAAGCACCAGAAAAAAAGGATTCCGACGGACAAAAAGGCGGAAAAGACAAGCCCCCGTTCAAATCCGTTGATTTCGGGGTAGCCGTCGGAATAGAGGTAAATGTTCCGGTTGGAATTTAAAAAGCGGTTGATTTTTCCGGCTTCTTCCTCCGCCCGTTCTTTGATGTTGAACGTTGTCGGGAATTCCTCCCGCGCCGTCGGGGTGACGAACACGATCCGGTACACCGTTTTCGTGGAATATTTGCCGCTGCGGCGTTTTTCCGTTTGCAATTCGATGTTCCGCACGTCCTTGATGACAAACGACCGCGCGGGGCGCAATTCGGGGACGGCTATGGTCGAACGGTAATAGGTGCAGGTCATCGTTTCCTTGCGACATTCAAGGATGGTCTGCTTGTCCTCGAACAGGCAGAACCAAGCCATGACGGCGGCGAACGCGGCCAAAATCCATTTCAGCTTTGTCAATGCGGCCGCGTCGATTTTGCCGTCGCGCAGCTTCAGCATCATCAGCGCGAAACCGATCACCATGACGGGCAGCAGCAGGGGGAGCAGGAAAAAGACGGCGTCCGTATCCATAGCTGTTCTTTCGCTTATTTTTTTGCACGGGGGTGGGCGTGGACATATACGTCCATCATCCGATCGGCGTCAACACCGGTGTAACGTTGGGTCGTCGATAGCGACGAGTGTCCCAGCAGTTCCTGAATGGTGCGCAGATCGCCGCCGTTCGACAGCAGGTGGGTGGCGAAGCTGTGGCGCAGGGCGTGGGGCGTCGCCGTTTCCGGCAGGCCGAGCATATCGCGGATTTTGCGCATCTGTCGTTGCATCACCCCCGGATTGACGCGTTCGCCGCGCACGCCGATGAACAGCGGAGAGTTCGCGGGCGCGCCGTCGGGACGCGATTTCAAATAGGTTTCGATCATTTCGCGCACGGCGGGCAGGACGGGGACGGCGCGTTCCTTTTTTCCTTTGCCGGTCACGGTCATCATATCGGATCGGGGGCGGTCTTTGACATCCAGAGCGACCGCTTCGCTGATGCGCAGGCCGCATCCGTACAGCAAAGTGACAAAGGCCATGTCGCGTTTTTTCAGCCAGCCGTCCTCCTGCAATTCTCCGGCGGTTTTGATGACGGCGAACGCCTGTTCGCGCGTCAACGGTTTGGGCAGGGATTTCGGCGCGACGGGGGAATGGACGACGTTGATCGCCGGATTCGACAGCAAAGCGTTGCGTTCCAGAAATCTAAAGAAATTGCGCAGCGTGGACATATTGCGCGCCAAAGACGTCCGGCCGATTCCCTCTTGCGTTCTGGCGGCCAGATAGGCGCGGAAATCGGTGACTTCCATTTTTTGCAGCACGGCGAAAGACGGCGTTTTGGCTGTGTAATCCCGCACAAAGCGCAAAAAAAACGCCAGATCGCGTCCGTAAGCCGCCGCCGTGTGCCCCGAACACCGCCGTTCGGTCGCCAACCAGCGTTGCCATTCCTCGATCGCGGTCGTCAGCCGGCCGTCGGCCGCGTAACGGATTTCAACGTTTTTTGGTTCGTAGAGCTGCGCCATATCGCCTCCTTTAAAAAAAATCCGAGGAAAAACGGATTCTTCCTCGGATTTCAAAGAATGTTAAGACGATTACAGAATCGACTGACCCGTTTTGGCCCAATCTTCGGCGAACGTCTTCAATCCCGCGTCCGTCAGCGGATGATGATACAGCTGGCGAATCACTTTGGGAGGAGCGGTGATCACGTCGGCGCCGATCTTTCCGGCGTTGATGACGTGTTCCGGCGAACGGACGGAAGCGACCAAAATCTGCGTTTTGAAGTTGTCGTAGTTGTCATAGACCATGCGGATGTCTTCGATCAACTGCATACCGTTGACGCCCAGATCGTCCAGACGGCCGACGAACGGGGAAACGAACGTCGCGCCGGCTTTGGCGGCCAAAATGGCCTGACCGCAGGTGAAGCACAACGTCACGTTGACCATCGTCCCTTCGGAAGACAGGGCGCGGCAAACCTTCAAACCGTCCTGCGTCAGGGGAACCTTGATCGTGACGTTGCGGGCGATTTTACGCAGGACTTCGGCTTCTTTCATCATCGTTTCGTAATCCAAAGCGGTGACTTCGGCGGAAACGGGGCCGGAAACGACCTTGCAGACTTCGCCGATCAGTTCTTTGAAGTTCATGCCCTGTTTGGCGGCCAAAGACGGGTTCGTCGTAACGCCGTCAACCATGCCGGTGGCAGCCAGATCTTTGATTTCGTTCAAATCAGCTGTGTCGATAAAAAATTTCATTTGAGTATCTCACCCTAAAGTTAGTAGATTGAAACTGATTAAAGAGTGTAAGGAAATGTCGGACAAGAATCAATCAAATAAAAAACTTTTGCGGGTTTTGTTGCCGCTGCCGCTGTCGGGCGCGTTCGATTACGCGTGCCCCGAAAGCCTTGTTCCGCCTGAAAAAGGCGATTTTGTCCGTGTTCCTTTCGGCAACAGGACGATGACCGGCGTCGTTTGGGACACGGCGGAAAAATCCGATCTGGACGAATCGAAAATCAGGAACGTTTCGCGTGTTTGCGCCCTGCCGCCCTTGACCGAATCGAACCGGCGGCTGATTGATTGGGTCGCGGGATACACTTTGTCGTCCGCGGGCGCCGTTTTGAAAATGGCGATGAGCGTTGACGACGCGTTCACCGGCGTCGGGGAAACGACGGGGTATGTCAGGGCGGACGCCGTTCCGCCGTCCGTCCGGATGACTGCGGCGCGGCAAAAAGTGTTGGATGTTTTGACGGACGCGCCGCAAACCGCCGCGGAAATCGCCCGCGCGGCCGGCGTGACGCCGTCGGTGGTGACGGGGTTGGCGCGCGGCGGGGCGTTGAAAAGCGAAATGATCAAGCCGTCGGTTTTTGAAACGCCGCGAACCGACGCCGCGGCCGTGACTTTGTCCGACGGGCAGAGGGCGGCGGCCGACGCTTTGTCCGGCGCGGTGGGGCAAGGGTTTTCCGTGACGGTTTTGAACGGCGTGACGGGATCGGGCAAAACCGAAGTCTATTTCGATATGATCGCGGCCGCTTTGAACCAAGGGCGTCAGGCGTTGATCCTGTTGCCGGAAATCGGGCTGACGGGGCAATGGCTGGAACGGTTCCGGCGGCGGTTCGGCGTGATGCCCGCGCTGTGGCATTCCGATTTGTCCCAACGCGTGCGCCGCGAAACGTGGAAAGCGGTTCTAAACGGCGAAGTCCGCGTGCTGGCCGGCGCGCGGTCGGCCTTGTTCCTGCCGTTTTCCGAACTGGGCGCGATCATCGTCGATGAAGAGCACGATCCGTCCTATAAACAAGAGGACGGCGTGATCTATCAGGCGCGGGACATGGCCGTCGTGCGCGCGAAAATCGAAAACATCCCGATCGTTCTGTCTTCGGCGACGCCGTCGCTGGAAACGCGGGTCAACGTGCAAAGCGGCAAATACCGCGAAGTCGTCCTGCCCGACCGTTTCGGAAACGCCGTCATGCCGTCAATCGACCTGATTGATATGCGCCGCTGTCCGCCCGAAAACAGGGCGGGGGAGAAAAGCTTCCTGTCGCCGGTTTTGCTGGGCGAAATCGGTCGGACGTTGGAGCGCGGAGAACAGACATTGCTGTTTTTAAACCGGCGGGGATACGCGCCGCTGGTGTTGTGCCGGAAATGCGGCCACAGGTTTCAATGCCCGAATTGTTCGGCGTGGTTGGTGGAACACAGGAACGGGCGGCGGCTGGAATGTCACCATTGCGGCTATCACATCCCCGTGCCGGACGCCTGTCCCGTTTGCGGAGAGGAGGGCGAACTGGCGTCGTGCGGCCCCGGCGTCGAACGCATCAACGAAGAAATCGGCGCGCGCTTTCCGGATGTCCGGCGGCTGGTCGTTTCGGGCGATTTGAACGCGACGGCCGCGGAAATGGCCGAGCTGATGCGTCAAATCCATGACCACGAAGTCGATATCGTGATCGGGACGCAGATTTTGACCAAAGGCCACCACTTTCCCGATTTGACGCTGGTCGGCGTGGTTGACGCGGATCTGGGGCTGGCCGGCGGGGATTTGCGCGCGGGGGAACGGACGTTCCAGATGTTGCATCAGGTCGCGGGACGCGCGGGGCGCGCCGATAAAAAAGGGCGCGTCTTTTTGCAAACGTTCGATCCGGACAATAATATTATGCAGGCGTTGAAAACCGGCAGCGCGGACGATTTTTTGAATGTCGAGATCCAAACGCGCGAGCTGCTGAAAATGCCGCCGTTCGGACGTTTGGCCGGTGTCGTCGTCAGCTCCGCGTCGCAAGAGGCCGCAGAACGCGCGGCGCAAACGCTGGGACGGTGCGCGCCGGCGGGCGACGGGGTGCGCGTACTGGGGCCGACGCCCGCGCCGCTGGCTTTGCTGCGGGGAAAGTACCGTTATCGCCTGTTGCTGCAAACGGGACGGCGCGTGAAAATCCAAGACGTTTTGCAAAGCTGGCTGGCGCGCGTTTCCCTGCCGTCGTCGGTTCGGGTGCAGACGGATATCGACCCGTACAGCTTTTTTTAAAAAAGACTGTACGTTGCAGGGGAAAATCCACTATATTTAAAATGCAATTTTTTTCATCGCGGGGAAACGTGAACAAAAAGGACGGAAAACATTACGGAAAACGTCGGCCGACGGCCAACAGGGACAAAAGGCCGCGGTCGCCCGTTTTCGCCGCCATTGATTTGGGGACGACGAACTGCCGTTTGTTGATCGCGACGCCGACGCCGACGGGATTCGCCGTCAAGGAAACCTTTTCCCGCATCACCCGTTTGGGCGAAGGGCTGGTCAGTGACGGCGTTTTGTCCGAACGCGCCGTGAAACGCACGATTTCCGCGCTGAAACTCTGCGTCAGAAAGCTGGAGAAATACAAGGCCGTCCGCACGCGTTTCGTGGCGACCGAAGCGTGCCGCCGCGCGAAAAACGGGGCGGATTTCGTCGCCCGCGTGAAACGGGAAACGGGGCTGGATCTGGAAATCATTTCGTTTGAAGAGGAATGCCGGCTGGGGGTTTCCGGATGCGTTCCGCTGATCAACCGCGACATTCGCCACGCGCTGGTGTTCGACATCGGCGGCGGTTCGACCGAAGTTTCGTGGGCGAATATCGACGAACGCAACCGCGCCCACATCGAAGGCGTCCTGTCGTTTCCGCTGGGGGTGATTACGGTGTCCGAAGCCTTTACCGGCAAAGGGTTGTCTTCGGCGGCGTACCGCGCGGTCGTGAAAAAGGTTCTGTCTTATTTGCAGCCGTTCGAGGAACGCTACGGCATTTTAAAGGTGATCGAGCAAAGCGACGTGCAGATGATCGCCATGTCGGGGACGGCGACGACGATCGGGGCGTTCCATTTGGGGCTGCCCGTGTATAATCGCGCGGTGGTGGACGGCATGGCGTTGAGCTTCGACGATCTGGTCAAGGCGAAACGCAAGCTGGAAAAGCTGCCTTACGCGGAAAAGGAAAACCACCCGTGCATCGGGCCGCAGCGCGCCGACCTGTCTTTGCCGGGGTGCGCGATTTTGCAGGGGATTTGCGAAATGTGGCCGATCGGGGAAATCACGATCGCCGACCGCGGTTTGCGCGAAGGAATCGTCATGGACTTGATACGTCAATCCAATTCGGGAACGGAAAAGAAATGAAACAGCCTAACGCCCATATGTTGAAAACCTATGTCAAAACGGCGAAAAAGCGGTCGTCCGCGTCAACGCAATGGTTGCAGCGCCAGCTGAACGACCCTTATGTCGCCATGGCCAAGCAGGAGGGATACCGCGCGCGTTCGGCGTTCAAGCTGATCGAACTGGACGACAAATTCCGTTTTCTGGCGGCCGGAAAGCGCGTCGTCGATTTGGGCGCGGCGCCCGGGGGGTGGACGCAGATCGCGGTCAAACGCGTGAAATCGACGCCGGAAAATCCGCTGGTCGTCGGGTTGGATCTGTTGGAAATGGCGCCGATCGCGGGGGCAAAAACGACGCAGCTGGACTTTTTGGACGACCGCGCGCCCGACGTGCTGAAAGAAATGCTGGGCGGGCACAAGGCCGACGTGGTGCTGAGCGATATGGCGCCCAACACGACGGGGATGAAAGACATCGACCATTTGCGCATTATGGGGCTGTTGGAAACGGCGTACGCTTTCGCCTGCGAGATTTTAAATCCGGACGGCGTGTTCGTGGCCAAGATTTTTCAAGGTGGGACGGAACAAAATCTGCTGAATGAAATGAAGCGGAAATTCAAGGTCGTCAAGCACGCCAAACCGCCCGCCAGCCGCAAGGAATCATCCGAATTTTACGTCGTTGCGACGGGGTTTAAGGGCGAAGAATGAAACAATCGGGCAGAATACAGGCGGCGATTGAACTGCTGGACGAAATCTTCGCTTTTCGCCAGCCGGCCGACAACACTGTCAACGCGTATTTCCGGACGCACCGCTATATTGGCGGCGGCGACCGGCGCGAAATTTCCGCGCTGGTGTGGTTTGTTCTGCGCCGTTACGGTCGCTTGCGCCGCGTCATCGGCAAAGCCCCGACGGGCAGGGAGGCGGCGACGGCCGCTTTGCGCTATCAAGGGGCGGCGGTCGAAACGCTGTTCGACGGGGAAAAGTATTCACCCGCGCCTTTGACGGCGGCGGAACGGGAAATGCTGGAAAAGCTGCCCGCCGGATTGCCGGACGCCGTCGCGGAATGCCCCGATTGGCTACGGGGGCGGATCGACGACGCCGACATTCGCGCGATGGTTGACGAAGCGCCGCTGGATCTGCGCGTCAACACGTTGAAAACGACGCGCGAAGACGTGCTGGAACGGCTGGCGCAGGCAGGGATCGAAGCGGAAAAAACGCCGTATTCCCCCGTCGGCGTGCGCGTGCACGGGCGCGTGAACGTGACGGCTTTGACCGTTTACACGGACGGCATGGTCGAAATTCAGGACGAGGGATCGCAGATTGTTTCCCTGTTGACGCAAGCGGCGGCCGGACAGATCGTGATCGACTGGTGCGCGGGCGGGGGCGGAAAAACGCTGGCGCTGTCGGCGATGATGAACGCCAAAGGGACGCTGTACGCCGCCGACGCCAATGCCAAACGGCTGCGCGATCTGCCCGAACGGGCGGGCAGGGCGGGGGCGAACAACGTCATTTTGCTGAACGATTACAACAACTTGAAAATGTACGATCTGGTGCTGATCGATGCGCCGTGCACCGGAACGGGAACGTGGCGGCGCAGCGCGGACGCGCGGTGGCGGATGTCGCCCGAACAGTCGGCGCAAATCATTAAAACGCAACGTGAAATTCTGGACAAGGCGTGTCCCCGCGTGAAAAAAGGCGGGCGGCTGTTTTATATCACCTGTTCCTTGGATCGCGCGGAAAACGAGGATCAAGCCGCCGATTTCCTGAAAAGGCATCCGGATTTTTCCGCCGAAAACCTGTCGCCGGTTTTGGAACGCCTGACGGGACGGCAGGCGCCGAGCGCGACCGTCCGGCTGTCCCCCGCCGTTTTCGGAACGGACGGATTTTTCGCCGCGTCGTTTATCCGGAAATGAAAAAGCTTCCGCCGTTGAAAGCGGAAGCTTTGATCGAATTGTCCGGATTGCGGAAACTTTATTTCAGCAACGCGTGAATCAAATCCGACGGATAGTTTGAAATTTGAATGGCCGGCATCAGCAACGCTTCGCTCTTGCCGCTCATTTGCGCCAAAGCTGAAACGGTCATGCCGCCGCCGTTGGCCGCTTCCAAATGCAAAGCGTCGAAGTTTTTTGTAACGAACATTTTGATTTTGCTGTCGTACGTGTTTTCTTCGCCGTTTTTGATCATATCGACGAAAATCTGATCCGGCGAATAGGCGTAAATCGTTTCATTGGATGCATCCGTTGAAAATCCGGTCGTTCCCGTAATTGACAGAATGGCGAACGCGCCATCGAAAATGGCGCCCATTCCCAACGTGGAACGCAGCATGATGCTTTGGTCGTTGTATCCTTCCTTTTTCGCGGAAAGCATCAACGGGTTTTTCGTTCGTTCCAGCTTGGTTGTCAACGGCGTTTCCCCCAACAGCCGCCCGTTTTGATAGATTTTAACGCCGGCCGGATCGCTGTCGATCAAAACCGTCTGATTCTGTCCGCAAAACACCGTTCCGCAACCGGACAGTAGCAAAACGCTCAATATCATCAGTTTTTTCATCATTTTTCCCCTTGTAACCGAAGACTGGTGGAATATATCCAAAAACGGATGCGTCCGAAAGAGGAAATGTGAAAAAGAGTATTTCAATTCTCTGTTCCGCCGCTGTTGCTGAGAGTTCGACTGTTGACAATGGAAGGTGGGAAGTGTATATTAACAATGTTAGCGTACTAATAAAAGCAACGGGGCTTCGGTGGTGATGACACCAAAGCCCCGCATTCTTTACCAAGCCGGTTTAACCGTACAGAGTATCAGAACTACGACCAGCAAAGCCAGCCGTATGCTTTTTATCAGCGTACTAATTTCAATCACCTGCCTTTCATAAATGACAGTTGATGCCATTCAAAGCAAAACGGCGTGAAAAATATAGCGGCGTACCGGTCGGATGTAAAACGAAAATTATTGGAGGGAGGGGGTAAGCAGGGCGGTTGCCCCGAAACAACAAAACCCCGCGTGTTATTGCGGGGTTTATGGTGCCGGCAGAGAGACTTGAACTCCCGACCTGATGATTACAAATCAACTGCTCTACCAACTGAGCTATGCCGGCTTGATGTACGGCTTATAGGGCAAACGCACCGCGTTGTCAACCGAAAAACGCCCGTTGTTCCGCGGCGTTTGTGAAAAACGCGCCGGCGCGATTTAAAAGTGTTTGTCGTTTCGCAAAAGTATGCTATAGACACATTCAGCGTATTTCGACGGATCGCGAATGCGGGCGTGGTGAAATTGGCAGACACGCCAGATTTAGGTTCTGGTGGCTTTGGCCGTGGGGGTTCAAGTCCCTTCGCCCGCACCATTTCCGGTTTGTCGGACTTTTGTGTTTTATTTGTTAGGGAAAAGGATATGCAGGTTACTGAAACAAAGGCTGAAGGGCTGAAACACGGTTTTAAAGTGGTCGTTCCCGCGGAAACGATCGCCGCCAAGGTCACGGACAAAATCAAATCCATCGGGGAAAACGCCACGATCCCCGGATTCCGCAAAGGGAAAGCGCCGGAAAGCTTTTTGCGTCAGCGTTATGAAAAGGCTGTCATGGGTGAAGTGCTGGACGAATTGATCCAATCCGAAACGTCGCAGCTGTTGGCCGAACGTTCTTTGCGCCCCGCGATGCGCCCCAAGATCGAAATCACCGCCTATGACGAAGGAAAAGATCTGGAATTCACCATGGATTTGGAAGTCGTCCCCGAAATCACGCCGGTTGATTTCGCCACGATCACGCTGGACAAGCTGATCGCCGAAATCCCCGAAGGCGAAGTCGAAAAGGCTTTGGAACGTCTGGCGTCCGCCCGCAGCGATTCCGAACCCGTGACCGAAGACCGCGGCGCGAAAAAAGGCGACATCGCCGTGATCGACTTTGTCGGTTCCATCGACGGCGTCGAATTCGCCGGCGGCAAGGGTGAAAACTATTCGTTGGAGCTGGGTTCCGGTTCTTTCATCCCCGGTTTTGAAGACCAGCTGGTCGGCAAAAAGGCCGGCGAAAAAGTGGACGTGAAAGTCCCGTTCCCCGCCGATTACCATGCCAAGGATCTGGCCGGCAAAGACGCCGTTTTCGCCGTGACCGTCAAGGAACTGCGCGCGAAAAAAGCCGCCGAAATCAATGACGAATTCGCCAAATTCTTCGGCAAGAACTCTTTGGACGAACTGCGCGAAATGATCCGTTCCGAATTGACGCGCGAATACGAAGACGTGTCCATGAGCAATCTGAAACGCGTTTTGTTGGACGCTTTGGCCGACGCGCACGATTTCCCCGTTCCGGAAAGTATGCTGGATCTGGAATTCGACGCGATTTGGAAACAGGTTCAGGCCGCCAAGGACAAAAAGCAGTTGGATGAAGACGACGCCGGAAAAACAGACGAGGAATTGCGCGACGAATACCGCGCGATCGCCGAACGCCGCGTCCGTTTGGGATTGCTGCTGGCCGAAATCGGCATGAAAAACAAAATCGCCGTCACGGACGCCGATTTGAACCGCGCCATCATGATGGAAGCGCGCCAGTTCCCCGGTCAGGAAAAGGCCGTGTTCGATTTCTATGCGAAACATCCGGAAATGCTGGACAGACTGCGCGCCCCGCTGTTTGAAGAAAAGGTCATCGACTTCATTCTGAAAGGTGTCAAGCTGAACGAAAAGAAAGTGACGCCGGAGGAATTGTACAAAGCCGAAGCCGAAGACGCCAAAAAACCCGCGAAAAAGGCGAAAAAGTCCGCCAAATCCGCGGAAGCGTCCGAAGAAAAGAAAACGGCGAAAAAGGCCAAGGCCGAAGACGGCGAGGAAAAAAAGCCGGCTAAAAAGACCGCGGCCAAGAAAAAAGCGGAATAACCCGCTTTAAACGGCTGTTTTAAGTCTTATCTTTATAAAGGAATCGCGGGATTTTCCGGCGATTCCTTTTTGAGCGAATTTTAAAGGAAGGAACATACCATGCGCGAACGCGACCCGATGGACGTTTACATGAACACTTTGGTGCCGATGGTCATTGAACAGACCAGCCGCGGCGAACGGTCTTTCGACATTTATTCACGCCTGTTAAAGGAACGGATCGTGTTCCTGACCGGCGAAGTGCAGGACGAGGTCGCCAGCCTGATCTGCGCGCAGTTGCTGTTTCTGGAATCCGAAAATCCGAACAAGGACATTGCGTTTTATATCAATTCGCCGGGGGGCGTCGTCACGTCCGGCATGGCGATTTTCGACACGATGAACTACATCCGCTGCGATGTGTCAACGCTGTGCATCGGGCAGGCCGCGTCCATGGGGTCGCTGCTGTTGGCCGCCGGCGCGAAAGGCAAGCGTTTCTGTTTGCCCAACGCGCGTGTGATGATCCACCAGCCGTCCGGCGGTTTCCGCGGGCAGGCGACGGACATTGAAATCCACGCCCGCGAAATTCTGGCTTTGCGCGCCCGTTTGAACAACATTTACGTCGAACGGACGGGGCAGACGCTGGAAACGATCGAAAAGGCGATGGAACGCGACAACTTTATGAGCGCGGAGGAAGCCAAATCGTTCGGATTGATCGACGAAGTGGTTTACACCCGCCCCAAGGCCGCGGAATAACGCCCTAATATGATATTGCCTTTGCCGGCGCGCGCGTGTAGCATGGCAAAGAATTGTAAAGGATTTTGACGACTATGACCAAAACGACGTCCAAAGATGACAAAAAGGGAACGCTGTACTGCTCTTTTTGCGGAAAAAGCCAGCACGAGGTCAAAAAACTGATCGCGGGGCCGAACGTCTTCATTTGCGATGAATGCATCGGTTTGTGCACCGACATCATCAAAGAGGAAACGCGCGAAACCGCCGTCAAAGAGGACGGGCAGATTCCGACGCCGCAAAAGATCAAAGACGTGTTGGACGATTACGTCATCGGTCAGGAATTGGCGAAAAAAGTCCTGTCCGTCAGCGTGTATAACCACTACAAACGCTTGGCGACCAAGGACGGCGGCAAATCGGATGTCGAAATTTCAAAATCGAACATCCTGCTGATCGGTCCGACGGGATCGGGCAAAACGCTGATGGCGCAAACGTTGGCGCGCGTTTTGGACGTGCCGTTCTGCATGGCGGACGCGACGACGCTGACCGAAGCGGGATACGTCGGCGAAGACGTTGAAAACATCATCCTGAAGCTGCTGCAGGCCGCCGATTACAATGTTGAAAAGGCGCAGCGCGGCATCATTTACATTGATGAAATCGACAAAATTTCCCGTAAATCCGAAAACCCGTCGATCACCCGCGACGTGTCGGGCGAAGGCGTGCAACAGGCTTTGCTGAAAATCATGGAAGGCACGGTCGCTTCCGTTCCGCCGCAGGGCGGGCGCAAGCATCCGCAGCAGGAATTCATTCAAGTGGATACGACGAACATCCTGTTCATTTGCGGCGGCGCGTTCGCCGGATTGGAAAAAGTCATCCAGCAGCGCACGAACAAATCGTCGATCGGGTTCGGCGCGAACGTTTCCGCCCCCGACGAACGCAAAACGGGCGACGTGTTGCGCGATGTCGAACCGGAGGATTTGCTGAAATTCGGGCTGATCCCCGAATTCATCGGCCGCGTTCCGGTTTTGGCGACGCTGCAGGATCTGGACGAGGACGCGTTGGTCACGATTTTGACCCAGCCGAAAAACGCGCTGGTCAAACAGTACCAGACCCTGTTCGACATGGAAAACGTCAAGCTGACGTTCACGCCGCAGGCTTTGCGCGAAATCGCCAAAAAAACGGTCGAACGCAAAACGGGCGCCCGCGGTTTGCGCGCGATCATCGAACGCCTGTTGTTGGAAACGATGTTTGAATTGCCGTCCATGGAGGGCGTTTGCGAAATCGTCGTTGACGACAAGGTTGTGACCGGCGAAACGGCGCCGTTGCGCATTTACAATAAAAAGAAAGGCAAGGAAGCCGCCGGCGCGTGATTTTTTTTCGCGCCGCGTCCTTGCGCTTTTTCAACCGCGATCCCATTTTTTTAACCGATTTGAAAAAACACAAAGAGGTGTAGCTATGGATGCCCCGAATCAAGAACCCGTTGTTGAAACGACCGCGGAAAGAACGTATCCCCTGTTGCCTTTGCGGGATATCGTCATTTTTCCGCATATGATCGTCCCCCTGTTCGTCGGCAGGGAAAAATCCGTCAAGGCGTTGGACAAGGCGATGTCGTCCGACCGGCGGATCGTGCTGTTGACTCAAAAGGATCCCGCTTTGGACAATCCGGCGGCCGACGATATGCATTCGGTCGGGACGATGGGCTCCGTCGTTCAGCTGCTGCGTCTGCCCGACGGGACGGTTAAGGCTTTGGTCGAAGGGATCAACCGCGTCAAGGTCGATGAATTTTCCGACGCGAACGGATTTTTTGAAGCGCGCGTGACCGATGTCGCGGATAAAATCAACGCCAAAGACGACATCAACGCCTTTATGCGTTCGTTGATGGCGCAGTTTGAGGAATACGTCCGGCTGAACAAAAAAATCCCGCCGGAAATCCTGCTGTCCATCGGGCAGATTGAGGATCCGTCCAAACTGGCTGACGTGATCGCGTCGCATTTGTCGCTGAAACTGTCCGACCGTCAGAACCTGTTGGAAACGCAGAACGTTTTCACGCGGCTGGAACTGTTGTTCGGCTATATCGAATCCGAAATGGGCGTGTTGCAGGTCGAAAAGAAAATCCGCCGCCGCGTCAAAAAGCAGATGGAAAAGTCCCAGCGCGACTATTATCTGAACGAACAGATGAAAGCCATTCAAAAGGAATTGGGCGACGACGACGGTTCCGCCGAACTGGACGAGCTGGAAGCGCAGATCAGAAAAACGAAAATGTCCGCCGAGGCCAAGGCCAAAGCGCAATCCGAGCTGAAAAAACTGCGCCACATGAGCCCCATGTCGTCCGAAGCGACCGTTATCCGCAATTATCTGGATTGGCTGTTGGATTTGCCGTGGGGTAAAAAATCGCCGATCCAGACTGATTTGAAAAAGGCTGAGGAAATCCTGAACCACGACCATTACGGTTTGGAAAAGGTCAAGGAACGCATTTTGGAATATCTGGCGGTGCAAAAGAAAACGAAATCCGTCAACGGTCCCATTTTGTGCTTGGTCGGGCCTCCGGGCGTGGGGAAAACGTCGCTGGGCGAATCCATCGCGCGGGCGACGGGGCGCAAATTCGTGCGCGCCAGCTTGGGCGGTATGCGCGACGAAGCTGAAATTCGCGGCCACCGTCGCACCTATGTCGGTTCGATGCCCGGCAAGATCATCCAGAGCATGAAAAAAGTCAAAACGCGCAACCCGCTGTTTTTGCTGGATGAAATCGACAAATTGGGCGCGGATTGGCGCGGCGATCCGTCTTCGGCGCTGCTGGAGGTTCTCGACCCCGCGCAGAACAGCACGTTCAGCGACCATTATCTGGAGGTTGACTACGATCTGTCGGACGTGATGTTCATCACGACGGCCAATTCGTTGAAAATGCCGCGTCCGTTGCTGGATCGTATGGAAATCATCCGCATCGCCGGTTACACCGAGGACGAAAAGGTCGAAATCGCCAAGCGTCACCTGATCAAAAAACAGCGCGAGGCCGCCGGTCTGTCCGAAAAGGAATGGAGCATCAGCGACGAGGCTTTGCGCACCCTGATCCGGCTTTATACCCGCGAATCCGGCGTCCGCAGTCTGGATCGCGCTTTGGCGGGATTGACGCGCAAGGCGGCGAAAGAGTTGATGACGACGAATAAAAAATCCGTCGCCGTCACTGAACGCAACCTGAAAAAATACGCGGGCATCCCCGTTTACACTTACGGCGTCGCGGAAAAACAGGATCAGGTCGGCGTGACGACGGGGCTGGCGTGGACGGAAGTCGGCGGCGAAATCCTGTCGATCGAAGCCGTCATGATGCCCGGCCACGGCCGCGTGACGCAAACGGGGCAGCTGGGCGATGTGATGAAGGAATCCATCGCCGCGGCGCGGTCGTTCGTGCGTTCGCACGCGGTGCAATTCGGCATCCGTCCGGATCTGTTCGACAAACGCGACATCCACATTCATGTGCCGGAAGGCGCGACGCCCAAGGACGGGCCGTCCGCGGGGATCGCGATGTGCACTTCTCTGGTTTCCGCGATGACGGGCATCCCCGTGTCCAAAGACATCGCCATGACCGGTGAAATCACGCTGTTGGGCAAGGTTTTACCGATCGGCGGGCTGAAAGAAAAGTTGCTGGCGGCTTTGCGCGCGGGGATTAAAACGGTCTTGATTCCGCAGGAAAACGAAAAGGATTTGGAGGAAATTCCCGACAATGTGAAAAAGGGAATGGAAATCATCCCCGTTTCCAACGCCGAGGAAGTCCTGAAACGCGCTTTGATCCGTCCTTTGATCCCGATCGAATGGAACGAGGAGGAAGAGGAAAACAAGGCCAAAGCGAAGCAGGCTTTGATGGGGCAGGAGGACGATGCGGACGAAAGCATCCGCTGTCACTGATGATAAAATTAAAGGAGGGGGATGAAAATCCCCTTTCTTTTTGCGCCGCTGCGAAACGTCAAAAGGTTGACGGCGCGCCGCGATCGGGCTATGAACATTAAAAACACAACGGAGATTCGGTTATGACGGAATGTAATCACAACTGTTCCCAATGCGGCGCGAAATGCGGGGAACGCAAGGAAATTCAAAAGGACGCCCCGAACGCCGACAGCAAAATCAAAAAGGTGATCGCCGTCGTCAGCGGCAAGGGCGGCGTCGGCAAATCGTCGGTAACGTCGATGCTGGCGGTCGCGATGAACCGGCGCGGGCGTAAAACGGCGGTTTTGGACGCCGACATCACGGGGCCTTCGATCCCCAAGGCGTTCGGCGTGACGCAAAAGGCGTTCGGCAATGAAAAGGGGATATTCCCCGCCGAAACGGACGCCGGCATTGAAATCATGTCGGTGAATATGCTGTTGGAAAACGACACCGACCCCGTGTTGTGGCGCGGCCCCGTCATCGGCGGGACGGTGCGCCAATTTTGGACGGATGTTGTTTGGGGCGACGTTGACATGATGTTCGTCGATATGCCGCCCGGAACGGGGGACGTGCCGCTGACCGTGTTCCAATCCTTGCCGGTTGACGGAATCGTCGTCGTGACTTCGCCGCAGGAACTGGTTTCGATGATCGTCGGCAAAGCCGTGAAAATGGCCAAGATGATGAACATCCCCGTGGTCGCCTTGGTCGAAAATATGTCGTATTTCAAATGCCCCGATTGCGGACGGGAATACGAAATCTTCGGCAAATCGCATTTGAAAAAGACCGCCGTCGAATACGGAATCGAACACACGGCGCGTTTGCCGATCGACCCCGCCGTCGCGGCGGCGTGCGACGCCGGAACGGTGGAGGAAATCGACACGGCCGCTTTGGATTCGGTCGCGGATGTTTTGGAAAAAATGATCGGCTGACACCGGCTTGTTTGAACAAAAGCGCGGAATGGTTTTAAATTAAAACTGTCCCGCGTTTTTTTTAGCTGGAAGCATCCCGCGCGCGAAACGGCCGCCCGAAATCGCCGGAACAAAAAGAAAAACCTCCCGAACGGGGAGGTTTTTTGGTAGGTCCAGAGGGACTCGAACCCCCGACCAAGGCGTTATGAGCGCCCAGCTCTAACCAACTGAGCTATGGACCCACTTGTTAAAATATCAGTCTTTTCATATTTTTCAATATAAAATTTCCGGATAAGATTTCATGCACGGTTTGGTGAAAAAGCCGCGCGTGAACAGATGCCGCTGTCGCGTGTCGATTGTTTTTAACCAAACCGCGCCAAAAAATTTAAAGGCGGCATCATCGCCGCCGGAAACGCTGACGGACATCGAACTCGCCGCGCGGTTTTTCCTTACCCGCGCCGATTTCGATCGGTCGCGCAACTGTTTAACGGGTATCAAAGGGCGGTTTATCCTGTCCTTGAACAAAAAGCGCAGGATAGTTTTAAATTAAATCTATCCCGCGTTTCGGTTAAAACCAACCCGCGCGCAACAATTCCGGCAAAAGAAAACCCCCGTGATTGTTCACGAGGGTTTTTTTGGTGAGCGTGCCGGGATTCGAACCCGGGGCCACTTGATTAAAAGTCAAGTGCTCTACCAGCTGAGCTACACGCCCTTAACACGTCGCAACATATAGCCCGTTTGCTCTCAGGTCAATAGTTTTTTTTACTTTTTTGAAAAAAAATTAAACGGACAGGGCGGCGACGGTTTCGCGCGTCGTTTCATTCCACGTTTCAAAGGCGGAAATGCTGGCCTTGTAGGCGAAAACGGCCGTTGTCATATTGACGGCCTCTTGAGTGTAAACGTCCTCCGCGGCGATGAAAGCGGTTGACGGGATGCCGGTTTCCCGCACTCCGTTGACGGGATTCGCGGCCGGTTCGCCGGACGTTTCGGGTGTGAAAGGGGCGCTGACGATGCGATTCGCGCTGTTTTCAAAACGGATTTGTGCCGAACGGATGCCTGACAAAGCGGCGGATGCGATTTTCATGGCGCGCTCCTTTCCCGTTCTATCCGAAACCCTGCGTTCTTTTCCTCAGCGGCTCGTCGGATTGTTCCGCCGTGCGTTCATAGGTTTCGACACGCTGTTCAACCTCTTGAACGGTGAAAAAAGGCGCGCCGTGTTCCATAAACTGCAACCCGATCCGCGCGGCCGCGTCGTCGTTCAAAGACGCGCGGGGCAGGGGGTGTTCGTCTTCCGCCGGTTTTTGGTCGAAAACGGGAACGGCCGCGTCATCGCCCGCGGGCAGGTATTGATCCGTGGATGTGCCGACGTTGGTCGAATCGTTCAAAGCGGATATGGACGCGCTTACCGATGCGGGGGATGCCGCGCGGACGCCGTTCAATTTAACGGTCGGCGCCGTGTGCCCTACGGGCGCGCTTGAAGATACCTTCGCAGATGACATTTCTATTCACCGTTCTTTCCAAGAAATTCTTTTCTTATCCTCATTTTTTCACATTTCGCGTTTTTTGTCAACGAAATGACGCTTTTTTTTACAGGAAAACGGCGGGGTTTGTTGATTTCTTTCCGTTTTGATTTAAACTTGAACTGTTGAGTATGGAGAAATGGTTGTGACCGGTGTTTTCGAGGCCGTGAAAAACAATGATTTGGACGCGCTGCGGCGGGCGATTCCGGACGCGAATCCCGCCGATCTGGTCGGCGCGTTGCGCAATGCCGCCGAATTGGGGCGGCTGCCGCTGGTCGAATGTTTGGTGCAAAGCGGCGCGCGGGACGATTGGGCTGTTGTTGCGGCGGCTTCGTTCGGAACGGCGGCGACGGTGCGTTATCTTTATGAGCACGTCGGCGGGGATGTCGATGCCGCGCTGATCGGCGCGGCCGCGCACGGAAAAGAGGAAAGCGAGCGCTTTTTGCTGACGACTCCTGCCCGAACGCGGGACGAGGCGCTGGCCGACGCGGTGCTGCGCGGATATGAAAAAATCGCGGTTTTGCTGTTGGACGCGGGCGCCGATCCGTTCGCGTCCGTTTACGGCGGCCGGACGGCGGTGTCGATCGCGCGGGAAAAAGGTCGTGACGGGTTGGTGACGTTGTTTGAAGTGGTGCAAAAATCCGAACCGGCTGGCGATTTCGAGTTTGTTTTTGAAAAAACGACATAAAAGCGGGTGTTTTATCCTTTCCGGAAACTTTTTACGGCTATATTTTTGCGATTGCGGCTGTTGTTGACGCGTTTTGCGGCGTTTTATTCAGCGGAAAGGACTTTTGCGGGCGGTGAAAAAGCTAAGAAATCCGTTGTATCTGATTGAAAATTCATCAAAAACGGCGGCAGCCGAACCGGCTGTCGTTGTGGCCGGAGGCTACGGCGAATATTTTTTCCGGAAAAATGATTTTTTTCCAAAAAAAACTGGAAAATCCGAAAAAGATGTCATACTATTCTAACTAATCAGATTTTAACGGTTCAATTACGAGGTCTCAAATGGCTATTTTAAATGAATACGAATTGCATCGCTTGGCCGTCATGGCGGGCATCGACAACTACGCGACGATTGAAAACAAGCAGTCCCTGCTGATCGCGCTGGACGTGTTGGAACCGCAGGGCAACAAATCCGATCAGGAATACGCCCGCGACATCAATGAAACGTTGAACAAGGCGTTGGACGCGCAGTACGCTTCCCCGCTGGGACCCGTTTGCGTGATGCGCAAAGACCGCGAAAAAGAGGTCGAATTCGTCGTTCCCGCCGGAAAGGACAACGAACAGCTGAACTGGTCGGTCAAAGAGGAAAACGGCAACACGCAGGCCGGTTCCGTTAAAATCGCCGATACTTATTTGAAGTATGACGACGAGGGTAAGCCGATGGTGCGCGAAGTCAACGGCGTCAAATACGAAAAACGCGGATTCAAAATGCCGGCCGATTTCGATATCGGATACCACACGCTGGAAATGGATATCCCCGGCCAGCCCAAGGCGTCCACCCGCATGATCTACGCGCCGACGAAATGCTACGACCCGATCGACATCAAGGACGGTGGCAAGGCGTGGGGCGTTCCCGTTCAGCTGTACGAACAGCGTTCCGATGAAAACCAAGGGATCGGCGACTTTTCCGATTTGGCGGAAATCGCGGACACCGTCGGCAAAAGCGGCGCGGGCATTCTGGGCGTCAATCCGTTGCACGCCATGTTCCCCGAAGCGGCCGAGGAAGCTTCTCCGTATTCGCCGGCCAGCCGCACCTATTTCAACCACGTTTACGTTGACGTGACGGCCGTTCCCGAGTTTGAACAGAGCAAAGAAGCCACGGCTTTGTACGATTCGCCCGAATACACGGCGAAACGGCGCAAAGCGCAGGACGGCGTTGATGTCGATTACACGGCCGCGTTTGAATTGAAAACGCCCGTTTTGGAAAAATGCTACGACCAGTTCGTGAAAAACGGTTCGCCGGAACGCAAGGAAAAATTTGAAGCGTTCAAACGCGACGGCGGGGAACGCTTGCAGGATTTCGCGGTGTTCCAGACGCTGTGCGAACACTTCGCCAAGCAGGAACCGAAGCTGACCGATTGGCGCGATTGGCCGAAAGAATATCAGGATTCCAAAACGCCGGAAGTCAAGGCGTTCGCCGAAGCCAACAAAGACCGCGTCGGTTTCTACACTTATCTGCAGTTTGAAACCCTGAACCAGATGGAAAACGTGCAGAAAACCTGCAAGGAAAGCGGTATGAAAATCGGTTTGTACACCGATATCGCCGTCGGTTCCGCTCCGTTCGGATTTGAAGGATGGGGATGCAAGGATCTGTATATGAAAGCTTCCGCCGGCGCGCCCGCCGACGTTCTGTCGCCGAACGGCCAGAATTGGGACGTGATGGGCTTTAAACCGAAAGCGTTGAAAGACACCGCTTACGAACCGTTTGTCGAAATGTTGCGCAACAACATGAAAACGGCCGGTTGCACCCGTTTGGATCACGTTTTGCAGTTGGCGCGTCTGTACATGATCCCCGAAGGCAAATCCGCCAAGGAGGGCGCGTTCGTGTACTACCCCGTCGATGATTTGATGGCGGTCGCCGCGTTGGAATCCCACCGCAACAAATGTATGTTGATCGGCGAAGATTTGGGGCAGCTGCCTCCCGGATTCCAGGACAAACTGATGGATCACGGGATTCTGTCCTACCGTGTGATGCCGTTTGAACGCGAATGGGGATATCAGCACGGCGGCAACAACAACGCTTTCCGCCACCCCGAAGAATACCCGCAGTATTCGACGGCGGCGCCGTCCACGCACGATACTCCGTCTTTGGCCAGCCAATGGACGGCGCGCGACGTGCATTTGAAAGACTACTTGGGATATTACGAAAGCAGCCAGCAGCGCGATATGGAATTCCGTCAGTATGAATCCCAGCGTTGCGCCCTGAACTGGGCTTTGAACGAAAAGGGGTGCTGGGATCGCGTCGGCGGACACGCCGTGACCGACCCCGCGCACGACACGCGTTCCTGTCCGGAAAAATACGAACAGGCGGTTGCCGACTATCTGGGGCAATCCCGTTCCGCGATGCTGTTGTTCCCGTTCTCGGATATGTTCCGCACCAACTATATGGGCAACATTCCCGGCACGCGTCAGCGTTCCGAATCCAAAGAGGGTGGCAAAGACATGAAAGTCTTTGAACAGGGCGGTGCCAGCCGTATCCCGTGGAAGAACTGGCGTCCGAAAATGCACATCAAGGTCAATGAAATCAAGGAAATCCCCGTTTTCAAAGACATTGCGGGCATTTTGAACGGCTACCGTCAGGCGGGCAACGAAAATTCCAAAGTCAAAGATCCGCAGATTTCGGAATTCAAACGTCCCGGCCGCACGGAAAACAAACAGCGCGACGCCAAACGCGTGGTGGCTTTGTACGAATCGATGGCCAACAGCGGCTATTTCAAAACGTACGCCTATGACATCATCGCGGCGAAATTTTCGCAGAAACATCAACAGCGCGACGTGAACAAAACGGAAGAATTCAAAAAGAATTACGACGAACGCCGCGCCGCGATCGAAGCGAGAAAACGCCAGTACCAGCAGAAACCGGCCGCCACGGCGCCGCAGCAGGTCGCGATGAAAAAGGCTATGGATTACAAAGCCAGATAATCGTAACATCTGTTAAACCGAAAAACCGCCTGAACAGGGCGGTTTTTTGTATCTGCTTTTGGAAAGGATATGATTCCGTTGCGGTTTGACACAAAATAACCATCTGCTATAATTTTTCAACAAGGCCTTGGAACGTCTTGTAGGTTGCGGTTTGACACAAAATAACCATCTGCTATAATACGAACGAAAAAGAATCGTCTTGGTTTATTGTTGCGGTTTGACACAAAATAACCATCTGCTATAATTTTTCAACAAGGCCTTGGAACGTCTTGTAGGTTGCGGTTTGACACAAAATAACCATCTGCTATAATGCCGCGCGGTATCTGGCGTTGACCGAAGAGGTTGCGGTTTGACACAAAATAACCATCTGCTATAATTTTCCGCCAAGCTCACCAGACGCCGAAGAAGGTTGCGGTTTGACACAAAATAACCATCTGCTATAATATGTACGTAAAAAAAGTTTATCGCGGGGCTGTTGCGGTTTGACACAAAATAACCATCTGCTATAATGGTGCCATTTCTGGCGTTAAGCAGGCTGTGTTGCGGTTTGACACAAAATAACCATCTGCTATAATCCAACACGAGTAATAATCAACCCACTTAAGTTGCGGTTTGACACAAAATAACCATCTGCTATAATCAACAAACCGAGAACGATACAATGCTCCTCGTTGCGGTTTGACACAAAATAACCATCTGCTATAATTTTTCCCGAACAAATGCGTCGTGTCGCCCGGTTGCGGTTTGACACAAAATAACCATCTGCTATAATGCTGGCGGCGAACATTACGCCTATTGCGGAGTTGCGGTTTGACACAAAATAACCATCTGCTATAATCCAACCGTTCAACGCGGTCGATATAGCTCCGTTGCGGTTTGACACAAAATAACCATCTGCTATAATGGCGGCGGATTTGTGTTTCGGGCGATAAAGTTGCGGTTTGACACAAAATAACCATCTGCTATAATGCGAAAACGCGGTCATCGCCTCGCTGCTTGGTTGCGGTTTGACACAAAATAACCATCTGCTATAATTGAAAGCAATCTTGAAGATAAAGATATAGAGTTGCGGTTTGACACAAAATAACCATCTGCTATAATCGCAACCGTCGCTGTCGCGCGTGATCGTTGTTGCGGTTTGACACAAAATAACCATCTGCTATAATAGCCGCGCGTTCGGGGTAATGCTGGCAGGTGTTGCGGTTTGACACAAAATAACCATCTGCTATAATAATCAGGCGCCTAATGGCAACAAAGACGGGGTTGCGGTTTGACACAAAATAACCATCTGCTATAATCGCCCGACGGTATTTTCGCGTCAACGCAAAGTTGCGGTTTGACACAAAATAACCATCTGCTATAATGTCACCGATTGTTTGGGTGAAAGACGGCGTGTTGCGGTTTGACACAAAATAACCATCTGCTATAATTCACCTGCCGTTAAATGTTAAAATTTTTTTGTTGCGGTTTGACACAAAATAACCATCTGCTATAATCGCCCGAAACAGCGAAACTGCGGTAGAGGTGTTGCGGTTTGACACAAAATAACCATCTGCTATAATGGCCGTCCAAATCGGCCGTCGGCAGTTTTGGTTGCGGTTTGACACAAAATAACCATCTGCTATAATGGTGACATATATCCCTTGAACACACTAAAGTTGCGGTTTGACACAAAATAACCATCTGCTATAATAAGCCACCGATTCCAAGTTCTTTCGCTTCTGTTGCGGTTTGACACAAAATAACCATCTGCTATAATAGGGTTTAAACGCAAAGACAGCGACAAGGTGTTGCGGTTTGACACAAAATAACCATCTGCTATAATGTTCGTCGCCGCCGATGTCGCCGAGGCGCTGTTGCGGTTTGACACAAAATAACCATCTGCTATAATGAAGCTGATACGCACATTATGCGGTGCAGGTGTTGCGGTTTGACACAAAATAACCATCTGCTATAATATGATTGGAAAAAGCCTTTGGAAACAAAGGCTTTTTTCTGTATTTCACTGCTAAAAAAGAGTCAGTTGGTCAGGCGTTTCCGCCATGGAAACGGGTTTTCGATTCTGAAAAGTGATGATATCCGCAAACTGTTTGTCCGTAAAAAATAAAATGCTGACGTTTCCGTCGGGCGGAATATGTGCTTTGATTCGTTTCACAAACGGATTGGCCATTTCGCGCGTGCCGCAAAAACGCAGATATACGGAAAACTGGCTCATCTCAAAACCTTCGTCCAGCAAATAATTCCGGAACGCCGTCGCGCGCTTGCGTTCTTCGGGTTCGGTTACGGGCAAATCGAACATGACCATCATCCACATTAAATTATATCCCGTTACCGACATTCACAATCCCCACAGCGCCATTCCCGTCATCGGCGACGGCAAGTCCAATTTTTCTGCCTGTCCCAACGCGCATTTCGCCATTGAAACAGCCAAATTTAAAATCTGTGTGTTGATTTCAATCGCGCCCTTGTCTGTTTGTGCCGTGCATGACAGCAGGGAAACCAATCTTTTTTTGGCGACGGTGTTAACTTCCTCAACTTTGTCAACGACCAGCCGATGCACGCAAAAATCAACCAAAGGACGGAACGGTTCCATCAAGTCGTCTGCCAAACGCATCGGATTGTACTGATTGCAGTGGTGAATTCCCAAAGACGGATGCAGACCCGCCCCGACAATCGCGCGAATGACGGCGGAGCGCAAAATCGTGTAACCGTAGTTTAATAAAGCGTTGATGCCTTGCTGCGTTCTGTCGCGGCGAAACGCTTTGCCAAAAAAGGTTTGGAAATAAAATCGCGCGGCTTGTCCTTCCAAATTTTCAGGATCGCCGCTTTTGATTTGCGGAATCATATAACGCAGCGGTTTGTCCGGCAAGCCGCAAGCGTCCAATACTTCCGCCTGCTGTCTGATTTTAGCCTGAATGATTTCTTTCCAAAAACGGTTCAGTGTTGTTTGTTTTATCGCCGCTTGCGCGGTAATGATGTCGCCTTGCAAATGATGCCCGTCCAAGGGAAGCATAACGGACACGGGAACATGATTTGATCCGCAAATCACCAGCGGCGCGTTCTGTTCCGCCAGACGCACCAGTAAATTGTTGGAATACGTCAGCCCGTGCGCGTTGGCGATGACCGCGCCGATTTGATCCAGCGGGACGCGGCCTATTTCCGATCCGTTTTCTGAAACGGTCATAAAGCCGTGTTCCGTTGCCAAATGGCGGCTGTCCTGCGCGATTTCGATGATTCTATCCATCAGCGCCGCCTTTCGGACGTTTTGAATCAAGGACAACGCCGTCAACTGTGACGGTTATTTTTCTCATATTTTTTTCCTGCATTCCTGATGGATAAGCCGCCCAAGATTTAGAATCTCCATCTTCTTTGGCTATTTTGTTTTCTCTAAAATAAATTTTTCCGCTCGTCATCTTTTTGACGCGTGCGATAACAGTTTTTCCATTTTCTTCATAAGCGACCATATCGTCGATGTGCAGACGCATAATCAGTTTGGCGTGCGCGTCCATGTGCCGCCAGTTCGGTACAAAATTTTTCTGGTGGGCGCGGTAATTCGGTATGATTTCGATTTGCCATTTCCCCGCGTTTTTGCCGCGGTCGGGACAGTAAATCTCGGCATACGCGTTACCGCCGTAAATCGCGTAACGGTACGGTTGCTTCGTCTTTCTGTCATTGAACGCCAAAACAACATTTTTGTTTCGGTCTTCAAACACTTTAACGTGCTTCATGCCTCTTTCGTTAAAGTATTCCATAACGATCTTTTCATAATCCGCGGGATCTGAATTTTCCAATCGTTCCCGAATTTTGTTCGCCGTTCCGCTTTGATCGACAATATCTTCCACCTTATACGGTTTCTTTTGAGGATTGAACGACTTTGTAAACGCCAAACAAGGAACTCTTTTTGTTAAACGCACGGTTCCTTTTTTCTCACCATCGCCGATCATGCCGTAATATGTTTCTTCGTGCAGTTTGGCGACGGTTTTGCCTTGCCGGATCGCCTTTTGCGGGTTGCCGTGATCGGGTTTGTGCGAAATCACGATTTTATCGAAAGCGTCCTTGATTTCCGCCAATCTGAACGCGGGGAAGGGAATGTGCGGTGCTTTTTCCTGCGGCATTTCGCCGAAATCGCGCCGTTCCGTCGCATATTTTTGCAATGTTCCGCGGCTGGTGCAGGCAACGACGAAAGCGTCGATCGCGTGATGACGGTGGTCGGTGCGGTCTTTTTCATGCTGTTCGCTTAAAATGGAGTTTAATCCCCAATGTTCGCGCAATTTGGATGTTAGTTGTCCCGGAATGCCGTAAACCCGTTTCGGATTTGCCGCGAAGCACAAATATTGCCGCGCGATTCGCGACATATATTGCGTGTCCGTCAACATTCGCGCCAGCACGTCGCCGTTTTCATCTTGCAGCTTTTTAAAGGCGTCTTCGTTGAATTTCCAGCGTTTGTTTTCGGGCAGTTTTTCGGCGCGCGCCAGAATTTCATTCCAACGTTTGGCGTCGTTATGAAAAGCTTCCCACGGCGAACGGTTGTCTTTTTCACGGTTGCACCGGCGGCAGGAAAGAACCTTGTTCGATCTTGCATCCAGATAAGACCGCGAAAACGGCAGCAAATGTTCGATTTCAAATTCCGCCGACATCGCCAATTCCGCCGCGGGAATCGGTTTGCCGCAAAACGGGCAGCATCGCTGTATGGGATCTTTGGACGAATCTTCCCACAATTTGTATTTCATACGATTGTCGTAGTTGTTTTTGACGCCTAATCGCACCAGTTCATCGCCGATTCGTTTGTTCTCGGCTTCGTTTTGCGTTTGCTCTTTTTCAAGGCGTTTTTTCTCGTCGCGCGACAGTTTCAGATCACGCGCCAGCTCGACGACGATTGAATTCGGATGGCCGTATTTTTTTACCAAAACGTTGACCAGTTTTCGCACTTGGTTCAATGCGATATGAACGGTCGGGTTGTTGATTTTGCCGAAAAATTTAGCCTCGTCGCCCTTGTCTTCGTCTTTATGCGTTCCGCCGATGACGCGTTCGGGCAGAGCTTGGCCGTAATAGGGCAATTCATCAAAAACGGTGCCGTATTCGGGATCAATGAATGTTTCGTATTTATCGGGCAGCTTGTCGAATTTCTTTGAAAACACATATCCCGCCGCGACGACCGCTTTGTCGTACAACATTCCCTGTTCCAAAAACGGATTGATTTTACCGATCGCTTTCAAGCTGAGCGATCCCGTGCCGTCCGGCAAATTTACGGTCAGCACCTGTTCGATTTGTTCGTCGGTCAAACCGTATTTTTGCAAAGCCTGCTTCAATTCGTCTTCGTTTTCCATATTCAGTAGCAAATCGACGATTTCGTCCTGTTTTTCCGCCCAAACCGTTCCGAACAGAGGCTGCAGCTGCGCGGAGGTCTTGTCCGCGTCCAATCCTTTGCGGCGTTCCGATTCCAAATTGAATTTAACGTTTTTGGGCAATTTCAAAATCTTTTTAATCGCCGCGAATGTCAGGCGATAATCCTTGTCCAGTTTGGAAAAATCGTCCAGCAACCAATGGCGCAGTTCCCGTTTTTGCTTGTCGTCCAATTCGACTTCGGTAAAATCGTCGCGCACCCGCAGCTGGTTGATTTGCTGCAACGCGCGGAAACGTTGAAAATCGGGGAAGGCGATATAGCATCGTTCTTCGCTTTTTTCAAAAGGACAGAGGCCTTTCGGCGGTGTTTTCAACGGACGCTGATCGAAAACCGTTTTGAACAAATCGGCTTTGATTTCATCGCTTAAAGTTTGTTTTAAAAAGATTTGGCGCACTTCATCTTCGTACATTTCGCGCGTGGGATACATGGAATAAACGGCTTTGCTTTTTTCCAAATGCGTGCGTACGCGGACGGGGGCGAAATTCTGTGTCGATTTTCTGTCTTTGTTTAAATTATACAAGTATTCACCCAAAGTCCGCGCGCCGCTTTCGGTCATTTTTTCGGTCAAATCCCTGATGGCGGATTTCATCGCGCCGGCTTCGTCGTTTTTGCGGTCGGTTTTGCGATTGCTTTTAAATCCGCGGCGCTGGTTGATGTGAAACAGGACGCGCCCCAATTCATGGGGCGACAACTTTTCATCCAGTCCTTTTACACGCAATTCATACGGATTTAACCGTTCCAAGGCTTTGCGTTCGGATGCGTTTTCGGGCATCAAACCGTATTTTATCAGTTTGTTCATCAATGTTTCGCGGCGCATCACATAGCGGTCGCGGCGTTTGCGCATCCCCCGCGCCGTTCTGCGCGCAACGGCAAGCGGTTCTTTGGTTTTGCTGTCGCGTCCGTCCGAAAAAATGCGCACGCCCATACGTTCCAACCGCACGGGAACGCCGTTTTTATCCAATTCAACAACGCTCCATCCCAAAGATGTCGATCCCAAATCCAAACCCAGAATATAATCCATTTGCATCCCCTGTGTGAAAATCAACTAAAAATATCTTGCACTATTCGGTTGAATATGGCAATATCCATATATCATTTAGCAGATGATTATTTTGTGTTCTTTCCGCTAACAAGTGTCAAAGACACACAAAATTCGGGGGTTGACCGCGCGTCGCCCCCTTTCTTTTTATCAAAAGAAGATAGAAAAAACGTCGGCCGGTTGGGCGTGGCAAACAGGTGTCGGGTGAAGCTGTTGTTCAGGGGGCGGTGAACAGGTGTCTGATGTCGCTGGGGAGTGAGGCGCGGTAATCGCGGCGGTTTAAGTTAAGGGAAAGGGTGCGGCAAGCGGATATCGCGGCGGCTTCGTTCCGAACGGCCGGACGATATTCCGTGGCGTTCCCGTTTTTCGGTTCGCGTTCCGGCGGTCAGCGCACGGGTGTGATGCGTTGTTTGATCAACGCCGCCTGCATCGCGGGGGACAGGGGAATCGTCCGTTTGGCGGCGGGTGGGGGCGCGGCGTTTCCGGCGGCCGTTTTCGCGGCGGGCGTCGTTTGTCTGCCGGCGATTTGCTGTTGCAATCCTTTGGGCTGCGGCGGCTGTTTTCGCGCCGCGTAATCCGCTTTCATCCGTTCCAGCACGCGCCGTTTTTCATCGGCGGTCGTTTCTTTGGCGGGGGAGGCGGCCGTGTTCTGTTTTTTCTTCTTTTTGTCTTTTTTCAAGACGGGGGCGGGCAGTTTTCCGCTGACACGGTCGGCGATATAGCTTTCCATTTCCTTTTGCGACGTTTTACCGTTGTTGTATTTGGCAAACAGCTCTTTGCCGGAAACGCCTTTTTCCGCCATTTGCGCCGCGAATTTTTCGGCGGCGGGCGTGACGGCGTCTTCTTTGTTCATTTTGCCGTAGAAATTGAGCAGGGTGTATTTGTTCATATCCGCGGCGGAAAGTCTTTTGTTTTCTTTTTTATTCGCGCGGCATTCCTGCACCATATCGTCGATTTTGCGCCCGACCGACATATCCAGCGACACGATTTCGGCAATGCGTTTTTGCTTTTTTTCGCCGTTGGTTCTGCGCGGGCGGAACATTTCATTGAATTTTTTCAAATGTTCAATGTCTTTTCCCTTTTCGTGCTTCAAGGCGTCTTTGTATTTTTCAGGGATCAGTTTGTCAGCGATATTGTTGACGCGGCCGGATTTTTGTTGCAAATCGGCCAACGTTTCAATTTTCTGTTTCGCCATGGCCGCCAACAGCTTTTCGTCACCTTTTTCCGCGGGCAATCCTTTTTCCCGACGGAACAAAGCTTCGGCCATCGCCTGCGCCTTGACGCGGTTGGCGTTGATGTTGTCGCCGACCAGCCGGATTTCAAAGAAAGAGCCGTCCGGCATTTTCAGGGCGATTTTTTCCTGTTTGGAGGACGATCCCTTGCGGCGTTGCTGTGTCGGCTTGACCATCTTCATGCCGCTGTTTTTGCAGAAAGCGGAGGCGGCGAAGTCGGCGACGGCGGCGGCGACAATGAAATCGGCCGCTTTTTTGTTGTCGAACGCGGCCGGTTGCGCGGCGGGACGGGCGGCGGCCTTTATGGCGTGATCCGCCGCTTCGGCAGCGCGCTGCGATGCTTGTCGGGCGGCTTCGCGTTCTTTGGCGCGTTCCCCCTTGGATGTCAGCGAAATGTTCGCGCGTTCGCACGCGTTGCGCACGGCGTCCTTGATTTCGGCGGGGATTTCACCTTCGACGGCGTCCCATCCGTTTTCTTTGATTTTTCTTAAAAATTCTTCGATTCTGGAGCCGGCGTAAACTTTGCGCGCCGTTTTTTCAAATTCGACGGCCGCCCGTTCCATGGACGCGCTGAGGATTTCGCGGCCGTCGCCCATGTTGACGCGCACGGATTCCCTGCCTTGACGGCTACGGATGATGGAAACGGAGCTGATCCGGTCGTTTGAACGGACGCGGCGGCCGTTTTGGCGTTTTTGCAGATCCTCCCACTCGGATTTCAGCTTAGCGGCCATTCCACGGGATATCCGGATGGACGCGGCCTGTTCCGGCGAATGTTTGTCCGTTTGCGCGGCTGTCGATGTTTTGTCCATGGGGTGTCCTCCTGCATACTTTATAAAATATATTACACGGGCGGGGAGGGGGTGTCAAGAAATAGCGCAATTTTTCCGAAAATAGACAAAATCGCCGGCGGCTATGGGGGCGGCCGCAAGAAACGCAAAAAAAGACGGAAGATTTCTCTTCCGCCTTTTATGGATTTTCGCGATGCTTAGAATCCGTCGCGTTCCAAACGCTTGCGTTCCAACTTGCGGGCGCGGCGAACGGCTTCGGCCTTTTCGCGGGCTTTCTTTTCGGACGGCTTTTCAAAATTGCGGCGCAATTTCA
>ERZ808252.200-NODE-200-length-62923-cov-12.663279_pt1 | contig 62923 bp, 80 predicted proteins | sample MGYA00521242_ERZ808252 | MGnify/ENA primary metagenome ERZ808252 (study PRJEB31516, sample SAMN03275581) | gut metagenome | biome: mammalia-associated habitat; material: feces | host: Papio cynocephalus | place: Kenya | collected 2012-08-07 ... | reverse complement strand
TCCAATACGGTAATGCATTAGCTGACAAAATAGAAAATAAATATGCAATAAGTCAACATCAAGATGACTTTAGTATAGATGACTACTTAGAAAACTTAGTATTTTAATATTTAAAGAAAGGAGGAATAACTTGACAAGAAAGAAAATACAACCTCCAAAACAAGATGAAATGCTTACCAAAGAGCAAGTTTATTCAGTTGTAGATTTTGCCCGTAGTTTAACGGGTATGGATTCTTTTGGGTTTTATACTCCGCAACTGCTTAATCAGAATCTATTGGCTCTTGGGGTAAGCGAAAAAAGCCCTACATATGAAAAGGCTTTAAAGGCACTTGACCAAGCCAAAACAACCGCTAAAGAATTGCAAGGTTATGCGGAATGGTGCGAGTATAATTCAATGTTGTATACTCGACTGCTTAGGTATTATTCGACTATGCTTTCGTTCGATTTAAAAATAATTTGCAAGAACGCAAGCAGAGATGATTATAAGTCACAGGAGTATCTTGAGGACAAGAAAAGAGTATATAAATTTTTGGATAATTTTGACTATATTGGAGAATTTAGCAAGGTAGTGGCTCAGTGTGTAAGGTATGGAACATACTTTACTTGGCTTAGAACAAATAAAGGTAGCTTTAATGATACGTTGCACGATGAAGCGGATAAGGTTGAGAAATTAACCAAATATACACTACAGCAAATGCCACAAGATTATTGTATAATCACTGGTGCATTTGAGGATGGCGGATTGCTTTATGACTTCGATATGAATTATTTCTTGCGTGCAGGCGTTGATATTAATGGCTATGACCCTAGCTTTAAAAGAAAGTTTAGAGAGTCTTTTATTAAGGGTGATGGCGATGAATATATTCCTACTGCACCTTTCACCTCCAGAAATGGCGTATTCGCATATTGGGTGCAAACCTCACCATCTGAAGGTGCTTGGTGTTTCCAGATAGATTCAACAAGTTTTGCAACAATCCCGTTTCTTGCACCAATACTTCCTAATATTCTTACGGATAGAGAGGTGCTTGCATTGCAGAAAAATAAGGATATTGCAACCGCATATGGACTGCTTGTGGGTGAAATGGAAATGCTTGACAAACAAAAATCGGGCAATATAAAGAACGCATTTGCGGTAGAACCTAAGACATTGGGGCAGATGTTACACGTTGTTCAGAGGGGTATGAAGGCTAGTATCAATGTAGCCGCAATGCCTACTAGGAACACTGACTTTTATCAATTTGAGGACAAGAACCCCGATATGTACGAAACGCAAGTTTCCAGTACAAGCGGACTTGGGGCAAGTGCAAGCAATATGATTTACTCTAGTGGTAAATTATCGCAAGAAGAAGCAAGAAATGCCATTATTAATGATGGCAATTTTATGCAGAAGATGTATGCACAATTTAACCATTTTCTTGAGTTCTATATAAACAAGAAAACAAGGAAGTATAAATTTGCATTTTCTTTTGAAGGTCTCAATTTTCCATTTGAGCAGGAGTATCGACAGAAAAAAGTAACCGACCTTGCAAGTGTAGGAATTGTATTGCCACAAGCTATTAGTGCAGCATATGGATATAAGCCGCAAGATTTTGATAGGATGATGGATGAGGCGGCACATGGCGGATTTACCGACAATCTGGTGCAACTGCTTTCAATTCACACAGCGAGCCAAAATCAAGGCGGTAGACCGCAACAATCAGAAACCAAGAGCAATACAAGAGAATATGATGATACACCAAGCGAATAGGGGGAATAGATATGAATGTTACAGAAAAAACAATAGAAGCCCTTTATGCGTTAATTACAGAATGTTTCAAGCAAAACAGGTTTTTAGATAGATTTGTAAGCGTGCTTGGCGTTAAGTTTGCATGCAATCAATCTGCCGAGAAAATTCACAAAGAGGGTTTTGCACACGCAATGCCCGTATTAGCAGACAATATAGGTGAACGCACACTTGAACGATACAACATTGCAGTTAAGTATGGTGCAACCCCAGCAGGCGAGCAAGAATATGCAAGTGTTACAGAGATGATGCAGATATTAGAGGATGATATAATTGCATTTCAAAACCTTTATATGGGCGTAATGAAAATTGCTTGGAACAATAATGACCTACAGGTTTACACAGATTTAGGCGATTTATTAGAGGGTGTAAATAAAATGGTTGAGCAGGCAATCCTGCTTAACGACAAAATTAAATATTATGGCGAGGACAGAATTATGTCTTTTGACCACGATATTAATACATTTTGGATATTAGGTGGTGATGAGTAATGATTATTCGTCAGCAACCTATAGATGCGGAGAATTATTACGTTGTTGATAAATTCGCCTCATATAATTTAATAAGTAATGGTTTTCAACCGCTTTATATGTGGAAAGATAACTATTATTATAAACAAACTGAAAAGTTGCAAAACTTTTTAAGAAAGGATGGTGAGGAAAATCAAGGATAATATTTTAAAATTTTCTGTTGATAATTTCTCAATGGATGATTATAACAGCGATGAATTTGCAATCGCTCGTCTATGTATCCTTTCCACAAGACCTAATTCTCACGGATTAGAGATTTCTGAAGAAGTATTGCGTGAATATGCTCCAACTGTACTTGGCAAGTGGCTTGTAGCTGAATATGATAAAATTGAGCAAGATGTTACAACGCACACTGCCGATGAGTGTATAATGGGAATGTTCCCATTAGGTCAAGAAGTTGAATTTGTTAAAAGTGATGAGGGTTATCTTTGTGCTTATGCAAATGCCATTGTATCAAAGATATATGCTGAGGAACTTTGTGAACTGTTCGATGAGGACACAGTCAAACCTGTATCTGTAGAAATGCAGTATGCGGATAATGATGGTGATAATATTGTGCAGGAGTTCAATATTGTTGGTGTAACTGTGCTTGGCAAGGTATTAGGGCAAAAGATTAATGGTTCTTGTTCCGATGCTAATATGAGAATGGTGCGTTTTTCACAAGAAGATGCAGATGAGTTCTATAATGAGCATATGCACGATGCTTTATCGGAATTAAAGAAATTTTCAGAGGAAAGGAGGATTAAGATGGCGGAAAAGACTTATAAGATTAATAAGATAGAACTTAAAGACAAGGCTTGGGGCGATGTTGACAAAACAAAGCTCAGAAACATTATAATGGAAGCTAAGAATAAGGCTACGCTTGTTAAGGCTGTTTATCTCTTAGTCGAAGATGGTTGGCAAGATGCTCCTTCCGAAAAACTCAAATACCCTGTAATGCAACTTGAGGGCGATACTTTTTATTATAATCGTGGCGCACTGGCATCAGCCCTTGGATATGCTAAAGCCGAGGGTGAGGATACTGTAGTTGCAAAGGTCAAAAAGCTATACAAGAAATTTGACCTTGACGATGATGATAAGGAAGATAAGGAGGATAAAGCTGATATGAGCAAAGAGATAGAATTTGCGGCTGTTGATTTAGGCGATATGTGGGACAAGGTTTGTTTGGCTATCGAGGAAAGGGTTGGCTATAGATTTTGCATTTGCGGGCTTTATGAGGAAGATAATAAGAAATTTGCTATCGTTAAATCATATAAAGATGGCAATACAGCAAGATTTGATTACTCATATACCGAAGATGGCGTGGCAATCATTGGCGAGCCCGTTGGTGTAGATATTGAATTTGTGCCAAATGAAAAGACTGTAAGATTTGCCGTTCCTGAGGGGTTTGAAAAATATATCGAATTTGAAGATGACAAAGACGATGACGATGAACCTGACGATGATGATGACAAGAAAGAAAAAGATGACGATAAGGGAGATAAGGCTGATATGTCAGAGGATATAGCGGCTTTAACTGCCAAACTCGAAGAAAAAGACAACATCATTATGGAACAAGAAAAAGAGCTTGAGGAGCTGAGAAAATTCAAAGCAGACAAAGAGGCTCTTGATAAGAAAGAAAAAGTTGACTCTGTAATGGGCGATGCTAAGGAATATCTCGAAGAAGAGGAAATGCAGGCTCTTATAGATGAGGCTGAATGTTGTGATACTGCACAGCTTAGTGAATGGGAAAATAAGGTGAAGGCGGCTTGCTTTGCGGCTATCCAAAAAACTAAGATGTCAGATGATACATTTAGAATTGCTGTTCCAGTACAGGTTTCAAAAGAAAATGAAACTGTATGGGATAGATTATAATTATAGAAAAGGAGAAAATTTATTATGGCTAATACACATGGCGTATTACACACAACTCACTGTGCGTGTGAAAATGTTGGTGCTTTAAATTTTGTAGGAATATGTGCAACTGATATTGACAATGGAACATTCCTTAAACTTGGGGCAATTAAAAGTACAGATGGACAGCTTGATGAATATGTATTCGATGTAACTGCTGATGCTAACGGAGCGGCTACTCAGAAATATGTTGCTGCAACACCAATTCCAGGAACAAATAATAATCTGGATTCACAGATTTATGCTGACCCTAGATACTTCTACAACGAAGCGGGCAAGCCAATTTCAATGAAAAGAATTATCAATGGTGACTGCATTGAATTAACTAAGGAAGCTTTTGGAGATGGCAAATCACCTGTAGAGCAAGCGTCATATACAGCTGCATCAATCGGTGCTGATGGCAAGCTCCAGATGGTTGCGCAGGATGGAGATTTCGCACTACTTACTGGACACACTATAGCTGTTGGACCGGCAGAAGTTCCATCTTGGATATTTATGTATATGGGTCAGTAATTGACTAGAAAATTTTAGAAAAGGAGAAAAGATAGGATGCTTACTAAAGAATTAAAATTATTCGCAGAAGGAAATCTTGATTTCTATGTTGCGTTCGAGGAATACTATAATTGTAAGTTCCATGGACAGACACCATCAATCCCAATGGCAGAAATGTCAGAAAAGATTAATAAGGGTTTCATTGCAGAGGTAGAAAGAAAAGCAAAGTATTCAAAGGAAGAGAATAAAGACGCTTGGTTTGCTAACGAAATGGTTCGTTGGGCTGCAATGAGCATTTTAAATCAGGAGATTAACTCATTACTTCCTAAATATATCACAAATTCACTTGCACCATTTGTAGATATGAAGTTTGTTGAGAGAGGAACAGTTGTTAAGTTCAGAGTTAAACCTAGAGCTTTATATACCGTATCGAGGGGTAATGTCCGCCCTGCTTGTTAGGTGACTAGCAAGTATTCCACGTTAATTGCTTTGAACCCCTAAAGCTATTCAAACTACAACGTAATGATGAAATAAGCATAAGCGTGAATGTTGCGAAAGCAGAAAAAATTGAATAGATATATATAAGGTTAAATCCTAAGTATATGTAAATGGGTGTTTAGCAGCCACATCTCGAATAGAGATAGGTTCAACGATTATCCTCTTACGGAGGAGTAAAACCGCAAGCCAATGGCGGAAGAAAAATGTGGCTCTTATTAAATATCTAAAAAAAATTGACAAGTTAATATAAGTGTGATAAAATATTGAAGAAAGGTTGGAGAATATTAAGGTTTAGAGCTAATGATGCTATTCCAACCCCTCAACAAATTAAAGACGGAATTGACTATTTAGTACAAACAGGTCATTCGTTACATTATGTAAATTTAGATATTGATATTTAATAAGATGAAGATATAATCTGAACGTTACACGAAAGTGTAAGAGGTCTATCAGACAGATAAGACTGAACAAGGTGTTGCGACCTTGTTTGAACATATTTGCGCACATGGCGAAAGGGAAACTTTTAGACAGAAATCATATTCAAGTGATATTATTGTAACACCTGTAGAACACCTTGTTACAGTTTATGTAGATATGTATAGTGTTCTTGCTGGTGACGAAGATATTGCTGACTTTGTTAGACGTGCGCTTCTTTCTATTGAATTTGAAATGAGAAAGGATGCTATAAATGCTCTTAACACTGGTCTGTCAGTAGCGGCTAACTATCCTTCGCAGTTCATCGAAGAAGGTGCGTTTTCAACTCAGACTGCAATTCAGCTTGCACAGAGAGTACAGGCTTACAACTATGGAGCAAAACCTATTATTATGGGTACTGCAGCAGCTCTTTCAAGGGTTCTTCCTGATTACTCAGCAGGTTTCAGAATGAATGTAGAGGGTAAAGATGGTGTTGCTACATTCATTAAGAATTTCTACGGATACGACCTTTATGAAATTGAACAGATACCATCAGGCAAGAACTATGGCATGCTGTTAGATGATAACGTGCTTTACTTTGTATCACCATCAGTTGATAAAGTTATCAAGGGCGTTGGCGTTACTACTATGTCAAATAGTAACCAGTTCTTTGATAATGCAGACCTTACAGGCGACACAACAATCAGAAAAGATTGGGACTTCGTTTGGGCAAGTGCTGGATTTGCAGGTAAGTACACAATCACTGAATAATAAGATATAACCAATATATGACCGACTTAACCCTCGGTCATATATTTTTTTAGACGAAAGGAATGGAAAAGGATATGGCAGAAGCTAAAACAACAAAATCTACAACTAAGAAAGCGACCACTAAGGCAGCCGAACCTAAAGAGGAAAAAGTTGCAGTTGAGTCGCCCACAACTGAAAAAACGCTTGATGAAAGAGATGTAAAACTTGCTGAACAAGCAGCGGAACTTGAGGCATTAAAATCACAAATGCAGGCAATCTTGCAGGCACAAATGATTAATGCAAATGCAACTCCCGCTCCTACAAAGAAAAAGAATGTATCAATTGTAAGTCTTGCAGTTGGTGGTTTAACTTTAATGGGAACAAGAGCAATAAGAATTGCAAAGCAGTTTGAGGCTGTTAGCGTGTCAGAGGCAGAAGCAACTGCAATCGTTAATAATATGCCTAATTCTGCAAGAAATGGACTGTTTTATATTTTAGATGCAGATTTCGTTGAGGAACACGAACTTGCAGACGCATATAAGAATATTCTTAGTGATGAGCAGTTCAAACACCTTTTAGCACAATCAAGTGATTATGTGGTAGATATTTTCAAATCAGCATCAGATGTTCAGAAAAAGATTATTATTAATATGATAATTGATAAAAAGTCTCACAATCAGCCAATAGATGCTAATATAGTTGAACAAATCAGCAAACTTAGCAGCATTGATTTTTCTATGGCTGAGGAGGTAGAAGATTTAGATGCAAACAAATAAAGAGAGGTGCAGAAATGGCTACATCTTTTGAAATAATTTATGACAGGGCGTTTGTCACGATAGATGACTATAAATTAAATGCTCTGGCAGAGGCGGATTATGAGGCATTTCTGCTTCATTTACAAGGAATACTCGAAAGGTCGATTCCTGATTTTACATCGTGTCTTAATGATTTAAGTTACGATATAGAAAGCACACCCCCAGCTTTTACTAGCACCCTTAATAACAAAGAAATTAATATTCTTGCAGAACTTATGGTATACAATTGGTTCTCAGGCAAGATTAACGATGTTACGCAATTCCAAGGACATTTAAACAATAAGGAATTTAAGTCCCATTCAGAGGGGGCGAACCTCAAAGAAAAATCGGAATACTTAGATAGATTAAGAGAGAAAATCAATCAAGATGAGGTTGATTATCAGCTTATGGATTTAAGTGTGTTGCCGTATTTTGGAGGCTAACTTGTTTACACGAAAGAACATTTTAATCAATACCTGTTATAAGGTGCTTTGTGCTTATGAAAAGTATAAAGCTGATGAGGTTGATTATGCAAACTATGAAAATTGTTTAAACAAGGCGTGCATAATGCTTGAGGGCGATGAGGTTAAGGCTGTAATTGCCGATGGTATAATGTTATTAAAGGGATTGGCACAAATGGGTGAAAGTGCCACACATAAAGATGTTAAACAGGCGGTGTTCCACGTTACTAACGAATTGGATAGAAATATGGAGGGCTAGGATATGAAATATTATAATAATTATATACAATCACTAGCTGAAACGCCATACGAAAATTATATGAATTTAATGCAGGCAAGCATTAATGCTCAATGGGATAACACTACGCAAGTCATTACAGTGTATGAACAGGATAAGGTTGGTAGCGAGAACTTTTCTCCTATTGAGGTGCGTGTTGATACGGCTATAGATATGGGTACAAGCTATAAACAAGACGATGATTTTAAATTATTTGCGTTTAGAGATTTACAGCATACTGTGGCTAAGGGGTTAATGTATAAGTATGATAATGACTTTTGGATAACGATTAATACCTCAGAACTTGGTACTATTACTAAGGACATTAATGTTCGCAGGTGCAATAATGTTATGAGGTGGGTTGACCGCACCACTGGGTTCATCAATGAAATGCCTTGTGCTATTGAATATGTGCTTGAGTCTCCAAAAGAGCAAAAAGATAAGGATGTTAAGGTTGCAAACGGACACATTTCTGTTATATGCCAAGGCAATGAGGCAACTAGGAATATTCCAAAGAATACAAGGTTTATCTTTAACAAAGAGGCTTATAGATTTCTTGCTTATCAGAAAATGCTCAATGAGGACACATTTGATGACAGCACTGCGGATTTATTATATCTTGATATGTACTTAGATATGATTGAGCCTGATGATGATGTTGCGAATAATCTTGCAAATGTAGACTCCTATGTTTATAAGATTGAGGTATTGCAGAGTATGTATGAGCAAGTTAAAGGCGGCACGGTGCAGTTGTTCCCTAATGTTACATTTAATGGCAAAACAGTTCAGCATAAGGTGCTGTATGGAATTTGCGATTGTGGTTGTGACCATTCGTATTGCACAGTTGATGAAAATGGACTTGTGACGATAACGGGTGAGGCAGGCGAGCAAGCACAATTAATTGCATACTTGGAGGGAAATCCGCAAGTCAATCAACTTATTATGATTGATATTGTAGGGAACATTTCTGATAATAATGAGCTAATTGTATCCCCAATTTATAATAAATGCAGGGTAAAAAGTAGCATAACATTTAGTGTTGACCTTTACACTAATGGGGTTAAGCAGGATAATGTTATTGATTATACTGCTACAGGAGTACCTAGTGACTATTATAATATTATTCGTGAGGGCAATAAGTTCACATTATCGGCATACCGTATATCAACCGAACCGCTTATTATCACATTCACTGAGGAAACAACAGGCAAGTCCGTTGGATTGCCGATTGAGTTTGAGGCATTATTCTAGGAGGTGGGAGCAATGAGATTTAATAAATTTACAGGGTTACCATTTATCCCTTATAGAATAGTGGAAAAACTCACAGAGAATGAGAATTTATTCAAACTGCTTAAATACAATTCATATGATTGCTTGAGTGCAGAAAATCTGACACTTGATGAAAAACTTGCAATGGTGTGGAAAGACCAGCCTGAAATGGAAGATTATAATATATTTTTAACAAATATTGAGGCAAATGAGCTTAGTGACTCTAAGACATTTTTAAAGATATATAAATATGATATGCTGCCAGATAATCCAGTTATTGCAACTGTGGCTTATAAGTTTGATGTGCTGTATGGCACTAAAAATGCACTGGTAGATTATCAAGGCGTTCCTTGTAATCGTAGCGATGTTATTGAAATGGAATTAATGAAAACGCTTAATGGAGCGGATGTTGCGGGAGTTGGACTAATGCAGTTCAACCACGAATTATCACGTTTAAGCCGTTCAATGATGACTATAGGGAATAATGATACATTTACAGGGACAACTATTATAATGGCTACTCAATTAGCTGATATTGGAGTTGATGGGTGTGGCAACTGATATTAACGCAATAATTGAGCAATACAGGGCGTTTGACAACCCTGTTCCATATAAAGGTTTATTATTATACCCTGTCAAAGCACAGGATTATTATAGATTTGTGTCTAATGTGGGAGTTTTAGGCATACAGAAAAACAGAACTCCCGATATAAAAATAATACAAATGAGTTATTTGCAATTTGTATTTGGATTAATTTTAAATGATGTAGAATGGCGTGGAAAATTTATTGACATTATGTGCCTTTGCTTAGGCATTAAGGTCGATGAGCTTAGTAATGAGCGTATTCAGAGAGGTTCCTTTTGGAATGAAATGGGCGACAATGGTAGCCTAATTTTTCACATTAATGGATATGCGATTGATTTTATCGACCGTAATGGTAGGTTATTCATAAAGATTTTCAATAGTGAGCTTAATGCGGCAGATTTTGATGAACTTATAAGATATATATTCTATCAGAATGTATATGATTATTTTGATGAGTTTATTAATGATGATGTGCGTGAGGTTGTGGAGAAATATTATGCAATGAAAAATAAGGGTATTGTGCCACCTACTTTTGAGGAAAAGGTTGTATCGGTAATGAGCGCACTTGGAATAACTAAACCACAAGTTGCCAGTATGAGTATGCTGACAGTGGAGCAGGTATTCCATAGTGCAGTAAGGCGTACAGACTATATGGTTGAACACAATTATAGGGCTCACGCAATGACTGATAAGCCGTTGCCTGATATTGAACATTGGGCGTATAAGTCAAATAAGGAAAGATTTTCTGAGGTCTTTGTTAATGCTGAGTCATTTGCAAAGAACGCATCTATATAAACAATTAATATGAAAGGGGAAATTACTTATGGCTAAGTATATATTAGCTGGTGTTGGTACTGGTATGGGTATTGATGCTAGTGGAGCATTAATAGTAAGTGGCGATACTTACACTGAGTCATCTATCAGCGTAGAAGTTTCGAGTGAGGACATCAGAGGAGGCTTGGCAAATCCACTTTTGGGGTAACTAATAACGCCCTGCTTGTTGGATGACCAGCAAGTATTCTGTGTTAAATGCTTTGAATCCCTAAAGCCTATAAGCCTAAACAGTAATTGGAAACGATAAGCTGAGAGGTAGCGAAAGCAGAAAAAAGTTATAGGATATTCATATGGTTAAATCCTAAGTGAATGTAAATGGGTCTTTAGCAGGGAAAGTCCTAAGTAGATTATCTATATGGAAAACCCTCAACGACTATCTCCTTACGGGAGAGTAGGCTGCAAGCTAATGGCAGTCGAAAAATACAGCTTTTATATCAAAATCTATTGACAAAATCGTAAAAATAATATATAATATAAGAAAGGAGGTTATTATGTTAAAACCAAATCAACTTGTAAAAGTAAAATGGGGAACTAAGAATAAAGCTAGACTTGTTGCTCTTGGATATGAGTTTACACATATTGGAGATGAGGTGATGGTTAGGGTTGAACATTTATCATATGGGTCGCCAGCAAAAGTTACATATATTTGTGATTATTGTGGAGCAGAAATTACAACAAAGTTTCAAACATATAATGAAGGACATAAATATTGTGATAAAGATGCCTGTAAGAAATGCGCACATTTAAAAAGTCAAGACGCTTTTATGGTCAAATATGGAGTTACTAATCCATTGCAAGTAAAAGAATTTAATGACAAACAGAAAGAAACCTGTTTTGAAAAATATGGTGTTGAATATGCACTGCAAAACAAAGAACTTTTAGCTAAAAAAGACGAAACTTGCATTGAAAGATATGGAACTGCTTCTGTTTTATTAAATGAAGATATTGCAGAGAAGAAAAGAAACACTTGTTTAGAAGTTTATGGTTGTGAAATTCCTACACAAAATACGGAAGTGCTTGATAAAATAGTAAAAACCAATTTAGAAAGATATGGAGTTAAGTATGCTAGTCAAGCACCAGAGGTTAAAGAGAAACAGAAACAAACTTTTCTGGAAAGGTATGGAGTAGAATATTGTTTACAATATCCTGAATTTGCGCAAAAGGCGGCTGAGAATATTATGAAAACTTTGCACGAACATGGCAATATTCCAACCTCAAAAGCACAATATGCAATTTATGAAATGTGCCAAGAAATATATGGTGAGGAGTTTGTGGAACTGAACAAAGTTTTAAAATCTTTTGCCCTTGATGTTGTATTACATTATAAGGGGAAATTGATAGATATTGAATATGATGGCAAATATTGGCATAATGACCCCGATAAAGATAGAAGAAGAGATGAGATTGTAAAACAGCATGGATATATAGTTTTGCGCATTAAAGGAGAGCAAGACCCACCAACTAAAGAAGTTTTAGTTAATATGATTGAAGATTTTGTTAATAGCAATCATGCATTTATGTCAATAGATGTAGATGATATAAAATGAACATATAGTCTTAACTCATATGAAAGTATGAGCAGTCTTAATAGACGTAGTTATGTGTTGCGACATAACTAGAAAATAATTGCGTTACTTCCATGATAGCGTCCTGAACGCCACTCTTACAGATGCTTTATACTCACTTGAATACCTGTCACTCAAGATGGGTGGAGTTATCACTGTAGGCTCAAACGGTATCGTTCTTGAGTCTTTAACAGTTGCTAACAATCAGATAACTGTAGCAGGTACTCCTGTAGAGTTACAGGCATTTGGACTTATTGGCTGGGTTGCAAAATCTGGCACAGAAGAGTGGAAAAAGATAACATTTACTGGCAAAACAGCAACAGTTGCAGGCTTTGAAAATGGAGATGCAGTATGTGTTAAATATTGTGCTGATAAAGAAGCTGCAAGACAGTTTGTAGTTCCTACAAATATTATCCCAACTGAAATTATGATGATATTACAGTTTCCACTGTTCAGAGCAGGCGAAACTAATCTGACATCATCATATAAAGTTGGTATATTAGAAGTTAAGATACCTAGATTCTTACCTGACCCAACTCTTGAGCTTTCACTTACATCAAGTGGAGCAGCTACAGTTGCGTTCTCAGGTACAGCACTTCCTTACAAACAGGGAACAGGTTGCCAGAACGATGGTGGAAACTATGCTATCTTTACTGAGATTATTGATGGTGCAAGCTGGACAGATGGATTAACTGCTCTTGCAGTTGATAATGCTGACATTCAGTTAAACGCTGGAGATAAGACAACTTTACAGGTTTGGGGAATTTATGGTGGAAATAATACTATGACAACTAAACCTATTGATAACGCACTGCTTACATTCACATCAAGCGAGCAGAGCAAGGCTACTGTTGATAATAAGGGTGAAATCGAAGCGGTTGCAAGCGGTTCATCTCAGATTAAGGTAGTGGCAACTGCAACATCAACTTGGGATAACCCTGTTGAGGCTTATGCAAGCGTAACAGTTGCGTAAATAATAATCATTAGTAAATTCATAAAGGGGAGCTTTAAAAGTTCTCCTTTTTTTTAATTGGAGTTGATGACAAATGATTTGTCAATTTTGTGAAATAGCAGACTACAATGGGTTCTGCCAGTGTAATAAAACTGGTGATATGTGTGCTTTTATGCGTAGGTGTAATAATGAGCATAGATGGAAACCGTTGGAGTCGATGGATAAATGCAAATTAAGAAAGGAGGGAAACCCTGTGCCAAAAGGAATGAATAAGGTTAAATTTGAAATGCGTGGAGTGCTGTATGTAGATATGGGCGATTTTGTGCAGGAATTTAAGAACCCTTATGATTATGTGCCAGAATTTGTAGAACTTGTAAAAGTTGATGGAGTGCAATATATTAAAGGGTTTGCCCCTAAGAAAAAGAAACAGACTAAGAGCAGGGAGGATTAAGCCTATGTATATAAAGGGAAATTGTGGCGGTCAGATACCGATAGACCCTGCGACAATGAGCGTTAATGAAAAAGGTGAACTTTGTGTTAATCAAGGCGGCGAGGCGGCAACTGAATTTAAGAACATATCTGTGACAGGAGATGCTGTTATTAACCACTTAGATGTGACTGATAGCATTGTCGTGCCTACGCCGACAGATAATAATGATGCGGTCAATAAACAATATGTTGATGCGCATTATATTACATCGCCAAATGGTACTCAGTATCAGATAAAGGTTGCCGATGATGGCACGTTATCTGCTGAAGCAGTTGTATAAAGGCGGTGAGATAGATGAGTGACGAGGGAATGATTAAATTAGAAGGATTGTCACGAGATGTTAAAAATCTCGAACATCGTATGACGAATGTTGAAACTATGGTGGATAATATGAACGAATTAACTACAAGTGTTAGAGTGCTTGCGGTTAATATGGAAAAGATGGCAAGCGACCAAAAGAGAGTAGCGGATAATCTGGAAAAAGACTCGGAACGTATAAGGATTTTAGAGATGCAACCTGCTGAAAACTGGAAAAGTGCTGTGAGAAGCGTAATCACTACACTTATGAGTGCATTAGTAGGAGCGGGTCTAGGTGCAATTATTGCCACGACATCATTATAATAAGGAAATAAAGGACAAAAGGATATGAAAAAGTTTGTAAATCAATGGGGTGTGTATATGATAGATTTGGGCGAGGGCATTGGCTCTATACAAGGTGGGGTTCGCCCTTGCCTAATCCTACAAAACGCTATAGGAAACACACATAGCCCCACAACATTAGTTGCTCCTATAACAAGTGCAATTAAAGCAACAATTCCGCCACATTACGAACTTTTGAAGGCAGACTATCCTTTTTTAAAATATGAAATAAACACAGTGCTGTTTGAGCAGGTGCAACCAATTAATATACAAACGCAAGTGTTAAGATATTTGGGAAGTGTAAATGAGCAAGACAGAAAAGCACTGCTTGATACATTTCTGAAAAATTTTGTTTTAGAAAGGTAGGATATTATGAAAGTATTAACATACCCGAAAGAGATTGTATTAGAGGAATATGGCATTGAGGTGCGCCCATATTTGTACCTTGATGAAAAGAGGCAAATTGTGGAAAAAATGCTTGAATTGAGCGACCCTATAGACAGAGAATTATGTATGTGGTCGATTATATTTCAGGTGTGTTGCGGAATTGATGAGGGGACAGATTATGACCTGCTTTGTGCAACTGGGGTCAAAGAAAAAGTTGCGGACGTTCTATGGAATGATATAAACGAGATTAATAATGCTGTCGCAGATTCAGAATCAATGATAAGAATTGTTTCGGCTTTTTTAGCGGATATGACAACCTTAATGGATAAAACGACTAAGAAAATTCCAACAGGTGCAAAACTGGAAAAACTTATGGACAAGGTTGCGGGCATGATAGGTGCAAACAATGGAGATATTCAGTAGTTCGCAATTGCGTGCGGTGTTTGCTGATGTGAACCAAGAGGTATGCGAGGAAGTAATTGATAGAGCGTTAGAAGTTCTTAAAGAATGGATTGATATGATAGTATATTCGAGCCCTAATCGTGGAGGTTATGAGCGTACAATGCAGTTCGAGGAGCGTGCTTGGGATACATTAAAACAAAAGCTTAACCGTTATGTAGCTCAAAGTGAATTATATTACAATCCTGCCAACTATACACCCGTAGACCAAACCGCGAGTCCTAAAGCTCACGAAGCATCAGACCAACTTGCCGATTTGATAATTAGGGGGTACAACGCATATGGCGACCCAAACTATCCTGTAATTAGCAGGGATTATTGGACTGCATTTAAGAAGCAACTTGACGGACAATGGGATAGTTGGGTTAAAGAGGCATACCGTAAACGTGGACTAATGGTTTACTAAGGAAAGAAAGGAATAAAAGGATGATATTAGGATTAGATATGTCTACACAGAAAACAGGGTGGTCATTATGGAATAATGATGGTAAACTGTTTAAATATGGTGTGTGGGAACATTTGATTAAAGATGAGGATAACTGGAAGGTTAGGATAACTTTAATGGCGGCAGGTTTGAGAGAATTGCTTGCTGAATATGGCAAAGATATTCACATTGCTTACATTGAGGACAATCCACCCGAATTAAAAAATGTGCAAACAGTCAAAATGTTATCGCACCTACAGGGATATATGAAGGCGGTTATTGATACATATGATATACCTATTGAGTTCATTTCAGTATCGGAGTGGCATAATGGGTTAAATATTAAGGTATCAGGCACTAAAGAATTTAATGCTTATAAAAAGCAAGCCTCATACAGTCCTGCTCGTGTAGAGAAAATCAGACGGAACGCCAAAGGTATGCTGAAGAAGATGAGCATAGAGTATGCAAATCATCATTTTGGCACAGAGCTGGAATGGCGTTCATTTACTAGTAAAAAGAATGATGATGACATAGCAGATGCCATTAATATTGTGGCGTACAAGCTAGGTTATCCAAAATATGACATAAAACCTATAAAAGAAATTTTGCAGGATTTATGCAGATAGTACATAAAACTCCTAAAGAAAGGAGGAAAATATAATGGCGAATAGTAATTTATATCGTATAAATCTACAAGCCAGAGTTGATACAAAAACAATTAAAGCGCAATTGGCGCAAATCGGCAAAACAAGCACGATTAATATTAAGGTTAATTCGACAGGTGCAACGCAGACAGTTAAGGAAATGAATAAAGTCAATCGTTCTACTATGTCTGCAGGGGCGGCATTCGTTGATATAACTAAGAAAGTGGCATTATTTGGTGCAGCAACTAGTGTAATTAGCGGATTTACTGCGGCGTGTGGGTCGGCAATGCAAGCGGTATTGGAGCTTGATAAATCTTTAACAGAGTTTAAGAAAGTTTCAGATTTATCTGGAGAGTCACTGGATGCATATACCAAGAAATTGGGTGAAATGGGAGCTGAAACTGCCAGAACTCGTTCGGAGATGGTAGACGCAGCCACATCTTTTAGGAAATCAGGTTTTAGCGAAGAGGACTCGGCAGAACTTGCTAGAGTTGCAACAATGTTCCAGAACGTAGCAGATAGCGAATTAGATGCTGGAGATGCTGCTGGATTTATAACATCTCAACTCAAGGCGTTTAAATTAGACGCTTCAGATGCGGAACACGTCATTGATAGCATAAATGAAACTTCAAATCGCTTTGCTGTTTCATCAACAGATATATCTACAGCACTATCCAAAACCTCAAGTGCTATGGCTGCATTAGGCAATGATTTAGAGTCTACGATAGGGCTCACCGTATCGGGTACTGAGATAATGCAAGGGCAGGCTAAACTTTATTGGTCTGCATAAATAGTTCTAATTGACGGGGAATCCCTTAGAGCTTTATCTACTAACTTATAATGGCAACATATATAAGGGCAAATAGTAATGTGTTTGGTATAGTAAAAAAGATAAAGATTGGGAAATCCGCAACCAAGTATCCTAAGAAAAAGGATAAAGGCTCAACGATTAGTAAGTCCACATAAGTGGCATAGCATATTACAAATATGTGAAACGGACTATTCTATTTTATAGAAAAGATATAATCTAATCTTGTACGAAAGTGCAAGCACAAGAAATGAGTAAAGTTGCAAGAGGGTTGGAATGTTCTTGACCCTCTATAAAACAGCGTGAATTGACGGGAACATCTTTAAACTTTGTCTACCAACTTATGATAGAAATATGCATAAGGGCAAGCAGTAATGTGTTTGGTAGGGTAAAAAAGACAAAGATAAAAAGACAATCCGCAGCCAAGCTCCATAAGAAAAATGGAGAAGGTTCAACGATTATATGTACCTACAAGTGTAGGGAAGTGCGCTGATAGGGAAACCTATATGATATAATCTAATCTTATATGAGAATGTAAGGAGTTTGTATAATGAGTAAAAAAATAAGTGATGCGGAGATTATGGAACGTATCAATAAGAAAAATCCAAATATTGAATTTATATCAAGTGAGATTATTTGCCATAAAAATAAATACCGTAGACTTGTAAAAATGAAATGCTCATGTGGTAGGGAATTTCAAAAGGTGTTAGATAAGATTGACCATGACAAATATCTCTTATGTGAGAAATGCACAAAAGAAAAACAGACACAATCACGAAAGAAACATTACAATAAAAAATATTATCCCGAAATAATAAAAATGGGGTATAAATTAATTGACTCTAATGCTAATTTGTACGCTAATAGACCAGTGGAAGTAGAAGAAATCGAAACTGGTTATAGGGGATTTATTAGTCCTAACAGAGCATATCGAAGAATGTTAATTTTTAGCTTAGAACATAACAGAAAAAATTTTATATATAACGTAAATAAATATGCAGAAAATTATGGGATTGGCTCCAGAGCAATAGACTTTTGTGATGATGAGAAGTGGGTTCAACAAGGTATTTTTTGTGTGTGTGAATGTGGCAAAGAATTTAAAACAACATACAGAGCGTTTTGTAAAGGAAAATTTTATTGTGACGATTGCACAGATGTGAGGTCAAAATGTGAAAAGATTACGGCACAATTTTTAAATAATCAAGAAATTAATTATATTGAGCAATTTAGGATTAATTCTTTAAGAGATATTAACCCTTTATCTTTTGATTTTTGCCTATCTGATTATAATATCCTTTTAGAGATTGACGGAGAACAGCATAGAAAACCTGTTAATTTTCATGGAGCATTAACACAAGAGCAAATGGAATTAGCATTTAAAAAACAACAACACAGAGATAAGTTAAAAAATGACTATTGTGAAAAATATAATATTCCATTGCTTAGAATACCAGATTATGATGTTTTAAATGGTAAATATAAAGATATTATTTTAAATTTTATACAAACCGCAAATAATTAACGACTATTTGTGAATATTTTAATGGAGAACAATCGGTAACAACTTTGCTAATGCAGCAAAAGAAGCAGATTCCTTTGACTACAAAGTTCAAGGAACAACAAAATCATTATCTCTAATTGACGACCAAACCAATGATATGAAATCGACATTCCAAATCTTTGCAGATTTGCAAGATGATTGGGATAAGATGTCAAATAGTGAGAAACAAGCTCTCGCTATATCGTATGCAGGTAGATTGGATTTTGCCTGTGACAGACTTAATTGCGGAAAAGAGGGAGTCGCGAACCCTATCTATAGCTATATAGTTATGGTTGCCTAAAGCCTTATCTACTAACTCATAGTGGCGACATATATGAGGGCTTGGAGTAATTAACCAAGAGATAGTAAAAAGGGTAAGGATATATGGTCAATCCGCAGCCAAGTTTCTGTTGAAATGCAGAAAAAGGTTCAACGACTATCGAAAGCAATCAAGAAATATCTTGATAAATGTAACTTAATGTGGTATAATATTATATTAAGAACAAGCTACAAATGTAGACGAAGTGAGTAGAGTACGGCTCGAGTGAGTGAACATAGGTTCTTAAATGGAAAGAGTCTGCGTACCAATAGGTATAAAATATAGTCTTAACATTGCATGAAAGGTGCAAGATGATATTATCATTAACTAACCTAACGAATTAGTTAAAAAAAATAACGAAAAACCAATTCGAGGTATTTACCTCGGTTATGTCTAACTTCGATTCCGCACTAGCGGCAACCGAAACAGCATATAATTCAATGGGTTCAGCGGTCAAAGAAAACTCCAAATATATGGAATCGATTGAGTCAAAGGTCAATCAGTTCAAAGCCGCTTTCCAAGAATTTGCCCTAACATTCATAAATTCCGACTTTGTAAAACAAATAATCGACCTCGGAACTGCACTACTAAAATTCGCAAATACGGATTTAGGACAAACAATAATCAAAATCGCCGCATTTGGTGTGGCATTAAAGAGCCTAAGCCTTATCGTAGGCAAGCTGGGCTTAATTGAATCATTTACAAAACTGGGCAAGGCTATTAAGTCTGCCTTTGCTTTTACTACAACAACACAGAACTTTAGTAATATCTATGGTGTGTTTGGTAAAGTTAATCAATCCGCCAATGCACTTTATGGCACAACCACCAAAGTCACTAAGGGTTTTGGTGCATTAGCTAAAAATGCTAAGGTTGCTGTTACGGCAATGTCAGGATTTGCTAAAGCAGGATTAATTGGAGCAGGGATATTTAGTCTTATCCAAGCCGCAGAATACATATCTGGAGCTAACGAGAGAGCTATCGAAAGCACCAAAGAAAAAATGTCTGAGCTTGAGCAAACTCTGACCAATACAGAGGATGAATTTAATACACTTGCTCAGAAACAGGTTGACTTAAAGAAAAATGGTCAAGATATAACCGATGTTGAAAAAGCTCGTTTAGGTGTTCTTAATGCTCAAACGGAGGAGCTAAAGAAACAACTAAAAACAGAGCGACAGAAGTTAAAAGATAAAACTGTTAAAGGGTATTCTTTTACTCCTAAAGATGCTAATATCACAGATGTCCACGCTAGTGGAGTTGAAGGTATTAAAGAAGCCATTAAAGCTCTTGAAGAGGAGCAAAGGGCTTATGAAAATCTTACTGGTGCTTATAGTGCCGCTAGACAGGCTCGTGAGGGAGAGGTTGCAATAACCAATGAATATGTTGGCTTTTTGCAGAAAACAGTTGAAGGACTAGATGATGTAGCTAATCAGTATTTATTAGCTATTGAATCAGGAGATGGATTAAGTGCGACCGAGCAACAGTTGTTGCAAGATATTATTAATCAAAATGTAGCACTTGAAGAAGCAGGCGGCAAAAGTAATATATTAAGTAATGCTTATATTTATCTTGCAAACAATCAAGCCGCAATGATACCTTATATCCAAGCGGCAACCAAAGGATTAGAGCAAGAGGGCGGCACTTATGTGTACACTTCGAATGCCGCAAAGAAAGCTGCACAAGATGTTATTAAGGCTGAGATGGAAGCTACGAGAGCTACTATCGCACAAATCAACAGTCGTATTGCGGCTCGTATGGCTGAAGCTCAATCATTAGGTGAATTTGTTCAAACCTCTGGTGTTAATATGTCTATGGGTCAAGCTATGGCTATATCCCAGGGTAAAAGCACAACAACAATGGGCAAAAACCTATACAAGTATTATGAACTTCAAAAGTCGCTTAATGCTGTTAATGCTATTGGTGTAAAGGGCTCGACTTATACAGGTGGTGGCGGATATAGTAGTTCTGGTGGTGGTAGTGGTCTCGGTAGTGGCGGTGGTAGTGGTAGCGGAGCTGCTGCGGCTCAAGACGAAAGTGAAAAGATTAAGAAATATCTTGATAAAATTGATGATAAATATCTTGAGTCTTACCAACGTAGAGCCATTACTGCAAGTAAATACTACAATAAAATTCATAAGACCGCTCAGTCTTATCGCAAAAAGGGTAAGATAGACGCTGATACATATAAGCAATATCTTGAAACTGCGGCTAAAAATATATTTGAGGAAATTCAATATCGTTATGATGAGGGAATTTACTCTGCTGATACTTATTATAAGAAAATGACTACATTTGCTAAGAAATTCTATAAAAAGAATGGTAAATATAATCGTATTACTTATGAAGAGTATCGCGAGTATATGAAAAAAGCCACAGAAGCTACGATTGATGCTCTTGAAGAGCAGTACGAAAAGGGTCAGTTAAGCGGGCAACAATATTACGATAAAGTTGTCAAACTTGCCAAAGATGCTAAGGATAAAAAGATTTTATCTACTAAACAGTATAAAGAATATGTTGAAAAGGCATATGAAAAGCTCTTTGATTCACTTAATAATCAATATGAGCGTGGTAAGATAACTGCTGAGGCATATTATAATACTATCCTAACCAAGGGCAAAGCCGCTTTGAAGGTGGGTGCATTATCTGCCGATGAACTAGCTGATAAAATTAAAGAAGCCGCTGAGGCAATGCAAGATACGGCTCAAACTAGACTCGATGCCTTTGAGTTCTTTGCTGAGGACAAGCAGAGACAGTTGGATGCTCAAATTGAGGCTGAACAATCGCGTATTGACGCATTAAATCGACAACTTGAGGTTATGGACGAGCAGAATGATGCTCTTGATAAGCAAGCCGAAAGAATGGAATTGGTTAATGCGTTGGCTGATGCTAAAAAGCAGAAGATAAGAATTTTTGATGAACGTTACGGATGGGTAAAATATTGCCCCTTTATACGGTGACGTATATTGAAACAGATGGGTATATCGGTTAAACTCCAGAGATGGACAAGACCGAGCAAAGATTTAATAATTATAAAGGAAAGGAGGATAAAATGAAATATACAGATAATGAATTAAGAGAGTTTTGCAATAAAAGAGATTTTACTTTTATAAAAAGGCTTAAAGGCTCAAAAGTAGAATTTATATGCAATAAACATCCCCAAAAGGGGACTCAAGAGATATTAACTACAAATTTAATAAGAGGGAAAACTTGTGGATGTTCACATAGGAATTATACTAAAGAAGATTTTGTAAATAATAAAAACTTTCCAGATAATATCGAAGTATTAGGCGAATATATTAATGATGTAACTCCTATTTTGGTCAAATGTAAGAAATGTGGAAGAGAATGGAGAGTTAAACCTAATAAATTATTACATGGTAGAAAATGTGCGAATTGTAACAAGCAAGAAAGACTAGAAATAAAAAGAAGAGAATTTCATAATCATGTAGAAAAACAATGGAAAGATATTGCATTGACAACAAAATATATGGGTGCAAAATCTCCGATTTCATATATTTGTCATAAATGCGGAAAAGAATATACCATAAGCCACGCAAGCAATTTATGGAAAAGGCGACCTCCTTGTCCTACTTGTAATAAATCTATACACGAAAATGAAATCGCCGAATGGCTAGATTTGTATAATATCGAATATATTCGAGAGTGCATTTTTCATAAATGTAGGCATATAGATAATTTAAAATACGACTTTTATCTTCCTGAATATAATATGGTGATTGAATATCAAGGCGAACAACATTTCTTCCCTGTAAATTTTAAAGGCGGAGATTATGATGCTACCTATGATTTTGAATTAAATCAAATAAGAGATGCTATAAAAAGAAAATATTGCAAAGAACACTCTGTTAGAATGATTGAAATTCCATATTTTGACCAAGATAAGATAAATAATATTTTATCTGAATTATTATTATAATTATTAAAAATGCGTAACGACTGTAGTTCTTGTAATGGCAACATTATAAGGCAACCCACTATCTCTACGAGATAAAGATACAGTCTGAACTCGCACTATAATCTAATAATGAAATGCGAGAGGTAGGCAGAAATACCTACCCGCCTAGTTTACTAGGTCATAAAAGTAACAGATTGATACGTAGAAAATCAAAACGCGGTCAAGGAGGCTCAAGACGCACTTGACGAGTTCGATAAAGAGCAAGAACGTGATGCCGCTCGTAAGAAAATCGAAGATGAAATAGCCGCTATTGAAGAATGTATTTCTAATTACGAAAAACAGAAAGATGCCTATGATAACCTCATTGACGAACAAACGCGTGCATTAGAAAAATGGGAGCTTGAGCAAAAGTTAGGTATGACTGTTGAAGAGGCGGTACTTCAAGGTAGGCTCGACAATTTCGAGAACTTTAAAACCAACTATGTAGATGCAATTAATCAAATGATTGCTGCTTTGGAGGCTCTAGCTAATGCACAAGCACAAGCCGATGCAATGGCTGCGACTAGTGGTGGAGGCTATGATGCCGATGCTGCAATTAGCGATTGGAATAGTGATATACAAGGTAAAATTGCTTCTTCAATTGATAAGGGCAAAGATGTTTGGTATGCTACAGGAGATGATGGCAAACTACACTATTCTACAATTAGTAAAGAACGTGCTGAAAAGTTTGCAGGTGGAAATAGTGCAACTAAAATTCCTGGGACTAAACTTGACCCTAATCGTGATTCGGGTGTAAAAGGTTCATTAAAATCCACTTCTAAGAAAACCACCAAGGGTAACGCCCAGGGTTCGGATTCATTACCTTCTACTGATTTTTACCATATTAACGAGCTTGGTGATGAACTCCTTATCCCGCCAACAGGCAATCTTGCCTATCTATCTAAAGGTACAGGTGTAGTTCCAGCTCACCTTACTGACAACCTAATGGACTTGGGTCAATACAATATGTCGCAGTGGGCTAAGTTGATAGGTGGAGCAATGGGTGGCAATAGCACTGACAGCCACGACATAGTTATACAAAATATGACAGTGCAGAGTGACAATGCTAACGATTTTGTAAGGCAATTACAAAATCTTTCAATATTAAAGAAATAATTAAATGACCCCTTGAAATATAGGGGTCTTTACTTTAGAAAGGAGGTAAAATAATGCTTTATCAACCTAGCTATCCATATCCGTATTTATCGGATATTGATGCTACGGATAATAATACCTTCTATTGTTATATTAATGCAGAGGGCGGCACTACAGTAAACGCCTACAATTTAACAATCAATGATTTATCGGGTCAGCAAATTTACACAACCCATAAACAAACAATTGCAACCCCACTTTATTCTCAACAGGTGCTTTATATTGATGTGCCTAGTTCAAGCGGAATGCTTAATGGGCGAGATTATGTGTGGAATGTACAACTTTATGAAAGCAATGCAGATATATGGGTTGCATTTGGTACGGTACAGGAGGGCGAAAATACTACAACTAAGCTGTATCTAAGAAAGAATTATCTCGTACAGAGCGGTGATTATATTGTGATAAATTCGCAAAAAGTTAAGATGACGAGCTATAGTTCAGAAACAGGTATAGCAGAACTTGCCACAGCTTTATCGGCAGTTCCTACGCAGGGAACAACATACAACATTTATAGCGACAATGTTAAGAGTGTTGACTATTTATTCTATGCAAGGTCTGCCGCAAGCCTAAGCATTGATAATGTGCCACAAACCATTGATAGCAAAACCTATACATTTACAGGCACATATACGCAAGAACAGGGGATAAATTATAAGTATTTTATATGGACTCTATACAATGAACTTGAGCAGCCTATTGCTACAACTGGTGAAGTTAGTACGGGGAGCATTGCATATACATTTGATGGATTTGCAAGTGGCGAGACTTATGGTATTGGACTAACTTTAGAAAATCAAGATGGCAGTATATTCAGCGTGCCAGTACAATATTTTAATGTAGAGTATCAGCCGCCCGAAGCATATTCTAAACCAAATGCGGAAATCGATTGCAATAGAGATGCTGTAAGGGTATTCTGGACACCATTACTTATTAATAAGGGTATAGCTGAAGGGGCATCCGAAACAAAATATTCATATGTTTATAATCAACCATATGATGGAGGTTCAAGTGTACATATTTATGAGGGCTGTGATATTACATGGGATATTGGCTCAGAAAATGCACCAATTTATTTTGGATATAACAGCACTACATATATCAATTGGCATACAGATAATGCGGGGTTTAGTGGGATAATATATAAACAGGAGGCAGTGCCGACTAATCTTGTTGCCATCTCTCCAATTGCACCACAAACCGCCCAAGCTGAGGATAAATATTACAATTCTGATGACAATTTAATCTATACGGCTATTGAGGATAATTTATGGGGGAGTGTAGGAGAAGAGCCCGTATCAACCATTATGTATAAACTCACCACAACGGAGCAGCTATATATTTACAATGGAGAAACACTCGAAACTACAACTTATCAGATTCCTAGTTATACAGTATCGTATGATACAGGTGTATTTTATTATACTATTATTAATGGCGATGTTAATAAGACAGGTAGCGTTAAGGTGGCAGATATTCAGACCATATGGTTATTGCAACCCGAAAATGCTGACCCCGAACAGTCCTATGCATGGGTAGATAGTGACCGATGGTCTGACAATCTATTTTGGACTGAAAGCACACAATCCTTTGTTGATAAATTCTGGTTTAAAATTACGTTATTGCCAACAGGTATACAGGTTGTAGCAAATGCCATACCAACAGATTAGGAAGGAGGGGGTTTTAGATGTTTTCGTACAACAAGGCAACATTATATGGAGATGCTTTAGTGGACTATATATGGATTCGCAATAAAGTAGATACGCAGAATGAAATAGATGCAACCTTAAGTTACACATACGACCCTGAGTGGGATGCCAATACATTTTTACTTGCTCCTTTTAATAATACTTTAAATGGTGGCAATGTGACATCGGTTGGAGATAAAATTTTATATTGGCAAGTTTACCGAAAGAAAAAAGATGATGCTACGTTGCATTTCTTAGTACGCATTTCAGCAAGTCAATATGCTTTATATGATTTTAATGTCGTAAACAATAATGAGTATCAATACATTTTATTTGCCGAAACCGCAGACTATATTTCAGCACCATTGCAACAAGATGGTTACGTTACTACCAACTGGTGGAATTGGTCACTTGTAGGACTAACCCCATCAAGTAATGGTAGCAATCTTTATTATGCAGACACCAGTCATGTATGGCTCTTTGATACTGAACTTGAGTCTGGTGCATTGCAACAGAACCTTGACAAGGCAGTGATTGAAAACTTTACACGTTTCCCTAAACTTGCAAGTGGCAAGAAAAATTATCTAACAGGTTCAATTAGTGCCTATCTTAGTAATCCCGTTAACGCACGCTATCAAGATACAGTTGAACAATATAATGCATTCATTGACTTTATTGCTGATGAAAACCCTAAACTACTCAAAGACCGCAAAGGTAATGGGTGGATTGTAGGCACGACAAGTAACTCGATGCAATATAATGATGCAACAGCAGAACAGATAACTACAGTTGGCTTTGAATTTACACAACTTGATAGTTTAGATGACCTAAATATTATAGGAGGTTAATATGACTAACTATAATTTTAATCAAATCCCGCCCGATACCTATGTATCACTTGTCAAAGCACAGCAAATACGACCAAGGTTCAGGTTATCGATGTTATACCAAGACGAAAGTTTTAAAGAGGATATTAGTGATTATTTAATATTAAACACTGGCAGTCTTAATATTAACTATCAGCAGGGACAGAGACGGAGCTTGTCGTTTTCACTTGATAACACGACAGGAAAATTTACGCCTGATGGCTTGCAAGGCACACTTTGGCTTGATAGCAAGTTAAAATTGGAGTTAGGTATGGAGTTTTCCAATGGTGATATTGTGTGGAATAGTGCGGGAGTTTTTGTGGTAGGGCAACCTAATGCAACAAGACAGCAAGCAACTAAGACAGTCGAAGTACAGTGTTACGATAAATTTGCGTTACTTGATGGAACATTGGGTGGTGTATTAGACAGTACATATCAAGTTGATGAGGGTAAGTTGGTATATCAGGTAATACAAGAAACACTATTACAAGATAACGGTAATGGTTATCCAATTGATAATAAAGAGATTGTGTTTGATAGCTCGTTGTCTGACGCAAAGACACAATATACACTCTCCAAATCGCCCAATGAATCTTTTGGCTCAATCTTAACCGACCTTGCAGATATGATAAGTTGCGATATTTATTATGGTGTTGAGGGTAACTTGGTTGTAAGGAGTGGTATTAAAGATATATCACAAGTCAATAAGCCTACATTGTGGACTTATAGCGATAAGGAGTGGGAATATTTGTCAAATACGACAACTTATGACTTTACCAAGGTGAAGAATAAGGTGACGGTTGTGGGCGCAAACTCTAATAACGAAAATGTGTATGTGCAAACTGCAACCAACACAAATCCGCAATCCCCAACTCGCGTATCTGTAATTGGTATTAAACAATTTTATCTTGAGGATAGCAATATCTACTCGGATGAGCTTGCTCAACAGCGTGCCGAATGGGAACTTAACCGCTTATCAATCCTACAGCAGACAATACAAGTGTCAAGTAGCTTTATGATACACTTAGATGTTAATAATTGTATTGCAATTAATGATGGATTTTTTGATTATACGGATAACAGGTTTATAATACAATCTTTAGGCGTGCCTTTATCTAATGATAGTATGATAAGTATAGAGTGTACGAATATCGCATCTCTGCCTTACTATCCGTCATCAAGTTAAGGAGTATAGGAATGAAAAAGGAAGATATGGACATTCTGATTGAAATAATGCGAAATATCGCAAGGTCAGAATGTCGGAATATAATGAAAGAATGTAATGTAGGACACAATGTATATGCTACAGTAACTGCAATAGATGGGGCAAATTACTCAATATTGCTAGCTGGCGGCTCTCAGGTTTATACTGGTCTTAAAAATAAAAGCAATTCAACTTTAGCGGTTGGAGATGCAGTAATCATTGAAGCTATTAATGGAAATATTGGGAATGGCTTTATAAAAGCTAAAATGGGAGCATAATTATTATAAAGGAGGAGCATATTATGAATATGTGTTGTTGCACACCTCAATCAAAAGACCTTATAATTTTACAAGGCACAACCCCTCCATTAGATTTAAACTTGCAAGTTGATTTATCTCAAGGCTATGACATTAGAGTAGCTATTAAATATAATCTTACTGATAATTTTATTTTTACTAATGAAAATATAGTATTAACCCAAACTGACTGCGGCTCTTGTGTGAGTTTAAAATTAACCCAAGAACAAACATTCGCTATGAAAAATTTTATCATAGTGCAACTTAGGGCTAAAAATCTTGAGACTGGTGATGTTATTGAGACGGAAGAGGTTAAAATTAAGGTACTTAGGAGCATAGATAAGGAGATGATGTAATGCTAATAAATATGGATATAAGCAATAATCAAAATCCTATTGGTATGAACATAAGCGGTAAAAAAACCTCTGCTTGTGTAGACATCCCGAATTGTGCTCCTTCAAGTGGCGAAACAGGCGATTATAATGAATTGGAGAACAGACCTGCTTTAAATGGCAAGACAATACAAGGGGCGAAAACTTCTAAGGATTATGATATTTATGGTATAAATAATCCTGAAACTTTTGTTTTCACACAAGCAACTCCGAGCAATATATGGACAATCAAACATAATCTTAATAAATATCCAAGCATCACAGTTGTCGATTCGGCTGGGAGTGTTGTAGTTGGAGACTGTGACTTTATCAGTTTAGATACCGTGATTTGCACTTTTAATGGTGCATTTTCAGGCACATGTTATTTAAATTAAGGGGGAGTATATAAATTATGAAATTTTTAACATCTATTGATTTAGTCAAAAACGAGTTACAAAATACGGTTATACAAAATTTAGCAACAAGTCCTTCAAATCCTAAAGAGGGGCAGATTTATTATAATACAGCAGAGCATACACTTTATCAATATAAAGGTGTTGATGAGGGTTGGCAGCCTGTGGGTGTTGAGTATGTGCTACCAACTGCAAGTTCAGACACTCTGGGTGGTATTAAAATTGGTGGCGGTTTACAAATTAGTGCTGAAGGCACATTATCCACTACAGGTGGTGGAGTCGCTGATAGCGTTGAGTGGAGTGGCGTACTTGATACTCCAACAACAATTGAAGGATATGGAATTGTTGATGCTAAGATTGTTGGTGGTATTATTACTTTAGGTAAAAATACGATTACGCCTGTTGTATCAGTAAATGACAAAACTGGTGGCACTATTGTTTTATCCGCGGCAGATGTTGGTGCGTTAGCTGATGATACCACTTATGTCGAGAGTGTTGATGGAGCAAGCGGTGCTGTAACTACTAATGCGGTCAAGTTTATCGAGCAAACATTAACTGATACTCAAAAAGAACAGGCAAGAACAAACATTGGAGCGGGAACAAGCTCATTCGACGGAAACTACGATAACTTAACAAATAAGCCAACAATTGACACTGCTCTTTCGGCAACTAGCACAAACGCAGTCGAAAATAAGGCGGTGTATTCAGAGCTTGCGAAAAAATATGATGCCGATAATCAGCCTCCATATCCTGTAACTAGCGTAGCAGGCAAAACAGGTGCGGTAACACTTGCTAAAGCCGATGTTGGGTTAAGCAACGTCGCAAATGTTCTTCAGTATTCCGCCGAAAACGAACCGCCTTATCCTATAACCAGTGTTGATGGCGAAACAGGTGCGGTTGTTCTTAATGATGTTAAGTATACAGAGCAGGCTTTAACTGAGGAACAGAAAGCTCAGGCTAGAACTAATATCGGAGCAGGCACAAGTTCATTTAGCGGTTCATACAATGACCTCTCAGATAAGCCGACTGTTGACACTGCTATGTCAGCAGATAGCACAAACGCAGTACAGAACAAGGTAATCAAGGCTTATGTCGATGGCATCGTTGCAGCGTCTCAGGGTGTTGTATACAAAGGAGTAATTAACTCAGCCGCTGATATTCCTACAACTTATGATGTTGGTTGGCTGTATATGATAGCAACTGCTGGCACATATGTGGGTCAGGAATGTGAGGTTGGCGACCTTATGATTGCTGTTGTTAAGAGAGAGGATGCTGGAAATCAAAATAGTGACTGGGATGTGATTCAGACTAATATTGTAGGTACAATCACTGAAATCACTGGTGACTCACCAATCACTGTATCGGGTACAGGAGCAAGCAGAACTATTGAGCTTGATGATTCAGGCGTTACAACTGGTGGATATGGTGACACAACGGCTCAGACACCCGCATTTGGAGCGACATTCAAAGTTCCTAGCTTTACAGTAGACCAGTATGGTAGGCTGACAGCCGCAACAGAACACGTTGTGACAATACCTAGTGCAGCAGCCAGTGATTCAGCAAACGGCTTAATGTCTAAAGCTGATTATACCTTATTACATGGTCTGGATGGCAGGGTGCAGACTATTGAAGGCGAAATCGATACTTTGCAGGCACATATGGTGACTGTTGCAACAGAAACTCTAGCGGCAGGACAGACAAGTGTATCAGTGACAATTCCTGAGAATGTAAATATTATTGGCGTTACGTTTAAAAATGCAACAAGTGGTGAAGCTGTCATGGTTGATTGGACTATAAACGGCACTACCCTCACAGCGTCGATAACAACAGCAGTTGCTTATGATGTGGGTATGACCTATAGTTATATTTAACACAAGAAAGGGGGAGACATAATGAAGTATTTAGGTACTATCGCAGACCCCAAAGATTTAGTTAGAAAAGAATATGTAGACAGTGCTGATGAAACATTGTCTACTCGTATCAATACGAATGAGGACAGTATTGCAATGGCTGAAAGTGATATTGAGGGGTTGCAAACTGACGTAAATACACTCCAAACCGACAGTGCTGCAACAAAAGCCGCGGTGAAAACCTTGCAAGACACTTCTGTTCCAAACACAAGAAAAATTAATAACAAAGCGTTAGATGCGGATATTACTCTTGATGCAACAGATATGGGAGCTCAGCTATCAGAGTTTATACTAACAATCACAATAAGTGATACGGGAGAATATATTGCAGACAAAACAAGCGCAGAATTAAATCAAGCGTGTAGCGAAGGCAGGGATATTATACTCAAGATGGAGAGCGGTATTTATCCTGTTCAATTAATTGATGCGACACACCATGTATACGTCTTTACTTTTATAGTTCTCCAAAAATCATACGATATTACAACATCGACGGTTAGTACCTTGACATTGAATGCTAGCGATACCGCAATAACGATTGAAGTCCTAAACGGCACGCCATTGGTTACAAATACCACATTGACCTCGGATGAGAAACAGTCATTTCAAACAATGCTCGGAGTTCCAACGGCGATTTCTCAACTTACTAATGACTCAAGTTTTGTTACTGCGACTGATGTAGTACCCATAGAGGCGACTACCTCAATCAATGCCGATACGCTAGAAAGTCATCCCGCAAGTTATTTTGCAACAGCAAGCTCTGTTGCCTCCCTAGCTAAGATTTATTCTGGAACAAGTGACCCTTCATCAACATTAGGTAATGATGGCGATATTTATATTAAATATACAGGTTAGGTGGTGATGATGTGGCAACTTATGATGGGAATTCATTAACTACAACAAGGGGTTTAAAAAGTGGCGATATTATCAATTTCGACTATAAGGGAGCAAAACAACCGATTTTACTTGCTAAGGGAACATATGTATTAGAAGTTTGGGGGGCTCAAGGTGGCTATCGTAACAGTGCGAACTATGCGGGCAAGGGGGGTTATGCCAAAGGCACGCTAACCCTTACTGAAAATACACAGGCGTACATATATGCAGGTGGGCAAGGTGGAAAAGTCACCACTTCAACAACAACTACCAACAATGGTGGTTTTAATGGAGGCGGCAAACGTTATGCGTATACAGGAGGTGGAGGGGCGAGTGATATTCGCCTTCTCCAAGATTCTCTATATGCCCGTGTGATTGTTGCAGGTGGAGGCGGTTCAGATGGTGCTAGTGCTAAAAAGGGAATGTATGGTGGCGGCAAGACTGGAGGCGGCTCCACTGAAAACTATGGTACAGGCGGCTATGGTGGTACTCAAACTGGCAACACATGGTTAACCACAGGCTCACAAGCTGTTAATGCTTTAGCGGAATCCGATTGCTATGCGGGCTTTGGTTTTGGGGGCAATGGTGTATCTGCTAATAGTGGATATGGCGGAGCAGGTGGGGGCGGTTGGTATGGCGGTTCTGGTGCATACCCCGACAGCTCAGGAGATGATGACCGTGGGGGCGGAGGTGGTTCTGGCTTTGTGTGGACTGGTTCTAATGCTCCTAATGGATACCTACTGAACTCATCGTACTATCTTGCAAGCACAAGTTTAACAAGTGGAAATACTAAATTTACCTCACCAACAGGTACAAGCGAAACTGGGCATACAGGCAATGGATATGTGAGGATTACAATCGTCGAGATTGCGAGTGGTGCAGCGGTTTATATAAAAGCTAATGGACAGTGGGCATTATCGGATGCTCCTAGTGTTAAAGTTGAAGCACAATGGCAAACAGGTGAGGCATTTGTTAAAGTTAATGGCGAGTGGAAGCAATAGAAAGGAGGAGTTAATATGGCGAAAAAAGCAACATTAAGAGATAAAGATAATAATATTGTTTATCCTCAAACTATTGCCGACCAAATCATGTTTGATGACGGGGGAAGTTTGGACAGTGAGTTAGCAAAAAAAGGCAACACAACTACAATGTTGCACTCTAATGTAAGTGTGGCTACCTCGTTATGGGCGAAAAACACTAATACTCAAGCGGCTACTGCTGAACGAAGTGATTATCCTTTTATGGCAACTATACCTATAACTTCACCCTCAATTACAGCAAGCGACATTGCAAGGGTAATGTTTGGATATACAGAGCAGACAAGCGGCAACTTTGCCCCAAATTGTTATACCACAACTAATGGGGTTATTATTGAGGCAAAAGAAAAGCCTACTGCTACAATAACGCTTGATTATATATTAATTGAGCGAATTTTATAGAAAGGGGGAATATAAATGGCGTTTAATTGGAACAATATTAACAACAATGAGGGGGCTAAAAGCGTAAGAACTAAGCTCAATTCATTAGGTGCTGATTATGCAAACTCTAGTACGACCACAGAAACACAACTTACTAGCTTAAATACCAATGTGGAAAATCTTAACACTCAGATTACAACCATTAATGGTACATTGCAAACACTTAACTCCATGATGAGCATATCGACCAATGTAAGCTGTCCTGTAGCACAATGGGCAACAGATACGGCAAAGACTTATGAGAATTTCCCATATAAGGCAGATTTGTACATATCGGGCGTAACTGCGGAGATGGTGCCAATAGTAAACTTTGCGGCAACAGAGCAGGAAAGTGGCAATTTTACGGGCTCAGAGTCGGCAACCAATGTTGTTAGTATTTGGGCAAAGGAAATTCCAAGCGAAGCAATTACAATCCCTAATATAGTATTATTAAAGGCGGTGAGTGTTTAATGTTTTATAAAGTAATTGAAAACGGAGTGATAACCTCGCTTCACCAATCTGCTGCACAACCACCTAATGGCGAGCAGATAACAAATGAAAAATATAATGAAATTTTAACTACAATACGTTCAAGACCTGAGGACACTCTTGAGAGTGTGTATAAGTTAATGAATGCAAGTGAGCAATATGAGCCTTTTGCACGCACACATGAGCAGACTGTAGATTGGTATGTGGGGCAAGTGCTAAGCGGGCAGATGGAAATTGATGCTGTACCCGCGGATTATAAAGCTGAGGTGTGGGATAGAGTTGAAGCTTCTAAACCCGTTGATGCCGAACAGCAGAGTATTGATGCACTTGTAGCTACATTGCAGGAGGGATAATTATGTCTAAGGGGTTAACAAACGGAACAAGTGAAAGGGGTATTACTGGGATAGACTTTGGCGAGTTTACAACAACCTCAACTAGTAAACCCGAAACTGTGAGGGTTAATCACACATTGGATGTGACGCCAACAAAAACTTTTGTTATAGCTCAAAATGCTAGCTATCCAGTAAGTTACGATGTGCTTGGCGTGGCGAGTTTAACACAAATCATTGACTCAGGTAGTGATAAGTTTGTAATAACAGGATCTAACCAATTAAGCGGTATGAGTATTGGTCAATCTCTTGTTGTTAGCGATAAGACTATAACAGTGCCATTATGTGTAGGAACTTATTGTTGGTTTGCTGTAGCTTAAAATTCGCAATCATTTATACTCGCTTTGGGCGAAAAAATCGTTTATTTTACAAACTTTTTCAAATTAAGGAGGACTTTATATGAATTATATTAACATACAAAGTCTAAACCCAGCTTGGGGGGGGGCATTCTCTAGCCTAACCCTCGAAATGAGGTGGGTTTATGGCTAAAGGATTTACAAACAGTATTATTGGTGGCAGTGAAGGATTATATGCGTGGGAGAAGTATAGTGTAGAATACACACCCGCTATCTTAAATAAAAAATTGGCAGATTTACCATTTACCTTTGAGGGACAGACAGTAGTTTATAATGGCGAATTACATGCCCTGTGTAACACTTACTCTGGACAAACTGATATACACTATAAATGGGATGGCACAACTTGGACTTCAGTATCAACCTTGCCTTATAATGCATCGGGTGGTTGTGCTGTTGTGTATAACAATGAAATACATATTTTAGGTGGATATGCAATCAGCGGAGGAGATAAACAACATTATAAATGGAACGGAAGCACATGGCAAGAAGTGAGTGAATTGCCATATAGATTCAATAATGGTTGTGCTGTTGTATATAATAACGAGATACATATCTTAGGAGGAGTTAATTATAGGCAATATCATTATAAGTGGGATGGTTCTACATGGACTCAAAGTGCCAGTGTTTATGTGTCGGGGGGATATGAAGGACTTATAGCTGGAAATGCTGTAGTTTATAATGATGCTATATATGTATTTGGTGGGTCGGCTGATTCTTATACAGAGGGAGCAAAATGGAATGGGGGCGATTCTTGGGAACAAGCAGATACAGACGTACATGTAATAGGTGGATCTGCCGTTGTCTACAAGGATAAAATCCACATTTTGGGTTCTAGTAGCAGTGGGTACGCAACACAACACTATACATGGGATGGAGCAAGCGAAACGGTTGACCTTGAGGCACTCCCTTATGATTTTGAAGGCAACCAGGGCATTGTGTATAATGACGAAATTCATATTTTAGGCGGAATAGACGCCACCCACTATATTATCAACGGCTATCTCTCCTCCTACACCTTCAAAGACTACATTGTATCTGACAAGGCAGATGCCTACCCTAACGATGGGGAACAAGGAGGATATTATTATAAGAGTGTAGGAAAGCTTGATTTTGAGTGTGGGGTAGTAACGGCTACAACAGATACCACCACAATTACCGTTAACCATAATCTTGGCGTGAAGCCTTCATATTGTAGTCTTGTAAGCATGGGAGCATGGGGGTCTTTTACTGATTCCACATTGGTTGTTGCTCCCGATGGATATGCCGCACGGTCTATCCAAAGTGGGAACAAAATTACTGCTACAGCCACTCAGATTACTTTTACAGCCGCCTCTACCTCTTATGATTTTTCGGGTGTTACTTATCTTTGGGCTGCCTACAAATAATCCCACCCCACAAGCAAGAAAGGAGAACTACATGACAAAACAGCAATTACTTGACATCCTCCGTCAATATCGTCAGCTTATTGATGATGAGGAGGCGGTCAAGGTTAAAGAAATATATCCTATATGGAAAGAAAATGTAGCTTATGCACTCAATGCACGAGTTACATATAAAAATATTCTATACAAATGCACCACAGCACACACCTCACAAGCAGATTGGAAACCAGTTAATGTTCCTGCACTGTGGACTGCAATTGATGAAACGCATGCAGGCACACTTGCAGACCCGATTCCTGCGGTTGCGGGTATGGAATATATCAAAGGAAAATATTACATAGAAAACGGCACAAAGTATATCATGGATAGAGCGGGTATGGAGGATGGTCAAACTGTGACCTTACAATACACTCCAAGTCAGCTTGTAGGTATATACTTTAGTGTTGCAGAATAATCGGTCTAATGTTCATATTTGTGAGCTAAGTACCGAATATTGTTGATAAAAATAAACGAAAGGAGCTTTTTCTTATGGCTAAATCAAGATTAGCAATGGGGGGGGGCAACCTTATAGTGTAGTTATATTGCCCCTAGAGAGGGGATAATATGGCAAAAGGAATTACGAATTGTAGTAGTGAAAGCGGAATGAAAGTGGTAACAGGGGAGTTTACGGTGACAGGCACAAATACTACTAAAGTAGCAGTTGCTAATCCAATTGGTGCGGATATAAGTTTTGTATATTGTTGCCCGAAGGGTTCATCAACAAAGGCGAGTGGACATAGCCCATATAAACGTTGTCAAGCATGGATATGGGATAAAAATAATAGCAAATATCCCGCAAGCAGCTCTCTAAACCCGTATATGAGTGGTGGATTTATACATGCAGATATAACTTTTTATTGGCAAGGTGGAACTAATTTTTCAAACAAATTTTATAACAACCAATCTTATACAATTGTTTGTCCAAGTAATGCCACCGACACTCTTTATTTTGTCAACCAACAGTCTGACGACAATGGTTATTATATTCTCCCCCAAACTTACTACTACATATTCTTTTAACAAAGGAGAAAACTATGAAAAACATAAATAAAACTCCAACACAGTCTAGGGGGGGGCATTGTAGCCTGAACCCTGTTTGGGGGTGTTGGAATGGCTAAAGGTATAACTAATTGCGAGAGTGGAACTGGCGATAAGGGATTATATGTGTGGGCTACATATGACGTAGCACCATATAGAGCTTCTGCGACACCTGGTGATGCAAGCTCTGAAAACATTATCTTAGCCGAAGGCGTCACATCAGATAGCATTGCTATATATATTGCTTCGACTTATCAATTTAATGGTGATACTGGAACATATACGTTAAACAACCCTCAGAAAGTAGTTGTCGATAAAGGCGAGAGTGCAACCCTCGCACCTAATTTTTTATATTATCTAGCTTATGCAAATGCGAATAGTGCTGTAATATATGTGCTCAATAATGTTTGGCATGTTAGCTATGATAATGAGGGATTGGTAGAGTTATACTCAAGCAGTGGTTCATATACAAAGTATGACACCATACGCCTACCATCTAAAGGTCAGCAATTCAATGGATTTACTACATCTGACACATCAATCATCACACAAGATGGGCAACATGGTAATGAATGGTGGATTCGTTGTTACGATATAGTTTCAGCCAATAATTGCACTCAAGGTGCGGTAGATATTATTACATTCACTTCTTATCAACTGCTCGACGAAGTTTCATTCTCTTATAGCTTGCCAACGTTACCAAATAGAGTGATGCTTTTTGACCCTATGTTACCAGTGTTGCAATCAGCAGATAATCTTGGCTATATTGCTCAAGCATTTGCGGATTTTACAACATCTCAGACCAGTAATTCGAATGCAACTGTTTTAAGTTATGACTCTACTAATAATGAATTCAATTACTTTACTACTGATGGAGAACGGAGCACAACAAAAGTTTCATTTGCTATCACCGCTCTCGGCAACGCATGGGTTCGCCCTGGCGTTGAATATGCACTTATCACTATGGCGTAAGCACCCCCAAACAAAACAAAACAAATTAAATTATTTCAAAAGGAGGTAATCCTATGGCGAAATTTTGTGGAGGCTTCAAATTCGACTCAAGCCTCAAACTTATAGATGGTATACTCTGCCTTGCCGATACTCAAGCCGTAGACCCCACTAAAGCTGTAACTGGTTGCGGTCAGATGTGGGATGGCGAGAGTTTTAAGGTTGTTAAGGTAGACGGATATAGACCTTGTATTACATTAAAAAATAATATCCATAAAGTAAAAATGATTGCAGGCAATTGTGGAGTTGGCTTAGATGCTGATTTCTTTGATTCAAATGGTGACGATGAAATGGTTGTTACTGATGGCTATGTTCTTACTGTGGAAACTACACCCGAAAACGCCAATGTATCAGTTATAGGTGAAGATGGTAATGCGGTGACCGCTAGAACAGATGGAACTTTTGTGCTTCCAGACCTTGATGGTAATTATAGCGTAACAGTAACATTAACTGGGCACACAGGCAAAACAAGAACTATTAAAAATGATAAATCACAGACTATTTCGGTTGATTTAGATGCAATCACTGTAATTTATGACAATGATGTTGCTGTTAATAAGGGATATGGCGGAACATTCTATGTAGGTAGTGCAGGACTTGGTATGGATTTACAGGTAGGCGAAAACTACGTTATTGATTGGGATGGACAGTCTTACCAGCTTGTAGCTAAAGAGGTAACAGGTGAATATGCAGGCGTATATTTAGGCGAGGTTACTGGAGAAACAATTAATGTTGCTACTGATGCGACATTTGGTGCTGTTGTAAGCAACCCAAGCTTCACAAATTATCCGTTTGCAATATATAAATATGGAGCACAGACCCCAACTATATATGCGGCAAATAGTGGAACATATAATCTAAAGGTAGAATTTTAGGGTCGAAAAAATGGGAGTAAATTCATACTCCCATTAGAACAGTCGGTTTAATTATCGGCTGTTTTTTCGACTTTGTAGCGGATAGGTTCGCCTTTGCCACCTCTGCCTTGTGATTCGGTTGCGGTTATTATGATTGTTGATTTCTTTTCCGTGCAACAAAATTTTTCTTTAAGTTTTCCTTTTATATCTTCTTTTCTTACTGCATATCCAATACCATTATCATCAAATGGCGGGTGCTCGCCTGTATATGCACCTTCTTTTAACTTGTTTGTACTTTTTGGACAATCAAGTTTGTCATCTCTTACTGAATAATCGCTTTTTAGTTTGCGTGTGACAATTTCGGCAATCATCTCAGGTTTAAAACCTTTCCAGTTTAGTGTGTTATTTAGTTTTTTCATCTCCAAAACACCATTTCTCAAACATTGTATTAAATCTACCCTTGTTGCCCCATACACGCTTGCAAAACGCCATAGCTAGACCTTTTTCTTTATCGTAGGTTTCACCCTCACCGCACTTAACCACAGTTTTCTCACCATCTTCCCAAAATACAATGGTGGCAGGTGGGTTGAATATTACATTGACAGGGGTCAATTCTGCTACAAGACCCTCTTTAAAGCAAAGTTTCTTTGTGTCTTTGTTAATGTAAGAAATATGACGTATGTTAGGGTTCTTGCCTTTAGGTATATCGTCTGGGGATATAAGAGCAAGAGTATAGGGTCTTACGGCGTAAATCGCTTTGTCTACAGCCGTAGTTGGTGTTGTGCTAACATATGCAGCATCTTCATTTGATTTTACATATTTAATTTTTGTATTATCTACCCGTACTGCCAAGAGCCTCAGCCCCCTTTCTTTCACTATCTCTACTAATCATATCATTCACATTCCCCTCAACAATCTCCACATCAGGCACAATCTCAACTGCAACCTGACATATTGCCTTGCTGTAAGGAACACGCACAAAATCTGCGGTTTTCTCAACGCTATCCACACCTTTGGTTATTTCCATTGGTACGCTATTTGCGTTATACACTGCAACAAAGATTTCCTGCCTGTAGTCACTATCTATCTTGCCGCACATTATCTGCATATTGCTCTTACTGTTGCTTCCACGTTCGTAAAGTCCAAGTCTATACCCTTTAGGAAACTCGCTACATAATCCAGTTGGGATTAGCTTGCACTCGTGGGGCGGAATAATTATTTCATACTCATCAAAACATGCATACATATCCGCCCAACCCGAACCGCTTGTGGCATAGCTAGGAATTTTAGCTCCGTGTCGCATTTTTCCAAATTTTATCATATTAGTCCTCACAATCTAAATAAACTTCAACGCACTGTAGGTAATGATATTGTTCAGAGGGCTTGAGCTTTATCCATAGAAGTGTCCAATCGTCATCATAATCATTTCCTACACCACTAATATTAATATAATCCATACGCTTGATAAGTTCGATAGTCTTAATCGCCTCATCATAGGTACAGACAAAAGATTTCATAACCTTGTCATCAGTAATACAAATGTATTTTATAACACATAATTCTTCTTCCATTCGTTTATTCATCATCTACCTCTATCTTTCTTGAGTCAACGCACATTTGTTTCCATTCCTTTATATCAAAATCTTCTTCAAATATCCAATCGGCTGCGTTGCAGTTTTTATTCCAAGGCTTGCTTACCATTGCGCAGCGTTTGCCTAGTATGTGTAGTTTTTCCATAAGCTCAGGCTTATCATCTACCCACATATCCATATTAAGAATTGATTTGTCTTGACAGATAATCAACTGCTTCCAGTTAATAAATGGGAAATTGCGGAAAAATGCAGGGAGCTTGTAGGCTAGGTTCTCAGGATGACTTGCGGTTACGATATACAAGTCAATGTGTGGGTCTGCGTTCAACTGTTCTAACAATTCTTTAGTATTATTATATATGTACTTGTCTATTGCACTCCAAGTGCCTTTATTAGACAGAATTGCCCAGAATAGATTTGGGTTCTGGGGCTTTAGGCTATTCTCAATGTTCCAAGATTTAACCTGTTCTTTTGAGAATTTTTCACCATTAGTGTTGTAAAGGTTGTATTCATCAAGCCAGCATTTGTTTAAGTCCCATAACACGTCATCTATGTCAAATGCAATACGGTATCTTGCGTATTCCCTCAAGGCAACATCACCTCCGCTTTTCGGATATTGTTGTGTTCTATAAACCGAATGGCATTAAGGTGAACTCCGAGTTCTGCCGTAGTTATTTCAACCCCTTCATCAACCACGGGTATCGCATAATCTGTATAATATTCCCCATCACAAGGTTTGAACTTGACTTTGTCGTTCTCAATGCGTGCCTTAATCTTCTCCTCGCTATCTCCACGCTTTCTCATACGCTCAATGAGTAACCAGTCAGGTGCTTTTAGATACACTACAATTGGTACTTTTCGACCTTTATATGACCGCAGAAAATATTCCACCCCATCGGGGTCTATGACATAAATATCAGCTTTATCCACTTGTGTATCGGTTGCACCATATCTATATCCATCAAATTCAGTGTAGGCACATATGTTTTCGGTGCGTTCAAGCTCGTCAAAACGTGCATCATCAATAAATAAGTGCGTGTCCTCATCGGAATAACGTGGTGGTCGTGTTGTATATGATAAAACTTCTTTCCAACCATAATGCTCAACCATATATTGTGCTAGAGTTGATTTTCCTACGCCACTTTTGCCCACAAGCAGGATTATTGTGCGGTTATTCATTGGCATCATCTCCTTTCTTTGCTGTTAATTCGTGACTTATGACACAAATACCATTTTCTAAGCCACGATAATGTATTTATGGAACAATTATACTATGCGTACACTTGCCTCCGAATACATCTTCCTATGATCTTCCCATTCAGCCCACAACTGTTTGTAGCGGTCGGAGTCGGTGGGGAGCATATTGTAATCAGTTATGTTTCTTTGTTTGCAGAAATCCTCAAAAGTCTGAGCCACAAGGTATTTCCAGTCCTCTTTTGCCTGTTTACGGATTTTCTTGCGTTTATTGCTTGCGTAAGACATATAAACCTCCTTAACTTAAATTTGTAAACGTAACACAAAATAAGTTGCAAATGCAAATCTTATGTTACGTTTACTATTATACCACATAACCTACTTAATGTCAAGAGATTTTATATAGTCTATAACTTCCTCAATAGTATAAAATATTCCATCACACTGGTTGAGTAAACCCGTGACATAAAGGTTCTGATATGAATACTGCTGTTCGCCCAATCTTGTGCGACCCCCAGCGTCTTTTTCATCAGAATATGTACGATAACACTGTCTTGTATCGGTGCATATGCCAATAAGGTGTTTATTATCGCCTCTTGCAATCTTCTCGTGGAATTTGCCTATCTCAGCACAAGTTCCTGAAGGTAGGACATCTCCATCAATACACGCAATTAATATATCCGCCTCATCAAGTCTTGAATTATCGGCATCTGCTATCATCTCTGAGCCTGCAAACTTTTTCTTGCCCTCTTCGCCATTAATATCAGTATTTTCGACTGGGCTGTATAGGTCTACGTTTGGTAGGGCAGAGCGGATTTTGCCTGCCCATTCAATATTGCGGAGGTAGTCACCGTAGAAGAAGACTCCGCCTGCTAAGTATATTTTCATATTGTTGTCCTTTCTAGTATCTCTTTTCTTGTCCAAATATGCTGATTTGCACTTCCTCTGAATTTAAGTCGTAGGTCACGTTGAGATAAGTCAAATTGACCATCTATAAGATAATCAACTTCTTCAATGCAAAGCACTCTGCATAAAGCAAAATATGCTTTATCAGCAGAATTAAATGTTTGCGTTTTTAGAATATCTTCGAGCATATACCCTGTATATAACCATATATCCTTATCAGGGTATGCTGTTTTAAGTTTGAGGATAAGTTGACCAATCTTCTGAATATTCTCATCGCATAATGGTTCTCCACCTAAGATTGATATGCGAGTTATATAGGGCTTGTCAGCGAGTTCAATAAATTTCCGCTCAACCTCATCAGTCCATTCCCTCCCGCCATCAAATGACCACGTTTCAGGTTGGAAGCAACCTTTGCAGTGAAAGTGGCAACCTTGAACAAAGAGGGCAATACCTATACCCTCTCCGTTCGAGATGTCCATATCTCTGATTTGTGCGTATCTCATTTAATCACCTACCTTGTGGTTGTCGAGGTGGATGTATCTGTTCTTAATTTCGTCAGTTCTACCTTGATTAAAGAAATTGGTAGAAATATATCCACATACTCTTCTTGCTACATTAAGAGTATCGTGGTCGGTGTTTCCACACTGAGGACATCTCCAATCAAGTTTGCCATCTTCTTTATCGAATATTTCTATTTCACCATCATAGCCACACTTCTGACAATAATCTGATTTAGTGTTAAGTTCAGCATACATTATGTGGTCATAAATAAATTTAATAACCCCAAGCGCAACTTCTACATTTTGTGTTAAATCTGCACATTCAATATAACTTACACAACCACCTGGACTTAATCTCTGATATTCTGACTCTATTACAAGTTTGCTAAATGGGTTAATTGGTTCTTCGACAAAAATATGATAACTATTTGTAATAAAATCTCTATCAGTTATACCCTCAATAATGCCAAATCTTTCTTTTAGGCACTTTGAGAATTTATAGACTGTAGACTCGATAGGAGTGCCGTAAACTGAGTAAGCTATATCCTCAGCTTCTCGCCATTCACTACATTTGTCATTAAGTCTTTGCATAACTTTCATACCAAATTCTTTGCCTTCGCCTGAACTATGTGACATACCTGTCATATATTTAACACATTCATATAATGCCGCATATCCAAGTGATATAGTGCTATATCCACCATGGAGTAGTGGGTGGATTGTATCATCTTTGTCTAATCTCGCTAATGCCCCATACATCCATAATATTGGGGCGTTTTTAGCTTTGACGTGTGATAATCTTTCGTGTCTTATCTGTAAAGCTCTGTGACAAAGTTCCAATCTTTCATCAAGCAATTCCCAAAACGCATCAAAATCACCCTCTGATGATAATGCCACGTCTGCAAGATTAATGGTAACCACACCTTGGTTAAAACGCCCGTAATATTTAGACTTGCCATTTTCATCTATATAAGGTGTAAGAAAACTCCTACACATTTTATCCATTGTCGCCAATGGCACCGACTATGTCATCTATCTATAAGATAGCCTTCCGCTTCGGTTGAAGGCACTTCGTTTCCTATAATGCCGCTAGTGCTTATCTCTAGCCCTACTTCCATACACTCATCAGGAATAGTCTGTACAGGTTCCTATTTCTAGGCTTCCCACGCTCTCATCTAGTGCAATGTCTTAGCATTGTTAGACCTAAGCGTTAGCATAACATTAAGTTACACACCCTCTAAGCAAGAGGTTCAAAAGGTTTTACATGGGCTATAGTTTACACCTACCCATACAAGGATAACAATGACCCTCTCCGTTAGAATCAACCTTATCCCTTTTCATTATTTTCTCAGATATATAATCTGGAACCATTCTTTTGGTAGTACATTCAGCCGCTAATTTTGTTAAATGCCAATAAGGTGAATTTTCGTGAATATTATCTTCCTCAAGAACATAAAGGAGCTTTGGAAAAGCGTTAGTATAATGCACCCCTACCTCATTCTTAAACCCCTCGATTCTCTGTTTAAAGAACTCCTCAATAATTAAAGCAAGTTCCTCTTTATATTCATCAGTTTCACCTAAATACATAAATACAGACAAGAATGGGGCTTGCCCATTTGTGTTTGCCATTGAGTTGATTTGATAGTTAAAAGTTTGCACACCATCTCTAACCTCTCTCAATGTGTCATCATTAGCCCACCTGTGAGCATCATCATAACTAAAACCCCTTGAAATATATCTACTATAATATTCATTATAACTTTTTCTTACAAAAGGAGCTAAATGTGTTAGAGATATTGTTGCTCCTCCATAACTACTCGAGGTAACTGCGGTTATAATCTGTGTTGCGATTGTCATTGCTGTAAGAAAGCGATGCGGCGTTTCAATCATAACCTTATTCATTACTGTTCCATTTTGCAACATATCCTCAAGATTAATAACCTCACAATTGTGTAAGGCATTTTGACCGAAATAATCAGCATCGTGGAAATGTAATATTCCAGCATCGTGAGCCTGCACGATATCGGGAGGAAGTAAAAATCTTCGTGTAATATCTGTGCTTACAATGCCTGCCATATAGTCACGCTGAGTTGTTACAATAAGGGAGTTCTTATTAGAATTTTCTGTGTTCCAATATTCACTTATTCCCTCAAGCAGTTCAGCAACTTGGTCATCTATATTATTTTCTTCCCTCTGAAACTCCCTAACAGCCCTATAATCCTCATAAGCTCTAGCAGTCAATCTCTGCCTCTTGCTAATCAGCTTATCAAACACAAGTTCCTCAATATCGCTTACAGATAAATCATCCTTGGCATTCTTAGCAATTTGTTCGATTTCATCAGCAATACACTCTGCTATCTTTGGCTTGACATTTCCAGAGGCTTTCATAGCTTTATAGATTGCATTATATATCTTTTGTTTGTCAAATTCTTGCAGTTCACAATCTCTCTTAACTACATTCATTCATCACATTCCTCCTTTATTTCCTCATAAATTTTTCTAATTTTTTGCACTCGCATATTAATTGCTTGTCTGCTCACTCCATAAATATCACCTACCTCCCTGTAATTATAACCTTTTAATATATAATTAAGCACGCCACCTGTCATTGTATCTTTAGGATAGCGTAGCTTTAATTCTGTGCGGATTTTGCTGATTATATCATTTTCATCAATCACATTGTAACCACCATCATCAAATCCTAGAATATCAGACACCGCCTGAATGTGTCCACTACTACTATAAGATAATATTTCATCTAAAAACACAATCTTTTCTGTAGGAATATACCTACACATAGCGTATTTATGCTTTAAAATATGCTTCCATTGCCCCTCGCACACACGATATATAAATGTGGTAATCTTTGCACGATTAGGATTATAAAGGTGAATAACCTTGCAGAGTTTCTCCGCAAAGTCTCCATAATATTCTAGGTCAATATGGTGGTCATACATATATTTGTAAATGATATTGTGGTTGGCTGTAATGAGTTGCCTTTGTTCATCGGTTAACTTAATTTCTCCCATTGTTCCTCCATTAATAAATCATATAACCAAGTCTCACGTTCGGTGGTTTCGTTAATAGTTAAAGCGTGATTGATTGCGTTTATGTCACCTATCTGCACTAGCATTTCTTTTGCACGAGTAAGCGACATATACATAAGATTGCGTGTCAGCATACGAGAATGTGCCGAACAGGTTATTAATATGACCGCCTTAACTTCACACCCTTGCACGCTATGAGCCGAACAAGCATAAGCCAAGAGCAGGTTTTGCAAGTCTCCCTTATCAAACAGCACCATATCCTCATCAAACTGAATATACATATAATCACCATCAATCCGCTTTATGTAACCTATATCACCATTCATAATCGCAGCCTCTCTAGGTACGTTAGCCTCGTGTATTTCAAGGTTTTCGTAGAGTGCAAAATAAGCATCACTATCCTCTCCATCCATTTCCTTGGCTTGTTCAAGATTGTATTCAATGCGTTTTTTCTTGGCTTTCCAGTCAATAAACTCTGCGGTCTTGGCGTGATAATTATTCATTTTGTTAATCACCTTATCACCCTCGTAAAACACAACTGCACCATTAGGGGCATCAGATAAGTTCCGTTTCATACAGTTATCACTGCCTGCGTTTGGATTGTATTTAGTTTGTATGCAGTTGTTAATTGCATATGTACCAAATGCCCCTACATTATATGGCGATATGATAAGTATTTCATCATCGCTATATGTCTCACGCAATTTATCATATTCATTGATTATCTGTTCAATAGGTTTCTCATCGACAGGAACGAATATATAATCAGTAACCTTAGCTCCGTTTTCACATAAGAGCTGACCTGTAAGCGATAGGTACTCTGCTCCATTTCTTGTATCGGTTGCAACCGTACTTATACCACTTGAGCCGTATCTGAATACTTTAGTAAGTTTTGCGGTAGGGATTTTGCCACAATGGATTAAGTCGTGAACAACATTGCCACAAGAGATGCTTGCAAGTTGGGCGGAGTCAAATACAAATAAAATCTTCGCGGTCGGAGATATTAATGTGAGCAGTTCGGCAAGCAATTCAACGCCTACCATACTAGCCTCATCAATGATAACCGCATCTTCATCAATAATCCCCTCACCTAATACAGCCCTGTGAATTGTGCTTGCTTCACGACCAGTCGCCTCTTTGAGTCGTTTGGCTGCGATACCAGTTGGAGATAGTAGGCGATAGGATTTGTGTAAGTCATCGAGCATAGCAACAACAGCTTTAAGGCTACTTGTCTTTCCCACCCCACTTCCGCCTATCAACATACAAGCGTTTTTTGTACATAGTAGGTCTAAAATCTTGCTTTGTTCATTAGTAATCTCAAACCCATCAACCACCCTATATTTCTCGGTGTCACATTCCCATATAGTATTATGAGCTAAATGATACCATATGTCATCAGCAATCTTCTTTTCAGCAAGGTAAGTGTGATTAATTGCTAGAGTTTTGTTATCTTTATCATAATGTATTATAGTACAGTTTGGAGAATTGATAACTTCCATCATAACAGGAACGAGTTCTGTGTCCCACTGAGCCACATATTTATAAAATTCACTACCTGCAATCCTTGTATTCCCATCTTCCTCATTTTGCCTCAGTAAATATAACATAACAATCTCACAGCGGTCTGTACTGGTTCGCAAGTCGGGGCGAACCTTGAGTAAAAGTCTATCTGTGGATGGTATGGGGCGTTTTAATTCATAACACAACACAAAGTATGGGTTGTTATTTAATAACTCCTGCACCTTGTTCATTGAGCCATAAACCCCACAAAGCTCCTCGGCTTCAGCATATTTCAATTCAATATCTGTGTTATTTGCAACCAGTTTATAATACTTAAACATATTATTAACTTTGGCTATATATGCTTTAAGTCTAACTTTGCCTACATTATAAATTTTATTGCAATCAATCTTATCGCTTTCCCCCGATAGTATAAACCTGATAAAAGTTGGATATGCTTTATGTACGTTCTCTGCCTGTTCATCAGACATTATCAGCTTGAGCATTTGATATTCTTTGTCATCGGTTATATCATCTAAATCGCCAATCTCAAACTCATCAAAGCTAGGAATTGCGGTAACCTGATATGATATACCATATCTATCCTCAACCTCCTCAAGGTCAAGAGTATATTCTTTTCCGACCTCAAGCATACCCAATGAACCTTTGATTGTAAAGTTGCCATATCTATTGAGTTGCACCTCACCTTTAATCAGTTCACACCCAAAGATATGGAACTTGTTGTCTTTACTCGCAAATACATTGCGTATTACTTTGCATTCAACCCTCAATCGCACATCATCTCCTTCCATAATAATCTTTTTACAAAATTATGCATTCTTTTTTGTCTAGCTGATATATTCTGTCGAGAACAACCCATTATTTTAGCAATCTCAACTGCTTTATATCCCGCATATGATAATTTTAGTATTTTTTGTTCATTAACCTGTAAATATGGCAATAACCTTTCTACAACATCATCACATTCAAACTGGTCAATGCTCTCATCAATGCAACCTATAAGCTCGCTTGCCTCTTTATCACCATCTTTAGTTGCAGTAAGATACTCCAAATGCCATAAAGTTTCACCTTTAGGTAATATTCTCTTTTGTGCTTGCTGACTGTGGATAATTGCGTACATCTCCCATCCCAAGACTTTATAAGCATAAGTGCTAAAAGTCGCTTCCCTTGTATCATCATAAGTCAATACCGCCCTCCAGAAAGCAAGTCCTAATGTAGCTTGAATGTCCTCATCATGTATTTTATGTTTTGTAAAGTAGGCATATAATAAACCTATATTATCCTCTGCGAATCTGTGTTTTTCACTTAATAACATCCCATTTTCCTCTTAAATTCATCCTTACATCTTCTCAGCATTTCTGATACAGCTTGATTCGTATTTCCCATAATGGTTGCCACCTCATTCTTTGTTTTGCCCTCAAGTATAAGTGTTATAACTTTGACCTGTTTGGCAGTAAATGTACTTAACACTTTCTCAAGATCTAACTTAATTTCGGCAGTCTCATAATCATAATCTGCAAATCCTATAATATCCTCATAGAACGAAACATCAATATCTTGCTCACCACCTTTAACCCTTTGGTCTAGGCTAAAATATTCAGTGCCTTCCACAAATGTACGCTTTTGCATACTGGACAGATAATATTGTTTCTTTAGGTGATTATCTATTACGGTGAATATATAAGTACTAAAAGAATGTTTGTTATCTGGTTTGTATTTCTTGACCGCCTTACAATAAGCATATGCGATTTCCTGTTGTCTATCCTCATCGTTTACATTGTGGATATGGTAATACTTATATATCAATCCTATATTATCTTCCATCATTTTAGTTTTATCCATAGCTTTTCCCTCCGTTTAACCTATTATAACATAATCAGAGGGAAAAGTCAAGTAAAACTTAGCGAAAGTTAGATTTCTGTGTAAGCGTTAAGAATTGACTCATACTCATCAACCGCAGTCCACTTATCGTTGATTTTGCGGCGTTTCTGCTTACTGGTGAATGAGCATTTGAGGATAGGAACTTTGTCAAATTCCTTTTCATAATATTTCATATCAACAGGGTGTTCCGCATAATATTTCTTATCTACCTTAACCTCAATGGTCACACCATCATAAAGCCTATATAGCCTAAAGTATGTATTGTATTTACTCTGCTGTATAGATTGCACAGCGAAATGGTTCATAGGTTCATCAGGTATGCACTCTGAACAATATCCCATTATACCTAGCTGGTATGCTATACTGTCACGCTTATGTAATGGTGGAATAATGGAGTTCTTAAGCATAACTTTACATATTCCTATGCCATTGATACCACTATACTGTTTGGCAGTTTCTTTGGTAAATAATCCATCAATATTATAAGCAAATGGCTTTTTGAGCGTTTTCTTCTTGCCATAAGTATCATATAGGTGCTGTGCATAAAGCAGTGTATTTATATCACCAAACTGCTCAAAATATCCAATCTTGATAAGTTTTCTAAGCTGTTTGCGGTTTCCTACCTCGCCAGCAGGTTTGCATAATATATCAAATATATCGTGCACCTCGCCTGTATGGGATAAATTATAAAGATTGTCAGCAATTTCTGCGTTCATATCCTTAATAGAACCTACACCCTTATAAATTGAGTTGTGGTCTTTATCCATAAAGAATTGGGCTTTTGATTTGCCAAACTTAGGCGATAAGATTGATATACCATATGAACTTGCTAGTTCTGTAGCGTTAGCTAAATCTTCATCATTTCCTGCATTATTAAGTAACGATGTGCAAAATTCTAATGGATAATAATACCTAAGATACGCACAAACATACCCTATCATTGAATATCCTGTAGAATGGTTGTAACCAAACTGATAATTGCTACTATCTTCAATAATCTGCAAAAATGTGCGAGCTTCTTGTTCGGCAATTTCTCTAGGCTTATTGGATTTGTTGCAATACCCCTCAAGAATTTGTGGCAGTGCTTTTTGCAAGCGGTCGATTTGTTTTCTTCCGATTGCCCTACGCACATTATCTGCTTCACTGCCACTAAGACCACAAATATTTTGTAAGAATTTTATGGTATCTTCTTGAAAACAATTATGAACAACAATACCGCCTGCAACAAAATTGTGGGTGTTATTAATTTCTAAATCAAATACCTTAGCTGTTCCAGCAGAAGATTTTTTTATAACTGGGTGATAGTGGATGCTCGGTGATAACATAATAGATGTTTCTAAATTAAAATCATTACATATTTTTACAAATGTTTCAACAGTTACATATTTGCTATAGTATAATGAATTCCCAGAAATTTTCTGCACTTCTTTTAATGTAATACCTTTATTTTTTAGTATACTCTTTAATAATTCAGCCGAAATATTTCCCGCCCTATGTTTTCTTTGAGAAACTTTAGTTATATCTATATTCTCTTGAATTTTTATACAATAAGGGGCTAATTCTTTAATTAACTCATTTCCGCCAAATACTCCAATATTATAAGCATCTGCTGTTTTATCATATGTGACAACAGCAGAATATCCTATTAACCTTAATACTTCTACCAATCCATCACATAGTTTTTTTGATGCTGTTTTATACATGACAGTATTCTTTTTTAAACAGCTATCGGTATCAGTATACGCACCTAAAAATGTGAGTAGACAATCTCTGTTTAGTGTAAATATAAAATTAGGAACTTCTTTTTGCCTAGCCTTTTTGCCTCTTAAATTTATTTCATCAAAGTAATAATGAATAGGCTTGTCATAATTATAGGCTATACCAACCCACTTGACGTTGCATCTGTATAATGGGAGTTTATTAACTCTGCTTTTTACATTTTTAATTGAAACTGTTAAATTACTCCATATATTCTCAATGCAATTTTTATAGGCGTTTGCGACCTTTTCACTACGGTTAACAAATCCTATATTATTACCTGATACCGTACCATCTCCTAAAGTCCAACCAATAAGACGTAGTTTGTGTTTGTTATACTCTGCATCGGATAAAGTTCCTACATAATGAGCAATACACTCGCCCACCTGAATGTCTTTGTATTCTTTCCAACCATTTTCTGTTAATATTTTATGGTTATCAGTGCATATAACTTCTCCATATTTGCTACTTAATTTATATATTTTCTTTTGTCCATTGTCAAAAATATCATTTACTTTTTCAAGTCCTTTAGTTGTATAAACTATATCATCTCTATTAATATCTTTAATTGGGACTAAACCATTTGTAGTAGCAATTAACTGGTTTTCTTCTATACATAAAAATCCTCGGTTATCTTTAAGCAATTCATCAATTTGCTCTGAAGGATTATGATTAGTTTCTCCTGCAAATAATCTATCTCTATAACTCTCTCCACTAGGTCTAAGAGCAGCATTAGCCATAGACATATCATTTATCTTGGTAGGGTGCATCTTCTTTAGGCATTCAGACGCATATTGTGACTCAAACTGAAATATCCCTACAGGGCTATCGCAAATATGTTCCCAAACATCTTTATCTTCCCAATTAACTAAATGTGATTTAGGATAAGGAATATTTGCATATTTACAAGTATCTCTTATTACTTGTATATTTCTTAAGGATAATATGTCGTATTTTACAAGAGACACTTCGTGGCACTCTTCCATATTAATGCAAATAACATTTTTACCATCTTTATTAAAACAACCATATTCATCAACTAAGTTTACAGGACTCGCAAGTATTCCAGCAGGGTGCATAGATTGTGATTTGATTGTGTTTAATATTCCATCAAAATAATAAAATATATCTTTGTGTTGTTCTCTTGCTTTTGTAGCATCTATTTCATATTCATCTTTTATTTGTTTGATTTTTGATAGATTATATGGGTTATCGTCACCTGTATATTTATCATTCAAATTATGCTCACGATTCCATTTAATTCTAAAAGCCTTTCCGATAACATCAATGGTTCCTTTATCGACTACTGTGCCATTAGCTAAAATAAATGCAGTATTCTCTTTACCAAAGCGATTGATAATGTAATCATAAACGAAATCTCTCTGGTCGGGTGATACGTCTATATCAATATCACCGATTTCAACCCTGTCCTCATTACAGAATCGGGAAAATATAGTGTGCCACTTAACAGGGTCTACATCTATAATATCTGATAAATACGCAACCGTAGAGCCACCACAAGAGCCTCTGCAAAATCCAACAGGAATATTATTGTCCCAGCACCAAGTTATCATCTCTGACATGAACAACATAAATCCTGTCATTCCAACCTTTTTAAACACACGCATTTCTTCTTTAATATTATCAGCATATTGTTGTGCATTTTTAGGGTCTATAATACCATTTTTAACTTTGTCACTATATTTTTTTCTAAGCGTATTCATTAACACTTCTTCATCCTTATCTCCGTATAATATAGGATATTTAAAACTAGTGTCTAATGTAATAGGTTCTATGGCATTAGCTATTACATTGGTGTTTTCTAATGCTTCCAATATAATAGAATTATTAAGCACACCTTGTACTTCAAATGTTTTCTTAAAATCGTCATAATTTTTATAGGTTAAATCATAATCATCATCTTTAGAAAATTCTGCCTCGCTACCTAACTGAAATACTTTACGACACTCGGCTTTATAATTATCTGATGAGTGAAAATCCCCTGTGGCTACTAAGGGCTTGTCGTATTGTTCTGCTTTTTCTACAAGCCATATATTATATTCTTTTTGTTCATCGTTATTATGAGGCTGTATTTCATAATAATCATACTTAGCAAATAGTCTATTATCTGAATGTATTTGTAGCCTGTAGCCATTTAAAGGACTCGCAAGACAAGCTGATATTTTTATCACATTATCGCTAATACCTAAAAATTCATCAAATGATATTCTTGGTTTATAATAAAAATGGTCATCTTGCGTTGCATTATACATAAGGCGATTAATCTCTTTAACCCCATCATGATTCTTTGCGAGTAAGATAGTATGATAATTGTCACGCACCTTTTCGCTTAATGTTTCTGTTAAGTAACATTCTACCCCAAATATAAACTTTATACCTTTTTCATCGCAATACATCTTCTTTTCAACCCATGTATTTGTATTAGAATGTTCAGTAAAAGCAATCGCTGTTTGTCCAAATTCTACGCACTTATCCACATAAAGTTTATAATTTGTGCAACTATCTAATAATGATTGCTCTGTGTGGCAGTGTAATACAGTATAATTACTCATACTTTCTCCTTAATAACTATCATAAAACTCCAATTCAATCTTATCTTCTTCCAGTAATTCCTTCGCCCACGATAATATCTCTGCCTGTCGCATCAGACTCGACACTATTCTTTTCCACTCCCATATTGACCTATGGTGTTCATCATAATAATCTTTGCGAATGTATTTTTCTAAGATTATAATAATATTCTCAACATCATCACTTGTTAGTTCGCAACAATAAACATCCTCATCTAAACCAATATCCCACATAATTTCATTTCTAATACCCCAACATTTACGCCAATAACATATTTCTTCGCTTTTGCCTGCTGGTATTGCAGTAATAGACTCATATGGATAGCTTCTTTGTTTCACTCCAAGAAAAGCGGGTATCTCGATATTCTCTTTTGCCTTTAGCACAATTCCATTATCTAATCCCATAATTTTAATCCTCAATCACAAAATCTGTACTTTCAAATGTATATTCTGCACTATCTGTAATATATCTGTACTGATTATATCCTGAACTGCCTATCTGTACAATATCTCCGCCATAGATATAACAAAATCTGCACTCATCGTGTATTCCGTCTTTGGGATATAAGGCTTCGGTTTCGTCTAATCCCCACTTCATCACATCTCCTACAATCGGAAAATCTGACACCTCAAATGTCCCCATATATCCTACTAGGTGTTTTAACTCTCTGCAACTTGTGTCAATTAACTTATAAACTCTCTTACCTTCCATTATTTACCTCCATCTAAATGTTCATTCCATAAATCTTTTGCGTTGTTTTTATCTGAGCGTAGTACATAAAATTCTGTGTGCGACCCTACATCTATCATAATCTCATTATCCCCACTTGCCCAAGTTCGATAGTATGGGATTTTATAATCGGGATTGCGTTCGTGTATATCCTGCTTAATCACGTCGAAGAACTCCGAAAACTTTTCTAGGTCTGCCACAAAATTATCTACACCATTTCCGTTTTTAAAATACAATTTAAGCATATTTACTCCTCATTCCACCAGTTATCTACAGGTTTTCCGTTTTTAATTTCTCCGTTCCATTCTTGTAGAACATAACAAGTATTCTCGGTGATTAAGCCATATACCGACTCAGCTTCATTTGGTACAATCTTTTCAACGTGGGAGGTGCCAATAGCCACTGAGCCATCCATACTACCTGTGAGCCTGTGAATGATTACGCTTTTGCCTATACATTTGTCAATATTTTTGCTTAATCTGCATATCTGACCCACATAATAATGGTAAAAATCATTGGTCTTATGCTCACCTGTTTTTCGGTCAATAATATCTAATATTTTGTACTTCAATCTATCCACTCCCTTACTATATCAATTGCCTCTGCTAAACCATAGCTTGTATGAAATAGTTGCCTCCCTAATTTTTCGTTGCCCGCTTCTCTAGCTTTAATCATTTTCTCTCTAAGGTCATCTTGTCTGCGTTCAAGCATATATATTAATTCATCTATATCTCTACTCATATCTTAAACCTCTCATTCACTATCTTATCAGCACAATATGTCGCCAATAAATCATCTGTTGTAATAGGGCTGCAAAAGGGTTCTGCTTCGGGGTCAGGCTTAGGCTCTTGCACAATAGCAGACTTCTCTTTATCTTTCTTGGCTTGATAACACGAATATACTATTACACCTATTATCCCCGCTATACTTATCGGAATACCTATCATTCCAAATATACAACCGCACAATAATACAAATGCAAAACACGCCAATATAAATATTATCATATCACTTCCACCTCTTTTGTACTGCGGTCAACTAATACCACAGTATCACCCTCACCAATCTTCATTGGGATTTTATCAACTTGTTCAATATCAAACCCAAGATAATATGCGAGGTACTTCCGTAAAGTTACAGCTTCAGTTAAGTTCTTGAGGGTTAGTTTAAACTGTCCTATTCCATAAGGTTCTTCAAGGCAAGCAAGCCTCTCTTTGTAATCTAAGGCAGCCTGCCACTCCATTGCATCTTTTTCTCTAACAAATTCGTGTCCATCACTTGTAGGGTATTTATTCATGATAACCTCCATTTAGTATTTTTCGGCATTTTTATTTGGTGTTTTTCGGAAATGTTTAAATAGCTTATATTTCCAACCAAATGCCTCTATTAAATCCTGCTCCTCAGCATCATCAAACCACCAACCCATTAATTTGCCATTTTGATATGGGTCAATGTGGTAATAATGTTTTGTTTTGTTGCCATTAAGTTTATACCAAGAATATATCCACTGCTTTGTATCATCTGTATCAGTATCAATTTCAGGTTTGTAGAATAATCTCAACTCATAACGTGGACTTGTCCAGCTCATATCGCTACATAAATCAATTATCTCAATTCTATCATACAACCCTAATTTCATTAACTTACATTTTACAATATTGAGCCAAATGTAAGTTAAGTTATATTTACATCTGTACTCATACCAATCTCTTATATTGTGTTTCCAAATTCTTGTTTTTATCTTGAAGTAACGAATAATATGTGGGTCACAATATTTAAGCTGACCGCAACACATATCTATATTATACGATATAATCGGATGATGTTTAATCATTTTAAATATCCCTACCATCCGAACAATCCACCAAGTATCATTATCTTCTATAGTATCCTCAAATTTGAACATTTCCTCAGCCCAACTTGGCTTGAATTTGTCCAATCCATCATCAGTCATACCAAAGAATGATACTTTGCTCACGCCTTCAACGTCATAAAACCACAATCCAAATCGCCAGCCTTTGAGTTTTTTAATGGTAAACTCATATTCACTAAGAGTTGAACCAGTGTATTCAAATATATCTTTATCTCTAATTTCATATCCCTTTTGAGCCAAAGTTTTTCGTATCTGCTCAAATATCGCCCTATCTTCCATCCCTATCTCCTTAATCAATAATCTCTTTAAGTAATGCAACTAGGTTCATTACAATAATTAGTATTAATACATAATAATTGTAATTAGTCAACTTAACCTTTGGTATTGTATCAGGGTCGATATCCCCTGTTTTAACATAGTGGATACGTCTAAAATCAAGCACAAGGAATAAAACAATCACCGCTACAATTATCCAAAATAGTGCTGTTAAGATAATATCTGCCATAAAAACACCTCCTCTCTGTTGTTTTCTCTATTATAACACAGAAAGGAGGTTATGTCAACCCTAAATTTTATGTTTTATGAATTTTATTCGAGTTCATACTCTAGCATAGCCTCTACATCCTCAGGCTCAAGATAATCAATGGCTTCAAGGTCAACCTGTACGCCATCTAAATCTGTGCGTGCATAGGTATTATATATAAGCTCTGCAATTCCATCATTAAGCGACTTGATTTGAGATTTAATTTCAAGAATCTCATCTTCATCGGTAATCTCGTGGTCGCAAAATAGATTGAGGTCTACCCTAAAACTTGCTGATAATCCTACCATGCTCACACCTCCTAAAAATGTACCTTGCTATCTTTGTTAGTTATAACCACCCGACTTGAACGATTTGCTTTGGATAGGCTTTCTTTGAGTTCCGCGGCAAATTTAGCTTTGCTGTCCTGTTCGGAGTGAACTAGACACAACTTATTATAAGGAGTTGTAGTGTAATACTCAAGCAAATGTTTATGGTCAGCGTGAGAGCTAAATGAATTAAATGCAAGGGTATGTGCCGCACACCTAATATCAGCCCCATCAATTTTAACCGACTTGAGTTTGCCACTCCTTATTTGCCCCGCAGGCGATTCTGGTGTATTATAGCCAGAAAATATCACATAATTATATTTACTGGTGAGATTCTGCTTACACCAGAATGTTGCACGACCGCCAGATAGCATTCCACCACCTGCAATTACAAGTAATGGTTCTTGTAGTTTGTCAAGTGCAATACTCGTTTTAAAATCATCAATCCAATAAATATCCTCGCAGTCCAATATCTTATCCCACAAATCTCTATCCTTATCAATCAGCTTATTCCATATTGTGCTTATGTTCTTGCCTAGCGGTGAGTCTACGGCGGTCTTAATCGGCAATCTGTCACCATAGGTTTCATATAACATCGCTAGTATATCCTGCAAGCGGTTAAGTGAAAATGTTGGAATAATAACCTTTGATTTGTGTTCAAGTGCATAGTCTATAGCTAACTTTAATTTATTTATATCAGTTCGTCTGTCCCGCTCCTTGATAGTCCGATTGCTATTGGAGTAAGTACATTCTCCGATTAACATATCTACCATCGGCAAATCATCTCTCTGATTTAGCCAATAACGGTCTTTGTAGGAGCTTATATCTCCTGTAAAGCCAAGTTTTTTAATGTTGCTTCCATCATTTAACTCCATATAAACCTGCCTTGCTTTAACAATATGCTGTGCGTTGTAATAGGTGAATGCAATGTGGTCATTTATATAACATTTAGACCGCAAATCCACCTCAACACAATAACTTAATGCTAAATCAATATCGGCTTGTTCGTATAGTGGCTTACGATTAAAGCGTTCGTGTTCAGAAACAAATATTTTATGGCTGTCTTGCCACATTAGGGTAAGCAACCCTTTTGCTCCTTGAGGAATGAATAACGGACAAGTTGCTCCCTCTGCATAAAGCTTAGGTATCAATCCGCTGTGGTCTATGTGGCAATGAGTAAGAAGGATTGCATCAAGCTTCTTTGGTTTAATGTCTTTATGGCGTTTTAAATTAACCACATAATCCTCTTGTTCATTACTAGTCTGCCTAAGCCCATAGTCCACTAGAATGTGATAATTCATAAAGCGGACAAGGTTTGCGCTTCCAGTGACCTCATTAGCGTTACTGCCTAAAAATTCCACATAGGGAGTCTTTAAAATTTTATTATCCATATGTTGCCTCTCTTGATTAGTATAGTGTCCGTGAATCCTGCATAAAATTTAGGGGGTCAAACTACCATAAGTCATTGAGATTAGGTTTATATTTTCTACACTCAAAGCGGTCGATTAAAACTTGTTCTATTTGTTTGCCATGAAACACATTAATCTGTAATTCACCTATAATCTCAAGCTCTAGTGGTACATCGTGGCGTTCATGGAATATATCTTTGTATAACTTTTCTTTTTCGGCTTGAGTTACAAAAAATTTTATATAATCAATGCCTTGATAAGTAAATTTAATAGTTGTTTTATTTGCTCCTAAAATCTTTATATCCTTGCTGTTTATGCGAATTGGTGCAATGTGGAATTTTGGGTAAGGCACACCTGTCGCATATAGATAATCCCACTCATCAAACATACCAAATATGTCGTGCGGAATTTTGTGTGGTTTGTAGCTGCAACACACTTCAATAACAGGTTCTGGCACATCTATACTATTACAATATTTAATTAAAGCCTTAGTATTGCTGCTCTTCCAAGCTACTCCACAAGCCTGTTCATGTCCTTGACAAACAAGCATTAAATTACTCTGATTTAATGTGTCTTTGAGTGGATACGGACTGCGTAACGAACCAGAGAATATATCCTCATTTTCGTGAACAAGCAACACAGGTTTATTATAATAATCCATAAGTTTGCTTGCTATAAGTCCTGTATATGGCATGCTACCTATGGTAATAATCTCAACTTTATTATCACTAAGTTCATGCTTAGATATAATACCCTCGTATATTTCTTTAACAATGCGTTTTTGTTTGGAATAAGCGGCACTAAGAGCTTTTGTGACCTCTCCATAAAATGTTTGTTCCCCTATAGGAATATCGGTAGTAAAAGCCTTAAATACGTTTCTTTTGAGTTCCATATCCTCATCGCTGCCACCAAGTCTGCAAACCGCATTTAGCTTAGGTATAATCTGCCATATTAATGCTTTAGGTGTTATATTTCCGCTTTTAATATATCCATAGCACATACGTTCCAAGAATGGATTTTGTACCTCAACAGCCCAATCACTTATTGTTTTATTTTCATATGACCGCATATCCATAACATCAGCAAGATTAGCAAATGTCACAAGGTCGGTATATTTTAAATAAAACCTATCTCCATCAAGATATTTTTTAGAATATGCAATCATAAACTTCCATACAACCCCCGTTCCGCATAAGTCTTTATTGTCAATATCAGGAGAGGTTTGGTTGTTTATAATTATAGCATATGGATTATCTATTTCTTTGTCGTGATGGTCTATAATGAGGATTCTGCAGCCTAGGTCAGTTAACTCCTTGCACTGTTTAACATCGTTAGTTCCTGCATCGGGGATAATAATGAGGGGCTTAAATGATTCAGACCATTCACCTAGTAACCCCTTATATAACCCATCCATAATTTCATCAGATAAACCATGCTTTTTGCTATCGTGGAATAAAACTGTGATGCGGTCGGGATTGATGCCTATATATAGCAAAAATCTATACATTAAGGTAGCAGAACATATCCCGTCAGTATCGCAATCTTGCACAATATAAATATGATTTGATTGAGTTGTAATATTATTAATTAGCTTTAATCCCTTGTCTATATTCTCGTAGTCCATTGGGTTATCTACATATTTACCTGTAGGCATAAGATATTCTTGGATATCATTTACACCACAAGCCACAAGATAGTCTTGTATAAAGGTGCTTTTATTCACTTGCGACAGTAATTGTTTTATCTTCATATTTTTCTTTCCAAGCCTCCCTTAATCTATTTTGTGCAATGTTAAAATATTCCTCGTTAAGCTCATAGCCGATAAATTTGCGGTTTTCATTTATACAAGCAACCCCAGTTGTGCCACTACCCATAAACGGGTCAAGAATAGTATCGTTTTCAATAGACGATAATTTAATAAATTTTTCAATCAATTCAAGGGGCTTCATTGTTTCGTGAACTCCTTTTGGTTGAGGATATGACTGTAGCTTAGTATAATATGTAGAATCCGCTTTTGTTCCATCTAAAGTAAATATTTTATTTAATGAAACGCCATCTTCATATATTCTTAAAATATACTCAATATCATTCATAAAGAATTTAGAGCTTTTCATACTAGTTTTTAATTTATTCCATATTAATAAATCATATTTTTTCTTGTGTTCATATATCCATTTGAAATAATACTGAAGTTGAAGTTTGCTACAAAAGATATACATATTTGTTTTCTTTAACTTTGGGGCTACAATGTTTAGAAATTTGAATATCATGTCCTCGTCAAAATCGCTTAGATTTTTATTCATATAACTATCCGATTTCCATGTCCCCGTATTGAATTTTTTGCTTTTCATACCGCCTTTAACATGAAGATAAGGCGGGTCAGTTACAATCAAATCGATACTTTTATCAGGTATTTCTTTAATCAATTCTAAACAATCTCCGCATTTTATGCTATTCATTTTCTCTCCTCATTGCCACTTTAATCAACTTAGCTTTAGCTTTTGGTTTAAGGCATTGTTCGCAAAACGCTTTAATATCTGCTACACTCCTATCTCCACTATCACAAAATTCTACAATCATTTTCATTGCGACTTCGTAACCTTGTACCATATTCTTGATATAATTTTCTCTTAGATTCTTACTAACCGCCTCAGCTATTGCCTCAGCAGGTGTTCTATCCTGTTTCTTTGTCATTATTCCATACTCCTGTTCCAACATTTTACACAAATACCACTATCTCCTATAATACAAGGCTTATCATCATAAGAGAAATATCCGACCTCATATGGACAAATTGTTGGAGTATTATCTTCTTTGTCTAATGGGGCATTAGGAAATTTTTCTATAAAGTCTTGTTTATATGTTTTGATAGGATGCCCGTCTGACCATCTCTCGATAGCTTCTTCCATCGCCTCATAGTCCTGCAAATCTTCTAAACAAAATGGCTCTTGTTTTATATAAAAAGCACATTTCTCACAATTCGCTCCATCACAACCTATTCCCTTTTCAAATCCACCACCAGCCTCTTTAAACATTCTGTGTCTTTTTTTAAAAAACTTTACTGCATCCATCATAGTACCTCCCTATTCTCATACAATCTATCAAAATCTTCTCTACTAAAATCAAACGGACTGCATTTATATCCATCTAGTCCAATATTATTGTAAACCACCTCAACATTAAAATATGGTTTCAATGCTTTCGCCATTTTATCCACACGCTCCACAAACCTACCGTAATCTTGGTCGCCAATGTTCTGAAAGTCGCTATCGAGCATAACCACAGCTTTCTCAACTTCGAGTTCGACAAGCTGCTTGATTTGTTGTCTGCTAATAGAATTGCCAAATAATGCTGTTGCCACAGACTTAGCTCCAAACCAAGCATCAGCTTTAAGTACTGACTTTTCTCCCTCGACAAGCCAGACCGTTCCCCTTCGTTTAATTGCTTCAATATTTTGATACAACCCATATAATACTCCTCCTGTTGCAAATTTATAAGTTGCGTGTAATGTGCTAATTGGGCGATATTTACCTTGCGTAATATCCTCAGGTCGCCAATACCTCCCTCTAATACCCACTAATTCGCCCTCGATATCAAACACTGGTATTACTGTGCAGTCATCAAGTGCATAATAGGCTATTTTGTATTTTCGCATACTATCAATGCTAATTCCCTCATTTATCCACGCAAGGGGTAATTTATCGTCAAAGCGTTTTAAGTCGCTAATAGGATATGTATTTGTGTTATAACCCTTGTTTGAGGGGGTAGTAAATAGTTTTACATCATCTCTCCAGCTTGCCTTAGGTCGGGTGGTAAAGTCCTGTTCGGAATACCCAAGTACGGATAATACATACTGCACAATATCTCTGAAATAAAATTCTTTATCGTGGAGTAGCCACACCTCTTCGATAAGAGCAAATATATCAAACGCACGTTGACACGAGAAACAATAAAAACTATGTGTCTGTTTGTAATAATATAGCTTGGCTGAATGTGCATCTGCATTGATATGATGGCAGATTGAGGTAAAGATCAACTCATTTGTGGACTGGCGCGTCAATGTGCCACCAAGACTTTCAACTAACGTGATAATTTCATCGGTATTGAGTTGTTGTTTAAAAATCTTGGTGTCCATAACGCTCCTTATCTTACCATGTTGTGCTGCAATACTATGTTTAAGATTTTATCTTTATATTTTTCTTTGTTTTTCATAGTTCCTCCTTCGTAATTTCTATATCTTCGTATGGCAATATTATTCCATCTTCTTTGATGCAAGGAATTTTTATTTCTACCTTACCTTTAGTTTTGTTATCACTATCATACATATCTGCTTCGGCAACCACCTCAAAATGTCCAAGTTCATTTTTCTTTATGTCTTTTATTTTAGAGGAGACACCAAAAATATTGATTGTTTTAGTGTTTAGATTAAGTAAACTCATAAAATTATCCTTTCCATTTGAACAGTTTCTCAGTAACCTTAAAGTTGTTTTCTTTATTAACATCTAACATTCTTCGCAGCTCTTGTTC